>RCND010001259.1_pt1 | contig 14357 bp, 15 predicted proteins | sample 2041351 | NCBI WGS metagenome assembly RCND01 (sample SAMN09708230, study PRJNA481090) | Marine sediment metagenome, whole genome shotgun sequencing project. | biome: marine sediment; feature: ocean; material: sediment; isolation source: Sewage treatment plant 12B marine sediment (STP12B) ...
TCGATGGCTTCCTTGAGCATCTGGTACACCTGAGGACTCAGGGCACTCGTTGGATCGATCTCGCCCATTGACATGGCAGCCATGCAGCCGGATACCGCAGCAGAAAGTGTTCCCATGGCCCAAAGTATAGCCTGGACAGCCTGGATGACCGTTCAGGATGGTATTCTCTATATGGAAATGGCCCCTGAACCAGTAACTGTACCTCTCCTGCTCAACGGAGCGTATCAGGGCGAGACTGCCGGAGATATGCCCCAGATGCAGAACTTCTCCAGCTCCTCCGAGATGGCAATGCTTATCAATATTCCAGGATACGTGAATATGGCGATGGGTATGTCCGGTCTTGCCATGCCTCCCATCGATGCCGATCCTGTCTGGCTGGAAATGGAAGTGGATTTCACCGGTGGCGGCATAAACCAGCATTTCAGTGTCTCTGGTACGGAATTGTCCGTGTTCATCGGGCAGGCGATCGTTGTGTTCGGAGCGATGGCTCAGTAAGGATAACCGAAATGGAATGGTGCCGGCTGCTTATGCGGCCGGCATCTATTTTGTCGATCCGGATTAAGTATCCAGTCTTCTGTTGTACCGCTCCTGAGCGGCGGTAAGTCCTTCTGCCAGAAAAAGCGTAACGCAGTCTGCGGCATTATGTGCCATGACCGAGGCTTCCTCCTCCAGCTTCTGCGGTACCGTATCAAGAACGTAATCAGCCAGGTCGTCCCCTGCTGAAGGGGATCCGATACCCAATCTCAATCTGGAAAACTGTTCGGTACCAAGAGATTCGATGATACTCCTCAAACCGTTATGACCCCCATGAGATCCGCTGTCCCTCAATCGGAGCCTTCCGAGTTCGAGATTGATGTCATCGCAGATAACCAGCAGTTCATCGGAGTTGTAACCCCTGCTGTCAAGGAAAGCTGCAACTGATTTGCCGCTTCTGTTCATATAGACAGTAGGTTTGATAAGATCCGGGCCATCCGGAATAACTGAAGCATTGAAAAGACCCGCATTTATGAAATGAACGCCGGCTTCCAGTGCCAGTATGTCGGCTACCCAGAAACCGGCGTTGTGCCATGTCATTCTATACTTATCCCCGGGATTACCAAGGCATGCAACAAGACGGGGAACAGACAAGGATTATCCCTTTCCTGATTCCGAAGAACCCTCTTTCTTTTCTTCTTTGACAGCTTCCTCACCTTCGGCAGGAGCTTCCTCGCCTTCGGCAAGTTCTTCCTCTTCCACTTCCTCGACCTCGACCTTGGCAACACTGGGTGCCACAACTGAAGCAACCACAAGACCAGGATCCATATCAAGGGTCATGCCTTGCGGAAGCGTGATCTCTGAAAGATGCATGGCATCGCCAATGTCCATTTTTTCAACATCAAGGCTTATGGATGACGGGATATCCTTCGCCCTTACCTTAATGATGATCTCATGAAGAGTATGTTCGAGAACTCCGCCCATCGAAACTCCGTATGGGATATTCTCAATGTGTACGTGAACCGGTATTGATACTATCTGGTCCGGGGATACTCTCAGGAAATCAATATGGACCGGTCTGTCCGATATTATGTCCCATTGGATATCCTTGACGATAACTGTAACCGGAGATTTTCTTCCCATCTTCAGGTTGACTATTCCGGTTGAAGTGGAGAAACCCACCGTATCCATGAAGTCCTTCTCGTTGACCTGGATTTTCAGTTCTCCACCGCCTCTGCCGTAAACAACAGCCGGTACGGATCCTGTGCGGCGTAGTCTTCTTGCCACTCTGGAACCGAATTCGGTGCGTTCGGCGATTTTCAGTGAATATTTCTCAGGCATTACTATATCCTTTCTCCCTCCCGGTTACTCCGGGACAGTGGCTGGGGCGGGAGGATTCGAACCCCCAATGCAGGGACCAAAACCCTGTGTCTTAACCATTTGACGACGCCCCAGCAGTTTCTGCTGATCTGCATATGGTAAAATCCCTATGCAGTGTTCTCGAGAAACTCTGTGCCCTGCTCTTCTGCCTGAAGAGAGCGTATAAAGTTGGCCCTGATCCCGACAAACCCCAGTTTTCGCACTTACTGTCTGTCATGAACTGAGCCAGATCCGCAATTTCAGGGAAGTGTTTCTCAAGCAGTGGAAGGAAGTCATTCCGCAAATTAAGCGGGAAAGGCTTACCCTCATGCCATACTGCTGACGAGGGTGAATAATGCTTAATCATAGTGTTGTTTGTCAAGGATGTACTCAAATCCCTATCCCAGGTGCTGTACGCCCAGGGCGTGGATACCCGTGCTTTCGGGTGAATGAGAACTGCATGAAAAGGAATAACAGGGACTTGGGACAGCCGTTCCCCCCGACCCTCTACCACAGCAGCACCGCCTTTGATGAAAAATGGTACGTCACTTCCCAGGATTTCAGCGATTTTAGTGAGATCGATGTTCGAAACCCCGGTAAGCCGACTAAGTCCCCTCAGAACGGCCGCGGCATCGCTGCTTCCACCTCCGAGACCCGCGCAGGATGGAATATTCTTCTCAAGCTCGATTTCTACATCCAGAAGTTTCCCGGTACTGTTAAGGAAGGCATCCGCAGCCTTCCAGGCAAGGTTCGATGAATCGGATGGAATATCCTCGGTTGAGCATGATAGAGATATCAGACCGTTGCCAGGCTTTGTTGAGATGCGGAGTATGTCGCACAGTGAGATCTCCTGGAAAACGCTTCGAATGTTGTGAAAGCCATCATTCCTGCTGCCCAGGATCCTCAGTCCGAGGTTGATCTTCGCCCTGGCCTCGAGTGTAACAATCACAGCTACAGAGTTGCAGTGCCCGGATACAGTGCCAGAGCAAGAGCTACTGTAATAACCCACAGCAGGATATTGATAAGGAGCGGTTTGTCTTGCAGAAGCAGTCTGTCGGGGCTTCCACCGTGACCTTTTATATGGATAAGATAAAGGTATCTGAAAACGCCATAAGTTACGAATGGAATAGTTAGCCAGAGTCTTGTGGAAACAAGGTCCAGAGTTCTTTCGCTAACAGTGTATATAGAGTAAACGATGATACTTGCCGCAGTAGCTATTCCCATCATTTCATCGAGCAGAGGAATACTGTATTCCTCCAGGATCTTTCTGTGATCGGCTGCATCCTTACCAAGGGAGATGACCTCGGAGCGCCTTTTTGCAAAGGCTAGGAACACAGCAAGAAAGAAAGTGCATACGATAAGCCAGTAAGATATGGATACCTGGTTATATCCAGCATCTATAGCCAGTGTTACTCCTGCTATTGCCCGCAGAACGAATCCCGTGGCTATTATTAGAACATCAAGAATAACAACGTGTTTCAACTTAAAGGAATAACACAGCTGCATTGCAAAATAGACACTGAGAACTAATGCGTAAGTCGGTGCCAGTATCCAGGATCCAATAAGCACACCAGCTGCCATGAGAATTGCAGCCACCAGAGCCAGCGGAACTGAAAGTGCTCCGGAAGCTATTGGGCGATCCTTCTTTTCAGGATGGCTGATGTCACGTTTCCGGTCAATTATATCGTTTATAAGGTATACCGAACTTGAGAGCAGGCAGAATCCAAGTGCCCCAAGAGCGGTAATAACAACCGCTTCCGGATCGTTCCAGAGGCTTGCGAAAAGAATCCCTGCAAAGACAAAGAGATTCTTAGTCCACGATCTTATTCTCAAACTGCGCAGAAGAGCTGAAAACGTATTCATAATCAGTATAATAACTCATGAGGGTATAACGAAACAGTTAAACCACATCTGCCATCGGCAGAATAATTAGTATATTCCCACTGTCATTGTGATATAATCTTATCGATATTTGAATACTATATGCCTGGAAATTGAAAGGCTGCTATGCGAACAGCTCTGATTCTCCTGATATCCATCTTATCCCTGCTTGCAGCGGAGCAGTACACTGTTCAGGAATTCGGAAATTCTCAGAATGGCAAAATAGATACCCTTCTGGAACATCCACTTCTGGTACGGGTAACCGACTCCCGCAGCGAGCCCGTTGCCGGAGTGGCCGTGGAGTTCGGGATCAGCTCCGATGGCGGTACTCTCGCGTATCCCTTTCAGGGTATAGATCCTCTCATACTGGAAGGTGATACGGTATCGGGAGCCTTTTCAGCAGTACTAATTCTTACGGATCCTGATGGATACGCCGCTATTTCTCTGAGGCTGGGCAGCACTACCAACAACAACAAAGTCGAGGCGCGTATATTTCTTCCCGATGGTTCAGTGGAGAGAGTTCATTTCTCTGCGCTGGCAGTAGATATAATGAGCATCCTCTTCCAGATTCTTGGTGGTCTGGCGATTTTCCTGCTTGGTATGAAGATGATGTCGGAATCACTTCAGACCGTAGCCGGGAACAGGATGAGGAGCATACTTAAAAAGGTAACCAGCAACAGGATGTTGGGACTGATGGCAGGCGCCCTCATGACAGCTGTCATTCAGAGTTCCAGCGCCACTTCAGTTATAGCAGTGAGTTTCGTGAATTCTGGTCTGATAGTGCTAAGGCAGGCCGTTGGTGTAATAATCGGTGCGAATATTGGTACGACTATCACAGGTCAGCTGATAGCGTTCAAGTTGACGCATTACGCATTGCCCATAGTCGCAATCGGATTCGCGATGTACGCCTTTGCAAAAACTCGGCGGATTCAGTTCTGGGGTAAAGTGGTAATCGGTCTCGGTCTTATTTTCCTCGGTATGACACTGATGAAGGATGTTCTCGGGCCACTTAAGACCAGTCTTGCCGTACAGAACTTCTTCATGAATTTCAGTACAAATCCTTTACTTGCCATCCTGGCTGGAACGCTTCTGACATCTATCATTCAGAGTTCAAGTGCGACGGTCGGATTAACCATGACGCTTGCCGGAGCCGGACTTATTAATCTGCAGGGAGCTTTCTACCTGGTCCTGGGTGATAATATAGGCACCACGATAACCGCTCAGCTCTCCGCCATTGGAGCCAGCAGAGCGGCGAAACAGACTGCCATGGCTCATACGCTTTTCAATGTGATAGGCGCCATATACATGGGTCTGCTTATATCCAACAGCAGTGGTTTTTTGCTTAACTTTGTCAGATCAACTTCGGGAGAGCCTCTGAGACAGGTGGCCAACGCTCATAGTATGTTCAATATTTTCAATGCGCTTCTATTTCTTCCCCTGGTCCCATTACTGGCGAGACTGTGCCGGTTCATAATTCCAGACAGGGAGGAAGATCAAACCGAGGAAGTCGAGCTTATGCTTGATGATAATCTTCTGGATTCCCCCGCCCTTGCGATTGATAATCTTGAACGTGAAATGGTCAAAATGGCCAGTTACGCAGAAGCTACCGTAAAAGGGGCTATATCCTGCTATTTCAAGGGTTATCCAAAATCGGGCAGGATAATGTCCATGGAGGACAGAGTAGACTATATGCAGCGGGATCTTACCATTTATGCCTCAAAACTCTTTCAGCGGAACCTTGACCGGAATCAGTCACTGAAATTACCTGTTATCATTCACACGATAAACGATCTTGAAAGAGTATCAGACCATGCGGTCAATATTGTTGAGGTCAGAAACAGAATATCCGGAAACTTCAAGATTGAAAAGGGAGAACTGGCCGAAGCAGCTGTACAGGCATCCGAGATAGTAACCAGAATGCTCACCTCAACAAAGTTATCTCTTGAATCCCATGACAGGGAAGCCTCACTTGCTGTCCTTGCTCTTGAGTCAAAGCTCAACAGGCTCGAGGAAACTGCGCGCAAATCATATACCGACTGCCTGACAAGTAAAGGCGAGGACGGATTGAAGAGGCTTGCGCTGCTTGATTTTATAGAATACTGTGAGCGTATCGGTGATCACCTTACAAATATAGCTCAATCCCTTGTCGGTGGCGGCGTATGGCATGGGACCGATGATATTCACTGAAACCAGCTTTGTGAAGTGAGTTGACAATCACGTTCCAGGAAGTGAGTTGACAATCACGTTCCAGATTGTGAGATTTATTAAGATGTGCCCGGTCAGCAATTGACCGGAGTTTTTGCAGATGGGAGAGGCCGAACCGCAACGGCGGTTCGCTGTTGCTTTCCCGCAAGCATTTATCCTCTTGCGGAAAGGACGACAGATGGGCAAGATTAGAACTTTGATACTCGGTGCTGCTGGGCGTGATTTTCATAATTTCAACGTTGTCTACCGGGACAATCCGAACTTCGATGTGGTAGCATTTACCGCAACACAGATACCGGATATTGACGGTAGAAAATATCCTGCGGAACTTGCAGGTGATCTATATCCCGACGGGATTCCAATCCTGGCTGAAGACGAACTTGAAAATATACTCATCGAAAAAGACATAGAGCTCTGTGTCCTGGCATACAGTGACCTGTCGGATAATACTGTCATGGAACTCTGTTCAAGAGTCAATGCTGCGGGTGTAGATTTCACCATGCTCGGGGCAGAAAAGACCATGATAAAAAGTACTAAGCCACTCATCGCTGTATGCGCAGTTCGTACAGGATGCGGGAAAAGCCAGACGACAAGACGCGTGATAGATATTCTGCAGGCGGCCGGTAAAAAGGTTGTTGCTATAAGACACCCGATGCCTTACGGTGACCTTGTTGCACAGAAAGTTCAGAGGTTTGCAGCTATTGATGACCTCAAGAAGCACAATTGTACCATCGAAGAGATGGAAGAGTACGAACCGCACATAAGAAGTGGAAATGTCATTTATGCCGGAGTAGACTACGAGGCAATACTTCGCGAGGCGGAAAAAGAGGCTGATATAATCCTCTGGGATGGCGGGAACAACGACACGTCTTTCTACAAACCTGATCTGACCATTACAGTGGTTGATCCTCACAGACCCGGTCATGAGATATCCTACTATCCCGGACAGACCAATCTCAGGCTTGCCGATGTTGTTGTTATCAATAAGATAGACAGCGCTTACCCTGAGGATGTTGATGAGGTCAGAGCCAATGTCAGGGCTGTGAACCCTGATGCAATTATCATTGATGCTGCAAGTCCCGTGACAGTTGATAACCCCTCTCTCATCACAGGAGCAACAGTTCTCGTGGTTGAAGACGGACCTACACTTACACACGGCGATATGGAGTACGGTGCTGGATATGTTGCCGCCGAGAAATTCGGCGCAGCGGACTATGTTGACCCCAGACCCTTTGCGGTAGGCAGCATTATCGACACGTTCGAGAAGTACTACGCAGACAGGGAAGAAGCTGTTATTCTTCCTGCTATGGGTTACGGTGAAGATCAGATGAAGGATCTTCAGCAGACTATAAACGCATCGGATTGTGATGCTGTCATCATAGCAACCCCGATAGATCTGACACGGATAATCAAGATCAATAAACCGGTGGTTAGAGTAGGGTACGACCTCCAGGAGATCGGAAAACCTGATCTTCCTGAAGTTCTCAAATCGTTCGTAGATTAGCTGGAAAAGAAAAGTGTTTCATAACGCAAAAGGCAGGATTCGTATCCTGCCTTTCTGCGCAATAATTTATCTATCTGTGCTATAGACAAGGGAGGTTCAGGTTCAATGGCTAAGAAATCCTCACCTTCTAAAAAAGCCTTAGCCGGGAAGAAGAACGGCGGCAAGGTTGAGGAGAAGAAAACATCGAAGAGTAAAGTCCGCCCCGAACCGGATTCCTTCGTGCATGTTTTTCCGGAATGGTGCAAAGGTTGCGGTATATGTGTTGAGTTCTGTCCCACTGGTGTTCTGCAAATGAAGGACCAGAAGGCAGTTGTTGCTTACCCGGAGAAATGTGTCAGATGTTATCTCTGTGCCAGAAGATGTCCCGATTTTGCAATAGGTATCAAAGACAGAGAAGGACGAGTCAACGATACTCAGGAAAAAATGCAGCATTTACCGCCAAAAACGGTAAAGGGAGAAGGTGATTCCAGGTGATTGTGCCTTGGGGTGAAACCAGACTTGTGCAGGGAAATGAAGCTGTTGCACTTGGTGCAATTGCTGCCGGCATAGGATTTTTCGCCGGCTATCCCATAACTCCATCAACCGAGATAGCGGAGCTGCTTGCGAAGTACATGCCTCTGCTTGATAGAAAGTGGATACAGATGGAGGATGAAATAGCAAGCATCAGCGCTCTTATTGGAGGAAGACTCGCAGGCTCCAAATCCATGACAGCAACCAGTGGCCCCGGTTTCAGCCTTATGCAGGAGGGACTGGGATACGCATGCATGACGGAAGTTCCAATTGTGGTTGTAAATGTCATGCGGGGAGGACCTTCCACTGGCCTGCCCACGCAGGCCGCCCAGGGAGATGTAATGCAGGCCAGGTGGGGAACCCACGGAGATCATCCCGTTATAGCCCTGGCACCAAGTAATGTAAAGGAATGCTTCGACCTGACCATCAGGGCTTTCAACCTTTCGGAAACCTTCAGAACTCCCGTTATTCTCCTTCCGGATGAGATCATAGGTCATATGCGGGAAAGAGTTGTCTTCCCGCTTGAGGAAGATGTTCATGTCGTTCCTATGCCTATTCCGGATGTTCCCGTTGAATGGTATGAACATTACCACGAATCGACATCGAACGTCTCTCCCATGGCCAGCTTCGGTAGCGGGTACAGGTATCATGTAACAGGACTTACGCATGATGTTCATGGCTTTCCCACAAGAAAAGAGAGCGAAGTAATTGCGAAAATGGAAAGACTCAAGCACAAGATCACTAGAAGACTTGATGAACTTGAGGATGTCCAGATGCATGATGTGGAGGAGAGCTCGGTAGTTATCTTTGCCTACGGTTCCGTTTACAGGTCGGCACTTGCCGCTCAGGCGATTCTGAGGAAGAAGAGAAAGACGGTCGGTATCTTCCGCCCCGTAACTCTGTGGCCATTTCCTGACAGAACAGTCAAGGAGATGCTGGATTCCAAGGATGTCGTTCTTGTACCGGAGCTGAACCAGGGACAGATAATACACGAAGTTGAGCGAATGACGCGGGATTCCGTCAGAGTGGTTCCGCTTCACCGTATAGACGGATATGAGATCACCCCTGAAGAGATCGTTGATGCCGTTATGGAGGTGATCTGATGTCTCCGACAATTCCCTACGAGTACAAGTATCTCAGAGCCAAGAAACGGTTTCCGCATGTATGGTGTCCCGGATGCGGTATAGGCATAGTTATGGGTTCCATTATCCGAGCTGTAGATGCCATGGGATGGGAAAAAGATGATATAGTAATGGTTTCCGGGATCGGATGCACATCCAGAATGCCGGTATATGTTGATTTCAATACACTTCATACCACTCATGGCCGCGGGTTGGCATTCGGAACCGGTGTAAAAATGGCAAATCCTATGCTGAATGTTATGGCTGTAATGGGTGACGGAGACTCCCTTGCGATAGGTGGTAATCACATTATCCATGCTGCCAGGCGTAACATCGATATTACAGCGATTATCGTTAACAACAACAATTACGGTATGACAGGCGGACAGTTTTCTCCCACCACTCCACTGGGTGCGAAGACAGCCACAACTCCCTACGGTATGATCGAACCGGGTTTTGATGTCTGTAAACTCATGGACGGAGCCGGCGCATCATTTGTTGCCCGGGGTACTGTTTACCATGTAACCGAACTTGACAATATGATCCTGAAGGCCTTCCGTAAGAGGGGCTTCAGCGTTGTTGAGGCGCTCGCTCCGTGCCCGACTAATTTCGGCAGGGCAAACCGTCTCGGAGGTCCGGTTGAGATGATGCAGCTTCTCAAGGATAATACGATAAACCTGAGTCAGCAAAAGGCCATGAAGCCTGACCAGACAGAGGGTAAAATAGTTCGGGGCATCTTTGTCGACAAAGATTCGATCTCATATGGAGACAGATACGAGGCACTCTGCGAAAATGCCAGGAAGGCAGCGGAGGCTAAGAAATGAAAAAATACTATGAGATAAGACTCTCAGGTGCGGGTGGTCAGGGACTGGGTCTTGCCGGTAGAGTGTTTTCCGAGGCCGCCATTGATTCGGATTACAACGTATGCCAGACCCAGAGCTACGGTCCGGAAGCAAGGGGCGGCGCGAGCAGAACGGATATCATTATTTCAAAGAAAGAAATTCTGTACCCGAACTGTAGAAATCTCGATATACTTCTGGCAATGAACCAGGAAAGCGCCGACAAATTCGGTAAATCAGTCAAGGATGATGGAATTATTCTAGTGGATACGACCTTTGTGAACCAGATTCCAGAGGGCAAAGTGTACGAATACAAACTTACCAGAACAAGTATCGAGGAATTCAAGACTCCCATGGTTGCGAATATAATTGCCGTGGGTATGCTTGCATCACTGACAAGGTTATTTGCACTGGATGCCTGGATCAGAGCCTTGAAGGAGAGGGTTCCCCGGCGGTTCATTAAGATGAATCTCGATGCCTTCGAACTCGGACATAAAGAGGGTCGCGAAATCCTTCATGTTGAAGAGGGAAGAGTCCCTGTAATTTTCGATCGAAAACAGCCGGTCCCGGACTGTCTGAAGAATGATATCTGATTAGCAAGCAGAATTAAAACCGGTGGCAATCGAATGAATGCCATCGGTTCTTCTATTATAGTTTCTCTACGTGATCAACACATTCATTTACTACAAAAGCCCTTACAGTGTTGCTATTCGGATCGCAGGGTGTCAGAAAGAATCCAATTTTGTCGGGTTTGTATCCCATCCCGACACCGACTAACTTTTCACCGTCGCTGAAATGGACTCGAAGTTTTGCACCGTAAACCTGCTGGGAATCAGCAAAATCTGAGGCTTCACGGTAGTTGGGATTACCATCGAATTCCTTTACTATAAAAACTGCCTTCAGTTTGTTAACAAAAATGACCTCTGTCTTCTGATCATTCATGCCTGTCAGATGAAACATCGGACGGTTCGGTGAGAAGTCACTCGTGAAACCCTTTTGTATTTTACCATCAGCGTATCTAACAACAATCTTATTCATCTAATACTCCCTATCAGGATAATTTCGTATAAACTATTTACAAATACACTGCAAGGCAACACCTGTCAGCGAGGGATCACACGATCAGATATCCAGAGTTCTGCTCCAGCTATCCTCCATACATTTATCCCTGAAGAAAACCTGATGCAGCGCTGGCACTTCAGATGAGAGTTCAGTCAGATTCCAGCTCCCCCGGGGCAATCTTACTGATACCCCGGCATCCCATAGCTCGCCGCGAAGCTCTGAGGGAGAATTTACGTCCACAACCACTGTGCAGCTAGCTGCTGCTGATACTATCCAGTCCGTGCGGAAACGATTAGAACCTTCCAGAAGAATACAAACCCTCAAGTTGCCCTGCCTGCCAAGAGCCCTTGCCGTTCTGCCGGAGTAGTCTACAGGATCATCCAGCTTTCTTACCATATCCACAAGATCCAGCGGAAATTCCTTATCCGGACATAGAATAACATCGAGAACACAGTAAGGATCCGCCTGCAGTCTTGTTCGAACAAATTCAAGCAGGATGTTTCTTTTCACCCAGAGATCGTGCGATGTTATCCTTATTGTTCCATGTCTTGCGGAGGGCATCTGCCGGGCAAGAACAGGATTTAAGTCAAGATCAACAAGTTCCGTACCCGGCCAGCCATCAAACAGAAGGGGTCTTTCGGCAAGATCAAGGTCATATCCGACAATATCCGCAATCTCCTCTCTTGCCTCGGCGAAACCGTCCATGCCGTCATTTAAGAGTCTGTAATACGGCGGACGGGGCATATACCTCCCCTCGAATTGCTGTCTCATCACAGTCCCCGGCAGAACGGAGAGGTAGAACACCTGCACATGCTGGTGAAGCTCCCTGTCCCTGATCATAAGCGCTGTTCTTACAGCATCCGAAGGACTGTCACCCGGTAAATCAAGTATGAGGTCAATAATTGGGGACACACCTGCATTTTTCAGGTAAACTGCTCCATCCAGCACCATCTCAGGGTCAGCTGGACGCCCCGCTTTTTTAAGAGTATCTCTGTTAACGGTCTGAAGGCCGATCTCAACGTTTTTAAAACCAGCGTTCGCTATAAGGGATGCTATATCCGGTGAGATACGATCACCCAGCATTTCTCCGAAGAATTCCGCTTCAAGCGCTTCCATACTTCTTAGAAGCTGAAGAAGATCATCTCTGCTGTTGAAGGAAGGATCCAGAAAAACGATTTCTCCCGCTCCGGCGTCAATGAGTTTTCGAAGAAGTCGCTCAGCACTTTTCGCATCAAGCACCCTTGGCGAAGGATGGGTTCTCCTGTATGAGCAGTACACACACCCGCCGGCACATCCTCTGATAGTTTCAACATGCACGGATGCTCCCCCTGATGGATCCAGATAACCTGTGAGCCAGGGATTCGGGTACATTCCCGGAGCAAAACGCATCCCACCAACGTCCAGAAAGTTACCATTGTCCCTGATGATCTTTGCAGCGGAGACCGGGTCGAGGATTCTCCCTGCAAGCTCCTCACCCTCGCCAGCTACCATCAGATCGAAACCTCCTGAAGCTCGCAGCCACTCATTATCCCTGGTTACTTCCGGTCCTCCGGCGACAGTAATAAGTTCGGGCAGCTCCTTTTTCAGCATTTTCGCAAGCCAGAGACTTCGTTCAGTGTTCCACATGTAAAGTGTAAAAGCCACAAGCGCCGGCGATGGGGCCAAGGAAGAGCATGGTCATCACCGCCGAGAGGACAAATCCACCAACAATGCCTTCCCAGGTTTTCTTGGGGCTGGCTAAAGGGGCAAGTTTATGTTTTCCCCACTTCCTTCCAATAAGAAAGGCCCCTATATCGCCGATAAAAATAACGGCCAGGATAAAATAAATATAATAAGGCCCGTATTCATCTCTGAGAAGATTAAAATGATTCAGGGTAAAACTTAAATAAAAAACTCCAAAAAATGTCAGGGCAATGGAAGCAGGGAACTGAACTAATTTATCGATATCTTTTAGGGTAAAAAGATAATAAGCCCCCATAAAAAACAACCCAATAAAAATCCACCGTTAGCTAATTTATTATTAACCTCTTCTAAATGTTTATTAATTTGTCTAAAATTATTTATCTTATTTTTGCAACAAACAAAAAACAAACATTATGAGAGGAAGTATTGCCATCGTATGTGGAGGAGGCCCGGCACCGGGAATTAACTCTGTGATAAGTTCTGTGTCAAAAGTATTTTTGAAAGCCGGATACCGTGTATTGGGTATGCACGGCGGATATAAAAGTCTGTTTGCTGCCGAGTCGGTATTCCAGGATATAGATTTTACCTTTGCCGATCATATTCGCGGACAAGGTGGTTCTGCCCTACAGATGAGCAGACATAAGCCTACTGATGATGAGTTCAGCACTGATTTTTTTGTAAAACACAATGTGGAATTACTGGTTACCATTGGTGGTGACGATACTGCCTCTACAGCCAACAGGATCTCAAAATTCTTGAAATCAAAAAATGTCAGCATACAGAATATTCATGTGCCCAAAACAATCGACAATGATCTTCCCCTGCCGGAAGGACAACCTACCTTTGGTTACCAGTCGGCGAAGGAAGCAGGCGTCAGGATTGCGCAAACGGTTTATGAAGATGCACGTACAAGCGGCAACTGGTTTGTGATCTCCGCCATGGGACGCGAAGCAGGACACCTGGCATTCGGTATTGGTGGTGCTGTGCATGCACCCATGATCATCATCCCCGAGATGTTTACCAATACACCCATCACCTTCGATACCATCATGAAGCTGATCATTTCCACCATAGTGAAGCGCAAGATCCTTGGTATCTCTTATGGGATCGTGATTATCAGCGAAGGCGTTTTTCATTTCATGCCCGATGAGGAGATCAAGTCATCCGGGATTCACTTTACCTACGACGACCATGGCCATCCTGAACTCGGAAACGTGAGCAAGGCACATATCTTTAATTTATTGCTACAGGAAAAACTTAAAACACTTAAACTGAATGTGAAGAGCCGTCCGGTGGAACTGGGCTATGAAATACGTTGTGTGCAACCTGTGGCATTCGACCTGATGTATTGTTCACTGCTTGGCATGGGTGTTAAATTCCTCTTCGATAAAGGCCATACAGGCTGCATGGTTACTGCTGATCCGGCAGGCAACATCCATCCATTGTTCCTGGAAGATGTGACCAACGACAAGGGCAAGGTAGAACCCCGCCTGGTAAATATGGATTCACAAAAAGCCGACCTGGTGTTCAACCAAGGCCTGCAATACCTCACCCCCGGCGACTATGATGCGGCAAAAGAATTTATTGATAACCCGCAGCATTTTGATTTCAGGGAAGTGCTTGAATTGTAAGTGTTGGGTGTTGGGTTAATTGATAATTTCAAATATTCCATCTTTTTATTGGGTACAAATCTCATTTATGGTTACTAATAAGTAGGAG
>RCND010001260.1_pt1 | contig 14351 bp, 14 predicted proteins | sample 2041351 | NCBI WGS metagenome assembly RCND01 (sample SAMN09708230, study PRJNA481090) | Marine sediment metagenome, whole genome shotgun sequencing project. | biome: marine sediment; feature: ocean; material: sediment; isolation source: Sewage treatment plant 12B marine sediment (STP12B) ...
AGCGGGTGGGTACACCAAGCTTGCTTCTGAGGTCAGAGTGGAGCTGTGCGGACTCGGTGGCAGACATGTAGACAGCAGGGGCTTCAGCAAGAACCGACAGCGCTAGCCGTTGGAGCTCGAGGTCCTCGGTGCATTCTGTGCACCCGGAAATCTCCGCTAGGGCGGCGGTTGCAGCCGCTTCGTCGAGGGTTTCCTCGGCGAGCGCCATGATGATCTCTTGGTCGTGTTCGTGCATCTTCATTCGTCTCTTGGATGTCGCGAACCTGCTCTGAGGTTCCCAAGGGTTTCGGCAAGTACTTTTCTGCCGCGGAAAAGGCGCGACTTGATTGTTCCTATTGGCACATCGAGGATCTGGGCGGCCTGTTCCAACGCTAGACCCTGTAGATCGACAAGGACGACGGCCGAGCGGAAGTCCACCGGCACCCGTTGCAGTGCCTTTTCGATCTCCGGTCGGAGCTCTACGGCCTCGAGTTCATCTCCGCTACGAGGATCGACTGGGTCCGCAATCTCGGGCAGCGGTTCGGTGCGCCGCCGCTTTGCCTTACGCAACTGGTCGTAGCAAGTGTTGACGGCCACCCGATACAGCCAGGTGCTGAATGCGGCCCGCTCTTCGTAGCGATCGGCTTTGCGGAAGACCGTTACAAAGGTCTCCTGGACCGCATCCAGGGCGGCTTCGCGGTCCCTCATCATGCGCAGACAGATACCGAACACCCGATCTTCGTGGGCGCGAACCAGTTCATCGAAGGCAGTGACGTCACCCCCGAGATACCGGTTGAGGAGCTGAACGTCCTCTGCGGCTCTGCTTGTCATGGTGGTGATTCTGGCGCGATGACCGCCCCATGTCATACCGAGTCGAGATCTATGGCTGGAAAGTGACCTCAAAAACTTGGGTGAAGTACTCGCCGGGGGCCTGCTCGGGGATGTCGGTGAACCACAGGAGCCAGAAACCACCGTCACGACCTGGTAGCTGCAGACTGACCGGAGCGTCAAAAACCGTTCCGGAGCCGATGGGTTCCCACTCGGCAAACGACGTCGGAACCGTCTCAGCCCACAAGACAGAGTACGAACTATTGGTTGAGGCGCGCAGCTCCATCATCCCCGGGGCGCCACTGACGCGGAACGTTATGCCGACCCCATCCTTGAGTAGCGGCAACGGATCGAAATATCGCTCTGTCCTCCACGACGTCCCGAAGTCCCCATCGGTCAACAGCGGAAGATCTCGTTCTCGCTCGCTTTGGTCCCCGAACGGGTCATAGACCGCAGCCTCTGCCGCGAGAACGCCCGGCGCCGCCTCGGGAAGCGTCGTCTCTGTTGGCAAGGACGTTGTAGTTGTCACGATCCTGGCCACAGGTGGCGTTGCCGGAAACAGAAAGGGCGAGTCGGGGTCGACGTCGATGACGAGACCGATGATCGCGATGACTATTGCACTGACCAGCAACATGCCTGCGGGTATCAGCCATCTCCATGACCACCCGGCGCGGCGCGGCGGTGGTAGCGAAGAGGGAATGGCCCGCAGCGCGGTCCCGAGAGCCTTGGCGTCGTAGTCGCCGGATTCAGCGCGTCGGATGGCATCGTCTACCGACGGCGGAAGTCCCTCAACGAGATGGGAGGGGCGTATGGCAGGGCTGGCCGAGCCCGTTACCGCGATACGTAGTGCCCTCGCTAGGGCCGCAGTGTCCTCGCTTGGCTGATGAGAGCGTCGCTTCCGTCCATAGGAGCTGAGCTTGGCGGGATGCGCAGCCGAGAAGACGATCGCTCCTGAGTCAATTGAGCCATGGGTGACACCCGCCGCATGCAGGGCCGCAAGACCTTCAGCTAGTCCTGCGGCGTTGGGCAAGAACTCTGAAACGGGGAGAGTTTCCCCTGCCGCCAGCCGGTCGGCGATAGAGACCCCGCCGTTCCACTCGATGGCGGCGTAGGCTCCTCCCGAAGGGGACTCGGCGACCTCGTAGACGCCGGCAAGGTGAACATGCTCGACCGTCGCGGCGGCACGAGTTGCTGCGATGAATTCAGCTAGGCGCGCCGGGGAGGCGTCGGCGTCGAGTACCCGAACCAGGATGGGGCGGTCGAGTGCGGTATCAGTGGCAAGCCACTCATCAATGTCGCCATCGCGCCCAAGCCTTACTTGAGTTTCATATCGGTCGGGGAGTTGTGGTGCCACTTGGGTCCAGAGGTTAATTCAATGTGGCGGCTGTCTACGGGCTCAACTTCTTATCTGCAGCAGGGTTAGAGGTTCGGGCAGCGTGACAAATCCTTCGTCTTCGTAAAGGCGGATAGCAGAGACGTTGTCCATTTGGGTGTTGAGGAGAAGGACTTTGGCTCCCGAGGCCCGCGCCTTGCGCGCAACAACACGAATGAGTGACCGTCCCATACCGTGACCCTGCCAGTCGGGGTGGACGGCAACCCGCTGCAGGTAGGCAATCGCACTACCAAACCCGACAACGGCATATGCAATGGGGATTCCCTCGTTGCCCAATATGGTGAGAGTGGTTGATCGAGTTGTGGCTGAGATGGCTTCCACGAGGCCGCCCCGGTTGAATCGCCAAAACTCTGGAAAAGCGGCCGCATCGATGGACAGCAGGTCATCGATGTCGATATCGTTCTTCTCTACTACGAGGTGATCTGGGTGACCGTCCGTTAGGTCTAACGATTTGCGCATGAGGGCCAGGTCCACGTAGCTCTGAAAGCCGGCCTGCAGCCAGGCACGCTGCGCCGAAAGAGTTAACGGGGGAGAGATGACACCTGTTGCGCCAAGACTGAGCAGACGCGTTGCGCACACTTCAAGGAAGGAAGAGCCCCCTCGCAACAAACGCAAGGCAGCTTGGGGTTCGTGGTCGTTCCAGGGGCGGGCTTCTGCCCGCGCCCATCCGCGTCGCAGGGTGAGCCGGCCTGGCCATTCCCCTCGCTGACTCACGTTGATGGGCTGGTCGGTTAGCGCCATCCGAATCGAATCCTGGTCGGTGTCACAGCGAACCCCCCCTCTGGCGGTCTCCGCTGGTCCGCGCTGTCGGCGGTTCGTTTTACACGTTAATAGTGTGTCGCCACACCCAAGCCGCCGACCCAGAAATTGTCATTACTAGTGGTTCAAGTGTCCCCCGGGATCAACCGATACGGAGAATGAAACCACGCAGAGTGGCAGCGTCTGCCACCAGAAGTCACCGGGGATATGATGGAACAACTACCGAATCTTGAGGCCCTTCTCGGCAAACTTGCCGAGATCGGCGCATCCGACCTACATCTCAAGGTTGGGTCGCCGCCTGCCTACCGGATTGATGGTCACCTGCATTTCTCGGAGCTACCGAAAGTGAAGCCCAACGACACCCAACAGTTCTCCCAGGAGCTGATGCAAGAGAAGAACCAGGATCTGTTCGAGCAGGATGGAGAGGTCGACTTCGGCTACGGGACCTCCATACTTGGCCGCTTCCGTATCAACATTTATCGCCAGCGGGGTTCGATCGCACTCGTGGTTCGTGCAGTCGTTGCTGGCAGCAAAGGTTTTGTTGAACTGGGACTCCCCGAAGCCGTTGGTCGTGCCTGCAAGGAAGACCGCGGCTTGGTCATCGTCACCGGTGCCTCCGGCTCCGGTAAGACCACCAGCCTCAATGCAATGCTCGATGAGATCAACTCGACACGTCGGGTGAGCGTGGTGACGCTCGAGGATCCAATCGAGATGCTCCATCGCGACAAGATGGCCATTGTCAGCCAACGTGAAGTTGGGGTGGACACAGTGAACTTTCCCGATGGCCTGCGCCGGATTCTTCGTCAGGATCCCAATGTCATCATGGTGAGCGAACTGCGCGATGCCGAGACTATCGAGGCTGCTCTATACGCCGCGGAGACCGGACATCTAGTGCTGGCGGCGATGTACACGAATGATGCAACAGAGACCGTTAACCGTCTCGTCGAGGTCTTCGAGCCACACCGTCATCACCAGATGAGGCTCCGTATCGGCCGCAACATGAAGGCGATCATCAGCCAACGGCTTGTTTCCTCGGCGGATAGCTCGGGTCGGATTCCCGCAGTCGAGGTGTTGACCGAGACGGACCGCACGTTCGACTACATCATGGATCCTGAGCTCACCACAAGGTTGGAAGAGGTCATGACCGAAGGCGCCTACTACGGGATGAAGACCTTCGATCAGTGTCTTCTCGCTATGTTCCGTGACGGTGTGATCACGTTTGAAGAAGCTCTCAACAACGCATCTCATCCGAATGAGTTCAGGATGGCGGCGCAGAAGACAGGTCTGCGCACAGCTTGACAGAACTGTCCGGATCTAGGACTCAGCAGAAAGCCAAGGCAGGGTTTTCCGAGTCTTAGGTCCGGCGGCTTTCTCCAGGGCATTACGCTCTGGCTATGCCCGATTTTAACTGCCGCGACTGCGGCGCAACTTTCTCACTAGCTCAAAATGTGCTGGACAGGTACCCAGGTTGGACCCCGCGCCAATGCCGCGACTGTCGCGGGGCCAAGACAGGAGCTGGAAATAGCGGCTCGGCGAGGGCCAAGACCACCAGAGACACGTCGGCAGATCCGGCAACCGGCATATTCACCGACGGAAGCTCAGTCCCTAATCCTGGGCCAGGGGGATGGGGTGTGGTCTACGTTGTCGACAACGAGATCATCGCCGAACGCCATGGACACGATCCCGATACGACCAATAACCGTATGGAACTCACGGCTCTTCTGGAGGCGCTGCAGCTGATTCCCGAAGGTACCGCAATGACCATCTACTCGGATTCGAGTCTGGCGATCCGGACTATCACCGAGTGGGCAGCCGGTTGGGAGCAGCGCGGCTGGAAGCGCAAGTCGGGCCCTGTAGAGAACCTCGACCTGGTCAAGCAAGTTTACGCCGGCTACAGGAAGCGTCCGGAGCTCGAGTTGAGGTGGATAAAGGCTCACGTTGGGTTCCGCTGGAACGAGTACGCAGATCAGCTGGCGTCCAAGTGGAGGGACTCATGATTCCGAAACGTCTTGATCCGATTCTTGCAGCCGATTCTCCGACCCGGCAGTTGGGGAAGAAATTTGAGGCGGCCGGCCACGAGCTCTACCTGGTTGGGGGGAGTGTGCGTGATGCTTTCCTCGATGCTCCTACGAAGGATCTCGACTTTGCCACTGATGCCCGACCCGACCGGGTTCTCGAACTTCTAGATGGGTGGGCCGACAGCGTATTTCGCATCGGCGAGGAGTTCGGGACCATCGGTGCGATCAAGCACGGTGCGGACTATGAAGTAACTACCTTCCGCAGCGACGTCTACCGCGAGGACAGCAGGAAGCCTCGTGTCGAGTTCTCTGACGACATTGAGACAGATCTGTCTCGGCGGGATTTCACTGTCAACGCCATGGCCATCTTGGTTTCGGGAGCTGTTGAACCGCAGATGATTGACCCATTCCACGGGCTTACCGACCTCGCCAGCCGAGTGTTGCGCACACCAATTGATCCGCAGGTTTCATTTGCTGATGATCCTCTGCGGATGCTGCGCCTGTACCGGTTTGTTGCCAGTCTCGGATTTACGCCGGACGCAGCGGCTGAGGCTGCTGTCGCCGAGATGAGGGATCGCTTGTCGATCGTCTCGGCTGAGAGAATTCGCGATGAGTTGAGCAGATTGTTGGTTGGCGACTACGTCGCTGACGGTCTGTGGGGGCTGGTCCACAGCGGCCTCGCTGAGGAGTTCGTTCCCGAACTGGCTGCGCTCGAACTCGAACAGGACCCAATGCATCATCACAAGGATGTGTTGGCACACACCATCGCTGTTGTTGCGAAGACGTCGCCAAATGAGACGCTGCGACTTGCGGCTCTCTTTCACGATGTTGGTAAGCCGGCGACGCGAGAGTTTGGTGCCAACGGTGTTTCCTTCCATCACCACGAGGTGGTTGGGGCCAGGATGGCGCGAGAAAGAATGCGTGGCCTTCGCTATCCCAAGGACAGGGTCAAGGATGTCTCGCAGCTTGTCTTCCTGCACATGCGACCGCACACCTTCAAGATGGGCTGGACTGACTCCGCGGTGCGGCGTTACGTGCGCGACGCAGGGGAGTTACTGCCTCTTCTCAACGAGTTGGTTCGCTGCGATGTGACCACACGGAGCCGAAAGAGGGCCAATGCGATCTCACGTGGGATTGACCGGTTGGAGGAGAGGATCGACACCCTTCGCCAGCAAGAAGAACTTGACTCATTGCGACCCCCCATTGACGGCAATGATGTCATGAAGCATCTCGGACTCTCTCCTGGCCGTGAGGTAGGCGTGGCGATGAAGATGCTCACCGAACACCGAATCGACCACGGTCCCTTCGATGTGGACGAGGCCTTTCGATTACTTGACAGTTGGTGGAACGAGCGCGGCGGCTCGTGACCAGGTTGTCGTGGTTCTGGACGTTGCCGCCGCGGCGGCTCGTGACCGGTTGTTGTGGTGACCAGGTTGTCGTGGTTCTGGACGTCGTCCTCGCCAGGGACGGCAACCGCCGCGGCGGTGTCTGACCTACTTGCCTTGGTTTAGACGTTGTCTTCGGGCGGGACGGCAACCGCCGCGGCGGTGCCTGACCGACTTGCCGTGGTTTAGACGTTGTCTTCGGGCGGGACGGCACCGCCGTTACTCGACATGCCGAGGACGCCGATGACGACTAGCCCCATTGCGCCGAGCAGCGCCAGCATGAAGCCGAGACCAAGATGGGCTGCCCTTGCATAGAAGTACATGACGACGAACGTGACTGCGCCTGCCGCGATTGCTACCGCAGATCCGGTGATCCGATTGCTATCGAAGTAGGCGAGATACAGTCCGAAGAGTCCGCCGAGGGCACCAAAGCCGGCGAGTAGTCGCCCGAGGGGAAAGCTGCCTGGATCCATCAGCCGGAACGGTCCCCAGTTGAGGGCTGCCCCGACCAGGATGAGTACCGCGGCCGCCGCCATCCCTATGGCGAGGAGGTTGTGGAGCTTTGAATCTTCGAGGTAAGCGGCGGCAGCCTTGGTCCTGAGATCACTGAATTCATCAGTGGGCGGGCGAGCCACCGGTACCGCTGCGGCAGCCCTTTTGGCTTTGGTCTTCTTCTTGTCGCGGCGTTTTTTGGGTGGTGGCGTGTCATTGACCCCAAGCAGGTCCAGGAAGAAGTCACCGTTTTCGAGGGCGAGGACAAGGGTCTCGTCATCTGCGACAAGATGGAGCTCCTCCTTGACCTTCTTGACCTGCACGTCTGCGTGTGGCCAACTGCCGATCTCTGCGTCACCGGCGCGGATTGAGACACGGTTCAGGTCAAGCGTTACTTTGGCATCGAGGGCCGCATCGGGCTCATCGAGGAGACGAACGGTTCCATAGAAATCGTGCATGGACACCCTTACTTTCAGATCAAGTATGAGAATCGGGTGGATGGGTGCTCTCCTTGAGCACCAATCCATTTCGCCGTTATCCGCGCGGGACCTCTGCCCAGGGGAGGTCCTTGTCGATTCGTGGTTCTCCGGGGAGCCCGGGGACCCGCTCGCCGAGGATGTTCTTCATGATTTCCGACGCCCCACCTTCGATGGAATTGGCCCGGCTCCTGAGAAAGGAGCGGCGGACATCCTCAGGCCCCTCAGGGACGAGGAGCCCGTATGTGTCGTAGATCATGCCAGCGGCACCCAGCAGAGAGACGGCCATTTCTTAGATCTGCTTGGTCAGTTCAGCGAAGACCCCACTTGGCAATGTGGGCAACTGTGGTCCAGACCTTCTGACCGTTGACCACTCACTCGTCGCCGTCTTTGACGGCACGAGTTGCCAGCGCGGCGACGTCAGATCCGGTTCCGGGTTCCGAGAAGAGCTGATACCAGATTTCCTCTCCGGTAAAGAGCGGCCGCAGGTAGCGGTCGAGCTGGTCCCCGTTTCCGGGTGCCAGCAGCATGGGGGCACCCATGCTGCTGGCCGATGATGTCAAAGAACGTGGGGCGATGGGCCGTAAAGGTGTTGAGGCGCTCGTCGATGAGGTCTTGATAGCGGTGACTCAGGCCAAGGCCACCCTGCCTTCGGGAAAACGTACCCAGGCCAGTCCTAGGTCAAATTGTGCGCCCATGAACTCGTGGCGATTGCCGGAAGGATCGTGTTCTGTCAGAAGCTGATCCAGGAGGCTGCTGATCAGTCTTTCTTTGTTGCTCACACAAACACCGCCCTAAACGACTACAAGTTCTTTGATACCAACCTTCTTGATGATGTCAGCGAGGTTCTGGAGGTGGGCCGGGTCGGCTTCGGGTATATGAGCGAACTGGGGACGGACACCGTGTTGCCGGAATCCGATGAGCTTGATTCTCATGGCGGGGTCGACGTCGTACAGCCAACGTGCGGTGCGCTCGACGACCTCAGGGGAGTCGTTCTTGCCGGGGACCATGAGGAGGCGAACTTCGTAGAGGCGCTGCCACTCGGCCAGATACTTGATCGACTCGAGGACGGCGGTGTTGTCGCTCCCCGTCATCTCCATGTGCACGGCCGGATCTAGTGCCTTGAGGTCGATCATGGCCCCGTCCATAACTGGAAGGAGGCGGTCCCAGGTGTCACGTCTTGCCGATCCGTTGGAGTCGATGAATGTCGTGAGGTGTCCCAGCTTGTCGGAACACTTGAGAGAGCAAAACAGGCTTGCGACGAATTCTGTCTGCAGGGTTGGCTCTCCGCCGGAGACGGTAATGCCGGAGATGAAGTGGGAGACGTCTTCTATCTGTTTGACCAGCGTGTCGAGCTTGACCATCTTGCTCAGTGGGGTGCTGTCGGATGGGCACACGTCGATGCAAATACCGCATTCGGTACATTGATCCTCGTCGACAACTACTTGCTGGCGGCCGTCGAACCAGAGAACCATCTCGGGACACGGTTCTACACAGATCCCGCAGCTGTCGCACTCGTTGATGGTGTAAGGGTTGTGACAGGCGATGCAATTGAAGTTGCACCCCTGCAGGAACACTACGAATCGGTTGCCCGGTCCATCGACCGCGCTAAACCGGATTACATCATTGAGGTGCCCTTGGGCTGCTTTCACGACTGAGGACTCGCTTTACGTATCTGTTCGTCACGTGCGAGTTCTTCACAGATCCGGCCGCAAATACCGTGCTTCCGTGCCGGCCACCCATCTCATCGAACTGTTCCACATCGCATTTCCGGACGAGATACCCGGTAATGCGGATGAAACCATTCGTTGCAAGATTGAACGTGAAGTCCCGCATGCCCTCTCTGAAGGCACCCCGGATGATATCTACCATCGCGGAGGGGTTACGACGTACGGTGTCTTCTACGTGAAAGATGTCGCTGACGCCTGCCTGGAACAGGTCATGGTGGGGAGCGACCGCGCGGATGTGGTCGAACATCTCGGGCTCTTCGCCGATGGGGATGCGGGTTCCGGCGGTCACTTCGAGATCGCTGTCGATGCCCGATTGGGAGTGGAGGAACGCTCTGCCGTTGTTGCCCTCGCAGTACGGCATCGGTCGGTCGGCAACGAGCTCGGCAATCCTTGCGGTGATTCGATACGAGAGCCGGTTGGCTTTGTCGTCGTGTCCGTACCGGCCTTCTTTGCCGGCGGCTTCCATGAGCAGGTCTACCGCCTCGGCGAGGCCGTAGACGCCGTACATCGCAGAGAACTTGTCGAGCTCGATGAGTCCCTCGACGGCAAGGAAGTCGTGTTCGAAGAACTTGGCTTCTTCAACCAGGTAGCGGATCCGAGCTTCAATGAGTTCGGATAGAAGCTCCACATAGTGGGGGAGGGTTTCGTCGAGGAAGCTCTCTATGCCACCTTGGTGGAGTAGAGCGACCTCTTTGAGGTTGAGCCGATTGAGGGTGTGGGAGCCGCCACCGATCTTCAACGAGTTGTAGCAACTCACTGCTGCATAGTTATCGCCAAGGTCGCGCACCATCAGCGGATGGTTCACAAAGTGTGGCTTGCCGGTTTCGAAAACGGTCAGCACCGCTTCGAGAATCAGTTCGTCTGGGGTGGTCTCCGGGTCAACCTTGAGGCTGACATTCGGTACGACCTGGAGCAGTTCGCGTTCGATACGGAACAGAGTGCGGGAGATCCGGCTGTCGTGTGGTCCGAGGTTGGTGTGGACAAAAGCGTCCGGGAGCATGCGGTCGAGGGCTCGCCAGAACAGCTTGAGCTTCTTGTAGAGAGCATCGTCATCTTCAGCCTCGGCATACGGTTCGAGGATCTTGTCGAAGTCACCCAGATATACCGGGTAACCGGTGATCGATGGCACCTGGGTGTACATGATGAGAAGGAAGTTGAGGGCCTCGTCGAGGTCGGTTGGGGCGTCGAGCTCGAGGTGTGCGGACCCATTGCGGAGTGCCTTGCCATAGTCGGGGAGGATGTAGCGACCCCGATATGGTGCGGGCCCTTCGAAGAGATCACAAATAATCTGCTTATTGAGGGCCTCACGAGCTGCTTCGCTCAATGTCGGGTATTCGAGGACACCCTCAGCCAAACCGGCAAGGTAATGCTTGCGTTGGTGGTAAGTAAGGGTCGGATCGTTGACCACTTGCCGGGTCCGGATCCGAAATTCCTCCATGTTCATTGTGAGACCTCCTGGGCGCATGCCCGGACTAATAATCGGGCATCGGAGCCGATTTGTCCAGTGGTCTACTAGAGGTTCCCAGTTGTCAGTAGTCTCATGGCTCATGATCGTCATCAACACCCGGCTATGAAGACGCCTACCGAAGCACACATATGGCGTGGTCCCATTTCTCGTCCTTCACGCCGTGAACTGCTCGCTCTTCTCGCGATTCTTGCCGTGTCGGGCCTGGTGGCTGCCAAATTTGTGGCTGCCGGTGCCCCGCTTGGGCATGACGAGGCGGTCTATGCCCTCAAGAGCCGCCAGATGAAGTTGGGGGGCACTTCAGCTTGGTATTGGAACGACTATCGATCACCCGGGTTGCCGTTGCTGCTCCAACTGACCTGGTTGGTTAGGGGCACCGAACCGTTCTTGCGGATGAGTGTCTGGGCCTTCGGTTCTCTGGGTGTGATCCTCACGTGGCTGATCGGTCGCAGCCTGTTTGATTCACGGGCGGGTTTGTTGGGGGCTGCTGGGCTGTCACTTGCTTCGCCGTGGCTTGCGTCTTCAACAAGTATTTGGCCCGATGTCCCTGGTGCTGTCTTGGGAATGGCAGCGATAACGATCGTCTTGTTTGCTACCGACGGCGATCGTGTCTCATGGTGGGCTCTGGCTGCAGCGCCGTTTGCCGTTGCCGCGGTCCTGGTTCGTTACGGCGCTCTGGTCCCGATGGGCATCGGTGGCCTGGCGATCCTGATATGGCGGTGGCCGATGCTGCGTCGCGGGTGGCCGCAGCTACTGAGCCTTGCTTCGATTATTGCCGCAGGGAGTCTTCTGATCCTTATGGTGCCGGGCGTCACCGGTGCAGCTACCAGTCCGTTGTCTTCGATCAACACCCTGAAGGCAGCGTCTGACTTCCCAATCACCCAGGGCATCCGCGACTACATCCGGCAGGCCGACTTTGTCGCAGGCGGCTACGTAGGGCTTTTCCTCATATTGGGGCTGGTACTGGCTGTCCTCTATGCGAAGAAGGATCCCGGGCTACGAGCATCCGCGGTATTTGTGTTTTCGCTCACCGGGGCGACTGCTCTTGTTCTGGTCTTGATTCTGCATGGGGAGTATCGATATTTGGCCCCGGTCTTTCCTTTTGCGTGGATCCTCGGTGGCATGGGTCTCGCCGAAGCATCTCGTAGGATTCCGCGGGAGACGGCCATGGCTGTTGCTGTCGTACTGGCGATTCTTCTCCCGATCAACGCACTGTCGCATGGTGACTTGGAGGCGGACAAAAATGACGAGCGATTTGGTGACCTGCGGCTCGTTGCCACCGCGATCAATGCTGAACATGGCTATGAAGAATGCGGAGTCATCACCTCGTATATTCCACAGGTTGCCTGGTATAGCGAGTGCGTAATTCGTCGCTTTGAGACGGTGCCGGTGCTCACCTCCCCCTTCTTTGTGGAACCGCAGGCGGACTACCTGCTGCTGGTCACGGGAGGAAAGCGCCAGCCTCAGGGAGAGAGCCTTGATGCCTATTTGGGAACGACCGACGAGGTCTTTGTCGAGTCAGGAAACCCCGAGGCAGGCAATCTGGAATACGCGGTCGTCTACACACTGCTGGGCGACAGCTAGCGACCGTTGCTCGGCTCTTCCTTAGGGGAGTCTTCTTCGCTTGCGACCCGGCGACCGCGTCGTTCGAGACCGCGAATCACAAAGAACGCAAGTCCTATCGGGACGAGGAACATCAAGATCTCGTCCCAGCCACCCTGATGTGCGAGAAGCCAGCTCATGTCGGGAGACTACCGCGGGCGGGAGGCTCAATGACGGCCGCGGTGGCCTATGACCCGGTATTGCCTAGCCAGGGATACAAGCGCTCGAAGGGATTCCAGATGCGGCCATAGCGGTTGCGGTGAGCGGGTTCATTTTCAGACGTCGTGACGTCGACTGAGCGGTCCTGGCGGCTCCACCCTTTGACACTTATGCACATATGCGTATAATCGCCGCTCTTGAAACAGAAGGACTCATGAAAACCCGCATCGCCATCTTGGGTGCCTCCGGGTATGCCGGGGGCGAGCTTATACGTTTGGTCGATGACCATCCCGACCTGGAAGTCACGTTCCTGGGTGCTCACACCAAGGCCGGTGCCAAGCTCAGCGAGGTGCACCCCCACCTGACCGGCGGAGACCGTGACCTGCAGCCAAACAACCCCGACGCGGTCAATGCAGACCTTGCTTTCCTAGCTCTTCCCCATGGTGCATCTGCAGATCCTGCAATGCGGCTGTTGGGCAACGGTGTCAAGGTTGTCGATCTCGGCAGCGATTTTCGGATGGACTCGCCAGCCCGCTACGAAGCGGCTTATGGGTCGCCGCACTCCTTCCCAGAGGAGCTGGGGAAGTGGCCGTACGGTATTCCCGAGTTGTTTGGGGATCAGTTGGTTGGTGCTGATCGGGTGGCGGCTCCTGGTTGCTATCCGACCTCGGCGCTGCTGGCAACCGCCCCGCTGCAGAGAGCCGGGTTGATCGGTGACGGCACGGTGATTGTCGACTCGATGTCCGGTGCGTCTGGCGCGGGTCGTGCCGCCAAGGAGAACCTGACCTTTGGTGCGATCGACGAGGGAGTCAGCGCATATGGTGTGCTCACCCATCGGCACCGCCCGGAGATCGAGCAGGGCTTGGGCGCAGTCGGCGATGTTGAGCCCACTGTCATCTTCACTCCGCATCTGGTGCCAATGCAGCGGGGAATCATGTCAACTTGTTACGTCCCGCTGGCCGACGGCACTGACGCGGGAACGATCGGCGAGGTCTACGAGTCTGCATACGCCAAGACCCCGTTTGTGACCGTCGTCGATCAGTTGCCGATCACCCGCTGGATCGTGGGCACTAACCGTGCTCTGGTGAAACCACACTTTGATCAGCGCACCAACACTGCCGTTGTGGTCTCGGTGATTGACAACCTGCTCAAAGGGGCTGCCGGCCAGGCGGTGCAGTGCGCCAACCTGATGCTGGGTCTCGAAGAAACCGCCGGATTGCCGATGGCAGGGTGGATGCCGTGAGCGTCACCGCGGCCGCCGGCTTCACCGCAGCGGGAATTGCGTCGGGAATCAAGCCCGCGGGCAAACTCGATCTGGCGCTGGTCGTCGGAGGGGAGTCGACAATTGGCGCCGCCGTCTTCACCGTCAATCAGGCGGCAGCGGCCCCGGTGGCTTTGTCAAGACACCACTTGGCGAGTGACCCAACTGTCCACGCCGTACTTCTGAACTCGGGCTGTGCCAATGCTGGGACCGGAACACCGGGGCTCGTCGCTGCTAGGGGTTCGGTAGAAGCCGTTGCCGCGTCGCTCGATTGCTCAGTTGAAGATGTCCTCGTCTGCTCCACAGGCGGTATCGGGAAGACGCTTCCTATCGATCTGGTCTTGGCTGGCATCCCCAACGCAATTGCGTCGCTCGAAACGGGTTCCGACGCGGGAACACTGGCGGCTCGGGCGATCATGACAACAGACACGGTGCCAAAGGAGAGCGTCCGGTCCCGCGACGGGTTCACCGTCGGCGGGATGGCCAAAGGTGCCGGCATGGTCCGCCCCGACATGGCGACCATGCTGGTTGTGCTCACTACTGACGCGGTGGTGGATCCGAGTCTTCTGCAAGAGGCGTTGCGGGGGGCTGTCGACGAATCATTCCACGCCCTCAATATCGATGGATGCCCTTCCACCAATGACACCGTCATCTTGCTGGCATCCGGCGACAGCGAGGTGACCCCCACCCCGGGCGTCTTCATACAGACGGTTACCGCCGTCTGCTGGGACCTGGCGAACCAGTTGGCCGCCGACGCCGAGGGGTCGAGCCGGGTCGTGACGATTGAAGTCCACGGTGCGGTCG
>RCND010001303.1_pt1 | contig 14351 bp, 8 predicted proteins | sample 2041351 | NCBI WGS metagenome assembly RCND01 (sample SAMN09708230, study PRJNA481090) | Marine sediment metagenome, whole genome shotgun sequencing project. | biome: marine sediment; feature: ocean; material: sediment; isolation source: Sewage treatment plant 12B marine sediment (STP12B) ...
GGAGGTGCAGCGAATCCGTCGCCACCGGTTGGACCCGCCTTAGGTGCTGCCGGTGTTAACATCATGGAATTCTGTAAGCAGTTTAATGCAAGAACGCAGGATAAACCAGGTAAAGTATTACCAGTTGTTATTACCGTTTATAAGGATAAGTCTTTTGACTTTCTTGTAAAAACACCACCAGCGGCAGTTCAGCTATTGGAAGCGGCTAAGATTAAAAAAGGATCTGGCGAACCTAACAGAGTAAAATTAGGTAATGTAACCTGGGACCAAGTTAAGGCAATAGCCGAAGACAAAATGGTAGATCTTAATGCCTTTACGGTAGAATCGGCAATGAGTATGATTGCAGGTACAGCACGTTCAATGGGTATGAAGGTTTCAGGAAAAAGACCTTTTTAAATCTTATAAAGCAATTAAATGGCAAAGTTAACAAAGAAGCTTAAAGAAGCACATTCAAAAATAGAGAAGGATAAATTATACTCTGTAGACGAAGCTTCAGCTTTAATAAAAGAGATAACCAATACAAAATTTGATTCATCAATTGATCTTGCGATACGTTTGGGTGTAGATCCAAGAAAAGCAAATCAAATGGTACGTGGTGTAGTTACGCTACCTCACGGAACCGGGAAAGATATTAAGGTTTTGGCTTTGGTAACACCGGACAAAGAAGCAGAGGCGCAGGAAGCTGGTGCTGATTACGTTGGGTTAGATGAGTATTTGGATAAAATTAAAGGCGGTTGGACAGATGTTGATGTGATCATCACTATGCCAAGTGTTATGGGTAAGTTAGGACCTTTAGGACGAGTTTTAGGTCCAAGAGGTTTGATGCCTAATCCAAAGACAGGTACCGTAACTATGGATGTTGCCAAGGCAGTATCTGAAGTGAAAGCAGGTAAGATTGATTTTAAAGTAGATAAAACAGGTATTGTGCATGCTGCGGTGGGGAAAGCTTCCTTTACAGCAGAAAAGATTGCAGATAATGCTAAGGAGTTATTAGATACGTTAAACAAGCTTAAGCCTACCGCTTCAAAAGGGGTGTACATGAAAAGTATTTTCATGTCCAGTACCATGAGTCCTAGTGTTCAATTAGACCCAAAGTCAGTTTAAGCACTGCTGGTTAAAAATTTCAATTATGACAAGAGAAGAAAAGGCAACGGTTATACAAGATTTGACTACGCAGTTAGGAGATAATTCCATTATTTATTTAGCGGATATCTCGGGTATGGATGCAAAATCTACCTCAGATTTGAGAAGAGCTTGTTTCAAAGCTGACATCAAATTAGCAGTAGTTAAGAATACATTGCTTGCAAAGGCAATGGACGCCTCGGACAGAGAGTTTGGCGAACTTCCAAGTGTGTTAAAGGGAAATACCTCTTTAATGTTCTCAGAAGTCGGTAATGCTCCTGCAAAGCTTATAAAGAGTTTTAGAAAAAAATCTGAAAAACCTTTATTAAAGGGAGCTTTCGTAGAAGAGGCAGTTTACATAGGTGATGAGAATTTGGATGCTCTGGTGAGCATTAAGTCTAAAGAAGAGATGATTGGCGAAATTATTGGATTGTTACAATCTCCAGCCAAAAATGTTATTTCTGGGCTTAAATCTGGTGGTGGTAAACTAGCAGGTATCCTTAAGACATTATCTGAAAGATAAGTACGCACTATAAACTAAGTATATTTTAAAATTTTATTAAACGATAGAAAATGGCAGATTTAAAAGATTTCGCAGAGCAATTGGTTAACCTTACGGTAAAAGAAGTAAATGAGTTAGCTGGTATTTTAAAAGATGAATATGGTATCGAGCCTGCAGCTGCTGCAGTAGCTGTTGCTTCTGGTGGCGGTGCTGCTGATGGTGGTGAAGCTGTTGAAGAGCAATCAGAGTTTGATGTTATATTGAAAGCAGCAGGTGCTTCTAAATTAGCAGTTGTTAAATTGGTTAAGGAATTAACTGGTTTAGGTTTGAAAGATGCTAAAGACATCGTAGATAGTGCACCGAAAGCAGTAAAAGAAGGTGTTACTAAAGACGAAGCAGAAGGTATCAAAAAATCATTGGAAGAAGCAGGAGCGGAAGTTGAGCTTAAATAGTAGCAACAACCATAGTATTTCTGGTTTAGGTCTTTTCGCTTTTTGCGGTTAGACCTAAACCTTTTTATAGGATTAGGTATATAATGGCATATACTACCCCATAGTACTCACGATCAAAACACTGTCCGTAGATGTTCACAAATCAGACTGAAAGAATAAATTTTGCATCCGCCAAAAAAACACCGGCTTATCCCGATTTTTTGGATATTCAGATAAAATCTTTTCAAGACTTTTTTCAACTTGAAACGAAATCTGATCAAAGAGGTGACGAAGGTTTGTACAATACCTTCATGGAAAACTTTCCAATAACTGATACTAGAAATCAGTTCGTATTGGAATTTTTGGATTATTTCATAGATCCACCAAGATATTCAATCCAAGAATGTATAGAGCGTGGTTTAACGTATAGCGTTCCGCTAAAAGCCAGGTTAAAATTATATTGTACCGATCCGGAACATGAGGATTTTGAAACTATAGTTCAGGATGTGTACTTGGGTACTATTCCTTATATGACACCTAGTGGTACATTTGTAATAAACGGAGCTGAAAGGGTAGTTGTTTCTCAATTGCACCGTTCTCCAGGGGTTTTCTTTGGTCAATCTTTCCATGCTAATGGAACTAAATTATACTCTGCTAGGGTAATTCCTTTTAAAGGATCCTGGATAGAATTTGCTACCGATATCAATGGCGTTATGTATGCCTACATCGATAGAAAGAAAAAATTACCGGTTACAACCTTGTTCAGGGCTATTGGTTTTGAACGTGATAAGGATATTTTAGAGATTTTTGACCTTTCTGAGGAAGTGAAAGTTTCTAAAGCCGGACTTACAAAAGTATTAGGCCGTAAGTTGGCTGCAAGGGTATTGAATACTTGGCACGAGGATTTTGTGGATGAGGATACAGGTGAAGTTGTTTCTATAGAAAGAAACGAGATTGTATTAGATCGTGATACAATTTTATCCAAAGAGCACATTACTGAGATAATGGATGCTGATGTTAAGACAGTTCTTTTGCATAAGGAGAATAACGCACAATCCGATTATTCTATTATTCATAATACGCTGCAGAAGGATCCAACAAATTCAGAAAAAGAAGCTGTTGAACACATATACCGTCAGTTACGTAACGCAGAACCGCCAGATGAGGAGACCGCGCGTGGTATCATAGACAAATTATTTTTCTCTGATCAACGATATAACCTAGGTGAGGTTGGACGTTATAGAATGAATAAAAAATTAGGTCTTGATATTGGGATGGATAAGCAGGTCTTGACCAAGGAAGATATTATTACTATTATTAAGTATTTAATAGAGCTAATTAATTCTAAAGCTGAGATTGATGATATTGATCACCTTTCTAATAGGCGTGTAAGAACTGTTGGAGAACAGTTGTCATCCCAGTTTGGTGTAGGTTTAGCTAGAATGGCACGTACTATTCGAGAACGTATGAATGTGCGTGACAATGAGGTGTTTACACCAATAGATTTGATTAATGCCAAGACATTGTCTTCGGTAATTAATTCTTTCTTTGGTACCAATCAATTGTCTCAATTTATGGATCAAACCAATCCATTAGCAGAGATAACTCATAAGAGAAGATTATCAGCACTAGGACCTGGTGGACTTTCTAGGGAAAGAGCAGGTTTCGAAGTTCGTGATGTGCACTACACGCACTACGGGAGACTATGTCCAATAGAAACTCCTGAAGGGCCAAATATTGGTTTGATTTCTTCACTTGCTGTTTTTGCCAAGGTAAACCCAATGGGCTTCTTGGAAACACCATACAGAAAGGTAGAAAAGTCCAAGGTAGATATAGACAATTTCGTATACTTAAGTGCGGAGGAAGAAGAGGGAATGAAAATTGCTCAAGCAAATATTCCGTTAAAAGCCAATGGTCAAATAGATTCAGATAAGGTAATTGCAAGAGAGGAAGGAGATTTTCCAGTAGTGGATCCTTCTGAGATTAATTATACCGATGTTGCGCCAAATCAAATTGCATCTATTTCTGCATCGTTAATTCCATTCTTGGAGCACGATGATGCCAACCGTGCTTTGATGGGCTCAAACATGATGCGTCAAGCGGTACCTTTATTAAAGCCACAATCTCCAATTGTAGGGACTGGCTTGGAGAGACAAGTTGCTTCTGATTCTAGGGTATTGATTAATGCTGAAGGTGATGGTGTTATTGAGTATGTAGATTCTCAAAAAATAACAATCAAGTATGATAGGACAGAGGCCGAGAGACTTATTAGTTTTGAGGAGGATGAGAAAACCTATTTTCTTGTAAAGTTCAGAAAAACGAATCAAGGAACTAGTATTAACCTAAAACCCATTGTAAAGAAGGGCGATAGAGTTAATAAAGGACAGGTGCTTTGTGAAGGTTATGCTACGGAAAAGGGAGAATTAGCCTTGGGTAGAAACCTAACGGTGGCCTTCATGCCTTGGAAAGGCTATAACTTTGAGGATGCAATTGTGATTTCAGAGAAAGTGGTACGTGAGGATATTTTTACTTCAATTCATGTAGATGAATACTCTCTAGAAGTTCGAGACACGAAATTAGGAGCAGAGGAATTAACACATGATATTCCTAATGTTTCCGAGGAGGCTACCAAAGATTTGGATGAAAACGGAATGATCCGTATTGGTGCAGAAGTAAAACCTGGAGATATTTTAATCGGTAAGATTACACCGAAAGGAGAATCTGATCCAACTCCGGAAGAAAAATTACTACGTGCTATATTTGGAGATAAAGCTGGTGATGTTAAAGATGCATCCTTGAAAGCATCTCCTTCCTTAAGGGGAGTTGTAATAGAGAAAAAACTATTCTCAAGGTCTGTAAAGGATAAGAGAAAACGTTCAGAGGATAAAGAGGAGCTTTCTAAATTAGAATTGGAGTACGAAGTAAAATTCCAAGAGCTAAAAGATGTCCTAGTAGAGAAATTGTTCACTTTAGTAAACGGGAAAACATCTCAAGGGGTGTTGAACGACTTGGGTGAAGAAGTGCTTCCAAAAGGCAAGAAGTACTCCATGAAAATGTTGAACTCTGTTGACGATTTTGCGCATTTAGTGAGTGGAAGTTGGACAACAGATAGTACTACCAATATCTCTGTTGCAGATTTATTGCACAATTACAAGATAAAACTAAACGATCTTCAAGGTAACTTAAGGAGAGATAAGTTTACTATTTCTGTTGGGGATGAATTGCCAGCAGGAATCATGAAATTGGCTAAAGTTTATGTTGCTAAAAAGCGTAAGCTTAAAGTAGGGGATAAAATGGCGGGTCGTCATGGTAACAAGGGTATTGTATCAAGAATAGTGCGTCAGGAAGATATGCCGTTCCTTGAAGATGGAACGCCTGTAGATATCGTATTGAATCCTTTAGGAGTACCATCCCGTATGAATATTGGTCAGATATATGAAACCGTATTGGGCTGGGCTGGACTTAAATTAGGTAAGAAATTTGGAACTCCGATTTTTGATGGTGCTACACTTGATGAAATTAATGCATATACAGATGAGGCAGGAATTCCAAGATTTGGACATACCTATCTATTTGATGGCGGTACCGGACAACGTTTTGATCAGCCGGCTACAGTTGGTGTTATTTATATGCTGAAGTTAGGGCATATGGTAGATGACAAGATGCATGCACGTTCAATAGGACCTTACTCTTTAATTACGCAACAACCATTGGGTGGTAAAGCTCAGTTTGGTGGTCAACGTTTTGGAGAGATGGAAGTATGGGCATTGGAAGCCTATGGCGCATCTGCAACCTTACGTGAGATATTAACCGTTAAATCGGATGATGTCATCGGAAGAGCCAAGACCTATGAGTCCATTGTAAAAGGTGAGACTATGCCAGAACCTGGTTTACCAGAATCTTTCAACGTTTTAATGCACGAACTTAAAGGATTAGGTTTGGATATTAGGCTTGAGGAATAAGTTTATAGTTTTAGAGACTATTTGAAAACACATTTAAAATCATTATCAGCACGCTATTATGGCTAGAATAAAAGATAATAACCCAATAAAAAGGTTTAATAAAATTTCGATAGGATTAGCTTCACCAGAAGCAATTTTGGCAGAATCCAGAGGAGAAGTTTTAAAGCCTGAAACCATTAACTACAGAACGCACAAACCAGAACGTGACGGTCTTTTCTGTGAACGTATTTTTGGTCCAGTAAAGGATTACGAATGTGCATGTGGAAAGTATAAACGAATCCGCTATCGTGGTATCGTTTGTGACCGTTGTGGTGTAGAGGTTACCGAAAAGAAAGTACGTAGAGATAGGGTAGGACATATCAATTTAGTAGTTCCTGTTGCCCATATTTGGTATTTCCGTTCGCTTCCTAACAAAATAGGATATTTACTAGGATTGCCTTCCAAGAAATTGGATATGATTATTTACTATGAACGTTATGTAGTAATTCAACCCGGTCTCGCTAAAGGTCCAGAAGGGGAAGAAATCAATAAGATGGATTTCTTGACCGAGGAAGAGTATTTGAATATATTGGAAACTATTCCACCAGAGAATCAGTATTTGGAAGATTCGGACCCCAATAAGTTTATAGCTAAAATGGGTGCGGAATGTTTGATTGATCTTTTAAGTAGGATTGATTTAAAAGAGTTGTCTTTCAGTCTAAGACACAAGGCAAATACAGAGACTTCAAAGCAGCGGAAAACTGAGGCTTTAAAACGACTTCAAGTGGTTGAAGCATTGAGGGAGTCCCAGGAAAATAGGGAAAACGAACCGGAATGGATGATTATGAAAGTAATTCCGGTGATACCACCAGAATTACGTCCATTGGTGCCATTGGATGGTGGCCGTTTCGCAACTTCGGATTTGAATGATTTATATAGAAGGGTAATTATACGTAACAACCGTTTAAAGCGATTGGTAGAGATTAAGGCCCCAGAGGTAATCTTGCGTAACGAGAAGCGTATGCTTCAGGAATCGGTTGATTCGCTTTTTGACAATACAAGAAAAGCTTCTGCCGTTAAGACAGAATCTAATAGACCGTTAAAATCTCTTTCAGATTCACTAAAAGGTAAGCAAGGGCGTTTCCGTCAAAACTTGTTAGGAAAACGTGTTGATTATTCTGCACGTTCTGTTATCGTTGTAGGTCCAGAATTGAGATTATTCGAATGTGGACTTCCAAAGGATATGGCTGCTGAATTATACAAGCCATTTGTTATCCGTAAACTGATAGAAAGAGGTATTGTTAAGACCGTAAAGTCTGCTAAAAAGATAATAGATAAGAAGGAACCCGTAGTTTGGGATATCCTTGAAAACGTATTAAAAGGACATCCGGTGCTATTGAACCGTGCTCCTACGCTTCACCGTTTGGGTATTCAAGCATTTCAACCAAAATTAATAGAAGGGAAAGCGATTCGTTTACACCCATTGGTTTGTACTGCTTTTAATGCGGATTTTGATGGTGATCAAATGGCAGTACATTTACCTTTAGGACCAGAGGCTATTTTAGAAGCGCAACTTTTAATGTTGGCTTCGCATAATATATTGAACCCTGCAAATGGATCTCCGATAACCGTACCTTCTCAGGATATGGTCTTGGGTCTGTATTATATGACTAAAGAGAGAAAATCGACTCCTGAAGTACCTATTAAAGGTGAAGGATTGACGTTCTATTCTTACGAAGAAGTTGAAATTGCTTTCAATGAAGGCATGGTCAACTTAAATGCAGGTATAAAGGTAAGAGCTAAAGACTTCAATGAAGAAGGTGAATTGGTTAACCAGATTATACCAACAACCGTAGGTAGAGTCCTCTTTAATATGGAAGTGCCAGAAGCAGCTGGGTATATTAATGATGTACTTAACAAAAAATCTTTAAGAGATATTATTGGAGGTATATTGGCTGTTACCGATGTTCCGACAACAGCAGATTTCTTAGATAAAATTAAAACGATGGGGTATGATTTCGCTTTTAAAGGCGGTCTTTCCTTTAGTTTGGGTGATATTATTATTCCAAAAGAGAAACCTGAAATGATTGCAGACGCCAACCAACAGGTTGATGGTATTATGGCTAACTATAATATGGGTCTGATTACAAATAACGAACGTTACAACCAGGTTATTGATGTTTGGACTTCAACGAACGCTATGCTAACAGAGTTGGCTATGAAGCGTATCCGTGAAGATCAACAAGGTTTCAACTCGGTGTACATGATGCTTGATTCTGGAGCAAGGGGTTCAAAGGAGCAGATTCGTCAGTTGACGGGTATGCGTGGCTTGATGGCAAAACCTAAGAAATCAACTGCCGGTGGTGGTGAGATTATCGAGAATCCTATTCTTTCTAACTTTAAGGAAGGTCTTTCGATTTTGGAATACTTCATTTCCACGCACGGTGCTCGTAAGGGTCTTGCAGATACAGCATTAAAAACTGCAGATGCAGGTTATTTAACGAGAAGATTGGTAGATGTTTCACAAGATGTTATTATCAACATAGAGGATTGTGAGACTTTAAGAGGTGTAGAAGTTTCAGCACTTAAAAAGAATGAAGAAGTAGTTGAGACGCTTGGGGAGAGAATTCTTGGTCGTGTTTCTTTACATGATGTATATGATCCTTTGACTCAAGAAATTCTGTTAACTGCAGATCAAGAGATAATGGAGGCCGATGTTAAAAAAGTTGAGGCTTCTCCAGTCGAAAGAATTGAAGTGCGCTCGGCATTAACATGTGAAGCTGAAAAAGGAATTTGTGCCAAATGTTACGGTAGGAATCTTTCTACCAATAAAATGGTACAAAGAGGTGAGGCTGTTGGTGTAGTTGCTGCGCAATCTATTGGAGAACCTGGTACACAGTTAACGCTTCGTACGTTCCACGTGGGTGGTATTGCGGGTAACATTTCTGAGGATAATAAACTAGAAGTTAAATTTGCTGGTATTGCAGAAATTGAGGATATGAGAACGGTAACAAGTGAGGACTCCGAAGGGAAACCAGCTAAGATCGTAATATCAAGAACCTCGGAAATAAAAGTAGTAGATGCTAAAACAGGAATTACCCTAAGCACAAATAATATTCCTTACGGATCACAGCTGTTTATTAAAAACGGGGCTAAAGTGGCTAAAGGTGATGTTATTTGTTCATGGGATCCATACAACGGTGTTATTGTTTCCGAATTTCCAGGTAAAATTGCCTACGAAAATATTGACCAAGGTGTTACGTATCAAGTAGAGATTGATGAGCAAACCGGGTTTCAGGAAAAAGTAATTTCAGAATCAAGGAACAAGAAGTTGATACCAACGTTACTGATTCAAGATGCAAAAGGGGAAACCTTACGTTCATATAACTTACCGGTAGGTTCGCATATTATGGTCGATGACGGTGATAAGATTAAGGAAGGTAAGATTTTGGTTAAGATTCCACGTAAATCTGCGAAGGCAGGTGATATTACTGGTGGTCTTCCAAGAGTAACCGAATTATTCGAAGCGCGTAATCCATCTAATCCGGCAGTAGTTTCTGAAATTGACGGTGTAGTATCTTTTGGTAAAATCAAAAGAGGTAACCGTGAAATTATTATCGAATCTAAGTTGGGCGAGGTTAAGAAATACTTAGTGAAGCTTTCAAATCAGATTCTTGTACAAGAAAATGATTATGTAAGAGCAGGTATGTCTTTATCAGATGGTTCAACAACACCAGAAGATATTCTTAAGATTAAAGGGCCATCAGCTGTACAACAGTATTTAGTAAACGAAGTTCAAGAAGTATATCGTTTGCAAGGTGTAAAAATAAATGATAAGCATTTTGAGGTGGTTGTTAGGCAAATGATGCGAAAAGTAAGAATTGTTGATCCAGGAGATACTATTTTCTTGGAGAACCAATTAATACATAAAGCTGATTTTATCAAGGAGAATGATGAAATTTTCGGTAAGAAAGTAGTCATGGAAGCTGGTGAATCAGAAAACTTGAAGCCTGGTCAAATAGTAACACCACGTGAACTTAGAGATGAAAATTCTTTATTGAAACGGAATGATAAGACCGTGGTTGAGGCTAGAGATGCCGTTGCGGCCACAGCTACTCCTATACTGCAAGGTATTACCCGTGCATCACTTCAAACAAAATCGTTTATATCTGCTGCTTCTTTCCAAGAAACAACGAAAGTATTGAACGAGGCTGCTGTAAGTGGTAAGGTAGATACTTTAGAAGGACTGAAAGAAAATGTGATTGTAGGACATAGAATTCCAGCAGGTACTGGAATGAGAGATTACGAGAGTATAATCGTAGGTTCCAAAGAGGAATATGACGAAATTATGGCTAGAAAAGAAGCCTTAAAATTTTAAATAACGAAGCCCTCAATTTTTAATTGGGGGCTTTTTTTATGATTACTTAATATTTTCAACATGAGTGACCAAAAAAAATCAAATCAAAAGCAAATTAATATAGAGCTTGACGAAAAGACGGCAGAAGGTATTTATTCCAATTTGGCAATTATCAATCATTCGGTATCCGAGTTTGTAGTTGATTTTATAAGTATGATGCCAGGGGCTCCAAAGGCTAAAGTGAAAAGTAGAATAGTACTTACGCCACAGCATGCAAAGAAATTCCTTAAAGCTTTAAATGATAATGTGCAACGTTTTGAAAAAGCACATGGTACAATTAAAGATTATGAACAAACTCCAGTACCCATAAATTTTGGACCAATAGGAGAAGCATAAAAAAATCCTGACTAGTTCTTAGTCAGGATTTTTTTTTATTCAAATTCCGATACAAAGTGCAATTTTACTAACGGATATTTGGCTTGGGTCATTTGTAGAGAGAATTGAGAATCGGCCAAGAATACCAATTGGCCTCTCTTGTCTTTCGCTAAAAACTTTTGCTTTACTCTAATAAAGTCTTTGAATTCATCACTTTTTCTATTTTCTATTCCAACCCAACAAGCTTTGTATACCGGAAAATTTTCATAACTACATTTTGCGCCGTATTCATGTTCTAAGCGATATTGTATCACTTCAAATTGCAGTGCGCCTACGGTGCCTATAACCTTACGCCCGTTCAGTTCAAGCGTAAAAAGTTGGGCAACACCTTCGTCCATCAATTGGTCTATTCCTTTATATAACTGCTTGGACTTCATTGGGTCAGCATTATTTACATATCTAAAATGTTCTGGTGAGAAGCTAGGAATTCCTTTGTAGTGTAAAGATTCACCTTCCGTTAATGTGTCTCCTATTTTGAAGTTACCTGTATCGTGTAATCCAACGATATCACCTGGATACGAAATATCGACGATTTCTTTCTTTTCAGCAAAAAATGCATTGGGACTTGAGAATTTCAACTTTTTATCCTGTCTTACATGCAGGTAGGGCTTGTTTCGTTCAAAAGTTCCAGATACAATTTTCACGAACGCTAAACGATCTCGGTGTTTTGGGTCCATATTAGCGTGAATTTTAAAAACGAAACCAGTCAGTTCTTTTTCATTTGCTTGGACTAACCGTTCCTCCGCCATTTTTGGTCTGGGTGGTGGGGCTATCTGAATAAAACAATCCAATAATTCTCTTACACCAAAATTATTCAGTGCAGAGCCAAAGAAAACGGGCTGCTGTTCACCTTTTAAATACAGTTGTTTATCGAATTCTGGATATACTCCCCATACTAATTCTAAATTATCACGTAACTCCTCCGCTGCCTTGGTACCTATGATTTGTTCGAGTTCAGGGTTTCCTAGGTCGTCAAAAGCAATGGTATCTTCTATATTTTTTTTATTATCACCGCTAAAGAGGTTGATATTTTTTTCATAAATATTGTAAATGCCTTTGAAGTCGTAACCCATGCCTATAGGAAAGCTTAATGGCGTAACCGAAAGCCCTAATTTTTGTTCTAGCTCATCTAAAAGATCAAAAGCATCTTGTCCTTCCCTGTCAAGTTTGTTAATGAATACTAACATGGGTATATTTCGCATTCTGCAAACTTCCACTAGTTTTACGGTCTGCTCCTCAACACCTTTGGCTACATCGATTACTACAATCACGCTATCCACTGCAGTTAAAGTTCTAAAGGTATCCTCGGCAAAATCTTTATGCCCTGGGGTATCTAAGATATTTATTTTCTTATCCTTATATATAAAAGCCAGAACAGAGGTTGCAACGGATATTCCCCTTTGCCTTTCAATTTCCATGAAATCACTGGTCGCGGTTTTCTTTATTTTATTATTCTTCACCGCTCCAGCTTCTTGAATAGCTCCTCCAAAAAGTAGTAATTTTTCTGTTAATGTGGTTTTGCCGGCATCAGGGTGGGATATAATTCCAAAAGTTCGTCTTCTTTCTATTTCTTCCTTAAAGCTCATTTTGTGAAATTTGAGTTCAAAAATACGTGAATTTGAGGGTTTTGCCCAGTATTAATTCAGTGAAGATTTCTTCTATAATAAACCAGCTAAATGTGACAAATAATATAATATTGTGTCTTAATAACAAATGAAATAATTAGCCTCATATTTTTTGTCGCCTGTATTTCATGGAGATTTATTAACAAGTTATCCGAGATGCAAAGATGCTAGTCATATTACGAGTATCTTGCGTTTTATTTCAACATAGGAAGTCCCACATCCTGCCGAAATCAAATCCTACATGTCATGGTGATAAGTTTTAATTAAACTGTCGTTATGAGAAAAAATACATTTTCGATTGTTAAGCTGTTGAACACTTATATTAGATTCTCAGTATCAATTTTTTTCCTGTTTTACTTGGGGAGTGCTTCTTTTTGTTATGCAAATAAACCGATATTAACCCTGTTTACCATTGATACGGATGGAGACGGTGTCTATGACCACGTGGACATTGATGATGATGGAGATGGTATTACAGATACAACAGAGGATGCTAATTTAGACAATGATAATAATCCCGAAACTAATGCTACGGATACCGACAGCGACGGTATACCTGATTATTTGGATATTGATTCTGACAATGATGGAATACTTGATAATCTAGAATCTCAGAACTTTCATAATTTCAAGCCCAAAACTGGAATAGATACTGATGGTAATGGATTGGATGATGTGTATGAGAGTTACCCTGGCGCAGGGCAAGGCATAGTTTTAAATGATAGGGATGGTGATGGCTATCCAAATCATTTAGATATTGACACGGATAATGACGGTATCCCTGACAATATTGAAGCACAAACTACCGCTGGTTACATAGCTCCCAACCCTGATGATGTGGCCACATACACTACTAATCACGGTGTTAATAGTGCCTATATTGGCGGATTAACACCCGTTAATACCGATGGTACTCCTCCGCCCAATAAGCCTGATTATCAAGATTTTGATAGTGATGACGATGGAGTTTTAGACAATAACGAGGGCAACGATTTCAACTTTGATGGCGTTCCTGACCAGATCTTTACTGGCGTGGATACGGATGGCGATGGACTTGACGACGGCTACGAGGGCAGTGAAGTTGATGATGGCTTTGATGTAAACGACGAAATAGACGACCCTGCGAACTACCTTCCGGACACGGATGGTACGGAGGATGTTAATTATAGGGATTTGGACGATGACGGTGACGGAATAAGTACTCCGGATGAGGATTTAAACGGAAACGGAGATCCTACTGATGACGATACCGATAATGATGGAACACCAAATTATTTAGATTTTGATAATGATAAAGGACCAGACACGGATGGCGATGGTGTTCCTGACATTACGGATTTAGACGCTGATAACGACGGGCTTTTGGATACTACGGAAGACCCTAATCTTGATGGTGACGATAATCCTTTAACGGATGCTACGGATAGTGACACTGACGGTATCCCTAATCATTTGGATATTGACAGTGATAACGATGGTATCCCGGACAATGTGGAAGGGCAGACGACCGATGGTTATATTGCACCTAGCGGCAACGACAGTGACAATGACGGACTGGACGATGCGTATGAAGGCACGGACAACGACGGTATTGTACCGGTAAATACAGACGGTATTGACGAATTATATAGACGAGGACAGTGACAACGATACGGTCCCCGATAACAACGAGGGCAACGATTTCAACTTTGATGGCGTTCCTGACCAGACCTTTACTGGCGTGGATACGGATGGCGATGGACTTGACGACGGCTACGAGGGCAGTGAAGTTGATGATGGCTTTGATGTGAACGACGAAATAGACGACCCTGCGAACTACCTTCCGGACACGGACGGTACGGAGGATGTCAATTATAGGGATTTGGACGATGACGGTGACAGCACCCCAACGGAAGAAGAGGACCCTAACGGAAACGACGACCCTACGGATGATGACGG
>RCND010001265.1_pt1 | contig 14317 bp, 11 predicted proteins | sample 2041351 | NCBI WGS metagenome assembly RCND01 (sample SAMN09708230, study PRJNA481090) | Marine sediment metagenome, whole genome shotgun sequencing project. | biome: marine sediment; feature: ocean; material: sediment; isolation source: Sewage treatment plant 12B marine sediment (STP12B) ...
GATGTCGTCTCAATAAAGTTTAAATATTCTTCATTAATTTTAATTAATTCTTTTTGAGTTATTGAATAATAACTATCATCCTTCGGATAGCGGGCTAAGATAAGTTTAAGCAGCTGGGTTTTTGTTTTATAATTATTATTTAGATCAAGAAATTTATAAAGTAAAGTATTGCTTTCGGATTCAATAATTTCTAAACTGTCTAAAAGGTATTTATAATCGGTCTTTATCTCAATATTCTCACCATTATGGATAAAATCAAACCAATGATTTTTATCAAATTGTAATCGGTAGAATCCAAAGGATTTATTTTTTAGTGAAAATTGTAAATCACTTTTAAAAGTATTGATTGTATCTACTTCACTTGTATTTTCACCTTCAAGCTTTAATAGAACTACTTTACCACCTGATCCACTAATTTTGACAGATATTTTTTGAGCAATTGAGAAAGAGCTGATAAAAATTAACGGAAGTATCAAATATTTTCTATTCATGAGATATAATATCTAAAATATTGATGTTCAAATTTCATCTCAGATAATATTTGTATTAAATTTCTTATCCAGTTTTCTAATCCTTTAAGCAGCGGGCACTAATACCAGTTAGAACAATCCCTCTGTCAAATAGAATAGAATTATCCCCTGAATTTAGATACATATAGTAAGCAGCATCGTTACTGAACTTATCATTACTAGAACTCCAAAATAAACCATAATCACTCAAATTCCCAAAATTTGTATCTTCTGATCTTAATCCAGCGAGTAATCCGGAGAATCCACTTGTATTATTACCTGCGCCTAAGCCATTTCCTTGTCCAATTGATTTAAGAGAATTGCCATTGCCGTCTACTGATAATTTTAATTCTTGTAATTCAGCAAAAGTCGGCAAGTGCCAACCATCTGGGCAAATACCTTTTGCACCTTCATCAGTTGTATACTGCATTACTTCTCTCAACTGATATAGACCTCCGTATGCATCACAATTTGATTCAAGGTTATCATAACAATATTTTTCTAATGTATCTTGATTACTCATCTCTACACTATCATTAATCATAGTTCCAACATTAAGGTTTTCTTTCATCCAACATTGCTTACCAATTTGTACTATGTTATATGTTAAGCCTTCATGAGTAATTGTAGTAATTCCATCACATGGTTCATCTACAACTGAAATCATTATTGTATCAACCACTGACTCTTGATAATCACTTACTGTAGCTTCAACAACAAAATCTCCAACCTTCTCCGGAGCTTTCCAATCAACAAGTGATCCAGATATACCTTTAGGAAAAGTACCTTCAAAAGCAGACCAAGAATAATTAAGAATATCATTATCCTCATCAATAGCGCGACAAGTTAAATTTGTGGTTTCACCCACATATAAGATTGATGGACTAGCTGAGAAAATCACTATTTCTGGTGGGTGATTGTCAGGATCATACGGATTATTTTCATCCTGAGAACAGGACACAATAAAAATGAGACAATAAAATATTATCAATGACTTAAGGGAAAAATTTGATAACATAATAATTTAATCGCTATTAAAGATTGAGAAAAGTATTTATGAATTTACTTAATTATCTTAATAAATTGCAAGAGCGGTGCAGTCAGCAATTTAACAATTATTGGTCACACACATATTTTAATTATTATCCTTTAGGGTTTTCTCACCTAATTGGTACATTTGTCTTTCAATCCATTGAGTTCTTTTTGCTAAATATTGTGTAGGTGAGTTTACTCTATACCTTTTGGGATTTGGCAAAACAGAAGCTAAACTTGCGGAATTATGATAATTAAGTTTATTTGCATCTTTTTTGATAAACTTTTGTGAAGCAGCATGCACACCATATACATTTTCTCCAAATTCAGCTATATTTAAGTAAACTTCCAATATTCTTTCTTTAGACCAAAATAATTCTAACAGTACAGTGAAATATGCTTCGAGTCCTTTTCTAATAAAACTTTTACCTGGCCATAAAAATAAATTTTTCGCGGTCTGCTGCGTTATTGTACTTGCTCCTCTTATCCTTTTATTTTTTTTGTTTTGATCAATTGCTTTAGAAATTGATTCCAGGTCAAATCCAAAGTGATCGAAAAATTTCTGGTCCTCGGCTGCAATAACCGCCAGCTTGGCGGAATTTGATATTTTATAGTCCGGCACCCAATCGTACTGAATTGATGAAATATTCTCTGAAAATAAATTGGAGATTCTTTGCTGAACCATGTATGAACTTGTTGGAATTGGTAAAAATCTGAAAACAATGACAAATAAAATATTACTAATAATAACTATGAGTATAATTTTGAGGATTATTTTTAGAATATTCTTGAGCATTGATAGTTAGTGTTTTTTAGAAAACTCAAAAATAACATATTTTATTCTACGAAAATGAGTTTAACAATTATCAAATATTGATGTTGGTTAACTTTATTCAATTTAGAGTAATTTTAATTACCCAAAATATTTAGAAGTTTTATGGAAATGGGAGAGAATATTCCACGTTAACTCCTCTTTCTCTTAGATATGGTATTTGTTGTTCTAAAGCATAATCGGAAAGTGGGCAATTATTTAAGAATAAATCAGAACCAGCTTGCATTCCATTGCAATTTAAAATAGGGTTTAGTTCAGTAACCAGATTACCTGAAATGTCCAATCTGTTTAAATATCCCAATGTTTCAATTGCATCAATATTACTAAATTTGTTGGCATTTAGATTTAAATACTGTAATGCTATAAATTGTCCAATCACTGAAATATCTTCAATATTATTTTGCTGAAGAGATAGACTTTTCAATAATCTAAGCGAAGATAGATGATCAATTTTTGATATTTTATTTCTGTCCAATTCTAAAACTTTAATTGTTGGAAAATTAGAAAACATGGATAAATCAGAAATAAGATTATCGTTTAAATACAATTCTTCTATATTCTGAATCGCAAATAATGGTGAAATATCAGTAATTTTATTCTGGCTTAGGTTAATCCTTCGCAAATTTACCAGCTCCGAAAGAAAGCTTAGATTATCTAATTTATTTGCAAATAAATCTAAATATTCAATCTTAGGTAAATTAAAAATTTTGTTAATCTCAGAAATTTCGTTACCTGAAAGGACTAACCTTTCTAGTTGCGGTAGATTCGAGATTTCTCCAATTTTTATGTTGTTATTACCCGAAAAATATAAATCGCTTAAATTAGGAAGATTTGAAATTTTTCCAACTTCTTTAATTTGATTATTGCTTAAGTATAAACCTTGTAGTTTAGAAAGATTTGAAATATTCACAATTTCTGCAATTTTATTGTCAGAAAGCTGGAGGGTTACTAATTCCTTAAATGGTGACAAATCGGGCAATTTCCTTATATTATTATTATAAGCGTCTATTTCCCTCAACTTAGTATTTTTCTCTAAAACTGAGATATCTTCTATTTGGTTATTGCCCAGATTTATGTATTCGAGATTCGTAAAATTTTTCAAAGGAGAAATATCTTTAATTTTATTTTGTTGCAAGGCAATTCGATTAAGCTTTTCTAGATTTGCCAATGGTGAGATATCTTCAATCTCATTATTATCAGCATATATATACATGAGATTATTAAGTGAAGTTAAAGGAACAATATCTTTCAAGCTGCAAAGTCTAATATAAAGTTCTCTCAACTTATTAAGATTTTTAATCGACTGCAGATGCAAAACCGGATTTCCTGAAATATCCAGCATTATCAGATTTGTTAAATATTGAAGTCCTTCTAGGTTTGTTATTTCCTTATTTGGAATTCTTAAATATTCTACATTTTCCAGGTCCTTCTGATTTACAACTAAATTTTCAGAGATTATTTCGGTTCTGTGAACAATAATCTGATCAAATACTGCTAGTCTTAAATTTTTATTTTCGAAAACACCTAGAACATTATAGTAATCATATTTCCCAATCTCAGCATCAACAACAGGCTCTAGTAAATTTTCATCTTTGCAGCTTGTATTCAAGAAAATAATTAATGTGAGAAACAAAGAAATAATTTTAAATTTCGCAAGCGTTCTATTCTTCATTTTTTACCACGCAATTATAAAAATTAAAGGAACTATAAAGCTCTTGAAAATTATATCAATCAACTTAATAAGTATTGTTTAAAATAAATATTTGCAGATGATAATCAAGACAAATTTATCGGGATTATTAAATATTTAGGAAGTTTATATTTCAGAGAAAAGATTTAATATTGTATTATTAATGAATTTTAATTACTTTCTTAATCATTCATAATAAGAAAGATTATTTTATGGCAAAAGTAATTCTTACAACCGTTCTCGATCCTAAAATAAAAGATCGACTTTCCAAATATTCGAAAAAAAACTATATACCATATAGAGCTTTATTGGAACGTGCTATCAATAACTTTAAAGTAGAGATTAAAAAGAAGAATTATGTTTTAAAGCATAATGAATTTGATAGACTAAAAACACAGTCTTTTACCTGTTCAATGCCTGTTGAAGTAAATAAAACATTATTAGATATTTCAGAAAAATTAAATGTGAGCAAAAGATATCTTTTAAGAGAAATTATTTCAGAATATGTTTTAAAGAACTGTTAAAGTTATTCTGCAAATTTGATTGCATAAGATCTTAACATTAAATAGGTAAACTAATAAAAAAAATTAAGTTATTATTTGAGTTGAATAGATTTTTAGAAAAAGAAACGGTCATTTCACTTAAAGTATAAAAAAAAGCCGGTCAACTTTTTTCTGTTTAACCGGCACTTAAACTTAATATTTCCTATTATTCAGCATTTTGAATTATTAGATCAATCCTTCTATTTTTTGCTCTACCATCTCTAGTTTCATTATTGGCAATTGGTTTTGTTTCTCCGTAGCCAAATGCCATTACTTTTTTCTGATCAATATTCATATTAGCTAAAAGGTATTGTTTTACAGAACTTGCCCTCTCTTGAGAAAGATCCAAATTCTTTTCATCGCTTCCATAGGAATCCGTATGCCCTTCAATAACTATAGTAGCATCCGGGAATTCCTTTATTGCGTTTTGAGCTTTGCTTAAAAGTCCGAAATTAGATGCCTCTATTATTGATTTGCCTACTTGGAAACTCAAACCTTTTAGACGCATATAAATGTTATTTCCTTCTCTAAAAATTTCTGCTTCATCTTTAGTAAATGATTTATTTATTTTTTCATACTTTGCTTTAAACTCAGCAAGTTTTCCCATTTTTGCAGCTAATTCAGATTTCTCTTTTGCTATTCCGCCCATTTCTTCTTTAAGAATTTTAACTTCCTGCATAAGATCAGTATTATTCTGCTGAGCTTCTTGGTATTGTGTTTTTAGTTCAACGACTTTCTGTACAATTTCATTTATTGTATTTTCAAATGGCTGATCAAATTTTGCATCATAATCAAAATGAGATGCAATTTTTTGGACTGGTGCTTCGTGAGATAATAGCAAAGACTCCATTGATTTGTCTGAATCTTCAAAATCACTAATAAATCTTGAAACAAAAAGAGCATGACTTGCTTCATACTTAGCTTGCTGAGCTAAATTTCTTGCTTGATCAGTATCATACCGATTTTCGCTTAATTCTTTTTCAGCCTGCTTAACAAGTGATGTTGCTTTTTCTAAAATAGTTGGCGCATAGTTTTCTGCATCGGCTTCCTTAGCTGATTTAATCAATGCCCAAGTTTCATCTAAATACAAAACTTTAATTGAGCTCAACTCTGCTGCTCTAAATAATTCTTCAGCTTCAGCAGATGCTTCCTCAGCATTAGGAATATCACCATCCTCAACTTCTTCTCCTGCTTCTCTAAATTTGGTTTCTGCACTTTGCCATTGCTCGGAAGCATATATATTGGCCTCAACTTTTATTGCATCATTCCTAGCTTCAATAGAATTTTTGAGAGTAATTTTAGAGACTTCCGCTTTTTGTTTTGCAGCGGTAACAAATTTTGTAACATTTGCAATCTTTTCTTGTATCGATTTAAGGTTTTCGCCCTTTTTAAAATCATCGCTAGCTTCTTTGTAATTATCAAATGCTTGTTGATAGTTTGTTGGTGATAGTAAATCCAATCTTGCAGTTTTAGCTTCTTCCATTATTTTATCAGCTTCTGAAAAAAGAGATTGTTTCATATCTTGAGCTGATAGTGTTGATGCGACAATAATTAGTGACAACAATATTAATTTTATCCGCAATAGATTTTTCATAACTCCTCCTGTTTGTTAAATAATTTGTTCAGTAAATCTTGTTATAATTCCAGCAATATTTTTTTTGCTAAATTTCTTGCCATCTTTATTTTATAAGAATTCATACTCATTGCTTCGGCTTTCTTAAATGCTAAATTAGATATTTTATTTATATTTTCCTCATTAAGATTTAGATTAGTAAGATTTTGAATAATAATTTCTTCACTCCAAGGTATTGGGGCCACACCACCGAATGCAATTTTTCCATTTTTAATTTTATTACCATCTTTATTAAATACGCCAGCAACACTAACCATCGCAAAATCCCAACCGCCTCTTTCCTTAACCTTAATATACCTACCCACTAGTTTCTGATTTACGGGTGGAACAATAATTTCCAACAGGAGGTCCCCATCCGTTAAAATATTCTCTTTTGTTTCATCAACTTCTGGAAGGATAAAGAAGTCTTTAGCTAAAATTATTTTTTCTTCTTTCCCGTTAAATATTTTTAACTTAGCATCCAGTGCAATTAAAGCAACAGCAGTATCTGATGGATGAACTATATAGCATGGTCCGCCTCCAGTTATACAGTGAAATTTATTATTACCGGTAACCGCAAAACATGTATCGCCACCTTTTCTTATGCAGTCATAATCACCTCTAAAATAAAAACATCGCGGCCGCTGACAAATATTGCCGCCTAATGTACCTACATTTCTTAACTGTAGAGTCGCAAGCTCGGAAATTGCCTCTGCTAAAACAACATATTTTCCCTTTACAATGGGGTGGTTTTCTATCTCGCTTAGTATAGTTAGTGCCCCAATACGTAATCCATCTTTTTCATTATACTCAATAAAGTTATACTTTTCTAATTTTTTAAGATTTACCAATTGATCTGGTGCAAAAATATTATCCTTCATTAAGCCTAATAAATCAGTTCCGCCTGCAAAAGGTAACGAGTTATTATTTTTCTGTAAGTATTTCGAAGCTGCTTTTATAGTTTCAGGCTGTAGATATTCAAAACTTTTCATAACTATACCCTCTCTAATAGATTAAGGATTTTATCAGGTGTAATAGGTAGACTTTTCACTCTAAAACCAAGAGCATTATAAACGGCATTTGCAATTGCTCCGGCAGTTGGAATAATTGCCGGCTCACCAATTCCCTTTACTCCCATGTTATTGGCTTTATCATCTTTCTCGCTTACAATTAATACTTCAATTTCCGGAACATCCAACATTGTTGGGATTTTGTATTCATGCATATTTGCGTTCAGCATTTTTCCGTAATCTACATCCATTATTCTTTCTTCCATAAGAGCAAAGCCAAGCCCTTGCATAATTCCACCGTGGAATTGATTCTCGAGAGTTTGACGGTTAAGAGTTCTGCCAATATCGTGAGCAGCAACTATTTTGATAACTTTTACGAATCCGGTTAAAGTATCAACTTCAACTTCTGCAAATTGAGCACCAAAAGATTGAGTAATAAATCCCTCGAGATTTTCTTCGCGGGATCCCTTGGTAATTATTGAGTCATCATTTAGATTTTTTATTACATCAATAAAATTTATTTTTTTAGCTTTGTCTTTAGTGAGGATTTCACCTTCTGAATAATTAAGTTCATCTTCTTTAACTTCAAGAACTGCAGCTGCCGCAGAGATTAACTGTTTTTTCATTTTCTCTGCTGCATCTCTAACTGCAGGTGCAACCGATGGTGCAGTGGTGCTGCCGCCGCTTGAAGGTGCATATGGAGCAATTGCAGTGTTGCCTAAAACGACTTTTATTTTATCGATCGGTAATTCTAAAATTTCCGAAGCAACTTGTGCAATTATTGTATAAGTCCCTGTTCCAAGATCTTGAGTACCTGAATAGACGGTAATTTTTCCTTCTTTTGTAATCTCTATATTTGCATGAGCAGGAGGACTGCCTCCACCCCACCAAATTTGAGATGCCATTCCTATGCCGCGTTTTAGATATCCTTTCCCGCTGCCTGGGATTTTATTCCTTTGGTTCCATCCGATTTTTTCTGCACCGGCTTTGTATGATTCTCTTAAAAGTTTAGTGGTATATTCAGCTCCCCAAACTTGATCTTTTTCTGCATAGTTTATTAATCTAAATTCTAATGGATCCATACCAATTTTTTCTGCTGCGTCATCAAGAATTGAATCAAGACCAAAAACTCCTTGGACATGTCCGGGAGCTCTGAATGGTCTTGCTTTACCGGTATTTGTAATTACACTGTAATCAATTGTTTTTATATTCGGACAATTATACATTGTTCTAAGAGGCCAACTGCATCCCCCGCCTGTTGGATAAGCTCCCACAGCAGCTTTTGCATCGTGAGTCATTGCCATCAACGTTCCGTTCTTTTTTACACCAACTTTTAAGTGCTGAATTGAATCAGGACGATTACCCACAGATAGATTCATTTGTTTTCTATCTAAAGTAATTCTTATTGGTCTATCTATTTTTTTTGAAAGCAAAGCAGCCATAACAGAATATTTACCGGCTTCTAACTTACTTCCAAATCCGCCACCCATATATTCTTTTATTACTTCCACTTTTTCTTCGGGCATATTAAGTGCCTCTGCAATTTTTCCTCTTATTGCAAAAATCCCTTGAGTTGAATCATAAACAGTTAGTTTGCCATCATTCCATTTAACAACGCTGCAATGGACTTCCGTGGGATTATGAATTACTACTTCTGTTGTAAATGTATCTTCAACTATTACATCTGATTCTTCGAACCCTTTATTTACATCACCACGCTCATATTCATCCGGTTTTCCATTTCTTATATTCCCAGAGTCATAAATCTTAAAAGCATTTTTCCTTATTGATTCTTCAGCTTTAACTGAAAATCCTAATTCTTCATATTGAACTTTAATTAATTTTAATGCTGCTTCGGCTATTGCTTCAGTTTCTGCAACTACACAAGCAACTTCATCCCCTTCATGTTTAATATTTTCATCAAATAAATTCCCATTATCTCCGTACCAAGAGATTGGGCTTGTATTATTTTTATGGATGATCTCGATAACACCTTTAATTTTTCTTGCTTTGGTATCATCTATACTTTTAATTTTTGCATTGGGATAAGGTGAGCCTAGTATTCTGGCATAAGCCATATTCGGCAGATTTATATCAAATGTATACTTAGCATTTCCGCTCACTTTTTGGTAGCCATCGTAACGGGGTATCTTTTTTCCTACATATTTTAGTTTATCATTTTCAGGTAAGGATTTATATTTCTCCTCAGTAACTTCACCAATAGTTTCAATAAAGCCTTCTTCAAAAAAGTATTTTGATTTTTTAATTGCCATTATTCTACCCCCTAATTCTTTTTACTGATTGCTGCTTTAACAGAATCAAATATTTTGGGATAAGCACCGCATCTGCACAAATTGCCGGACATTCCATTCTTAATTTCTGCATCGCTTGCATTAGGATTTTCTTTTACAATTGCATAAGCTGACATAATCTGTCCGGGTGTGCAGAATCCACATTGAAGTCCGTCTTCATCTATAAAAGATTGTTGAAGAGGATTAAGTTCGTCACCGTCCATTAATCCTTCAATTGTTAAAACTTCAGTATCATGTGCATCTAATGCAAGCATATGACATGAATAAACCGGCTTTCCATTAAGCAGCACTGTACAGCTTCCACATTCTCCCTGATTGCAAACCATTTTGGTTCCGGTCAATTCAAGGTCTTCCCTTAAAAATTCAGCTAATGTTTTTGAAGGCTGAATCTTAGCAGTAATACTTTTGTTATTGACCTTTATTTTTAAGTCTATTTTACCTTCAATAGAATCAAGAATATCATTGCTTAAGTTCTTAGCATGCGGTTTAATAGAAGGGGCAATTGCATAGGCACCAACAATGCCAGTTCCTACATCTTTAAGAAATTTTCTGCGTGATTTATTGGAAGGGTTATCTTGTTTTTCCATCATTCCCTCTAATTTTTAGATGAAATTATAACTATAAATTAGTCAGGGTAAATGATTAAATCAACATTTTTCCTTTAATATTTTTTAATTATTGTTTGAGTAGTTAAATGGATTTAAGTATAAGATTGATATTATGAAAGCTGGGACGTAAAATAAATGTATAGCATTTTGAATAATTAGTTTTTAGATCACCAATAATGCTTTCTATCTACTTGCTAAGTAACTTTTTTTAGCTTTATCGAAGATTTTTGTTTCCTCGAAAATAAAATTACGAGGGTTCAAACAAATACTATTATGTCTTACTTCATAGTGAAGATGAGGACCTGTTGAAAGACTTCCGGAGTTACCACTAAGAGCGATAATATCTCCACGTTTAACTTTCTGCCCTTTTCTAACTTTATATTTTGAAAGGTGAGCATAAATTGTTTCGTAACCAAAACCATGATTTATACGTATAGTTTTTCCATAACCGCCTTTATTACCAATATAAGTAACAACTCCATTACCGGGTGCAATAACTTCTTCACCTGTATTTGCAAGAAAATCTAATCCATGGTGCATTCTTTGCCTTTTAAGAATTGGGTGATATCTCATTCCAAATCTATCCCCAAATGAAGAATTTACCGGTCTTAGCGCAGGGAGGTTATCAAAGAGTTCCTTATTTTCTTCGAACTTATTAGTAATTTCCTCATAGTTACTTGTTTCATATTTTAAGTTCGTCTCAATGGTATTTACGAAGCTGTAAATTTCGCCAAATTTTCCCTTTAAATTTTCTGGAGATATTTTTGATAAATTATGAAATTCTGAGCCACCGATCCCATAATCTCTATTTTCTAAACTCAAAGGGTCAAGATTAACTGCTAGCCTTACATCATTAGTAGTTTTTGCAATTTTATTGAATTGATTTGCAAGAGTAATATATTTCTGGGTAAGCTTATCTAATTCTTCTTCATATCTTTTTTCAATTAAAATATTTTTCTTTGTTAGTTCTTCCGGTGAGGTATTAGAAAATACACTACGTCCAATCATTAAGGATACAGAAATTAGAAAAATTGCAAGACCTGTAAGAAAAATTATAGATTTAGGTATAAAATTTTGTATTGGTACAAGTTTAAGTTTATCAGGAGAATAATAGTAAAATTTCTTAATCTTCATAGAATCAGTATTTTTATTTCCAAAAGAGAATGGCATTAAATGTAATCCAAATTATTAATGGATAAATCGCGTTTTTTAATTTCGTTCGCAATACCATTAAATACATCCCAAGTTTCAAGCCATTTTTGTGGAGTTACACTTCTTAGCCAATATTTTTTTTGCTTAATTGTTTCAAAAAGAGAAAGATCATAAATTATTGCCTTTTTCTCTTTCTTACTCAAATGTTGCAATTTTTTCTTGTATAATTGATTAAACGTCTTTTTTACAAAAATATAAGAGCAAATGAGTTCTGTGTTATTGTATTCTGAAATGTCGCTGTTAGATGGTGATATTTCTACCTTATACATGAATGCGCCCCTAATTTTGGAAGTAACGAAGCTTTATACATTAACTGTGCCAAGGGTCACATTAAATGAATAAGAAAAACATACATTTTTAATTCATTTTAACACAAAACTAATATCAATAATTAACTCAAAGAACCTCTTAGAGCAATAAAAGTTGACATCATTTACTAGGCAGATAGTAAGCTATTGTTATACAATAACTTAATAGAATCAACTTTTTTTGCGAATGCAATTTTTTTTGCACCCCTTTATTGAATTTTATAATCGAAAAAAGTTTAAAATTTTTAATGTGATAATCATCATTTCTTAAATAAGAAAAAACTGTTCTTTATAACAATAGAATATTTGTTTCAGAAAAGTACTTTTTACCGATTGAAATGTTCTAAGAGAAAACAAATATTTTGATACACTTATAAAGGCATAATCAAAGAAAAGATGGAAAAGAATAAAAAAAATAATTCAATAAATTTAGGCGCAAATGAGAGCAGCAATAATAATCTCAGCATTTACAAATCAATTCTTATCTCTATTAAAGCCGGTATTAACGGAGCATTAATTTTATTTACTCTTCTGGAATCAGCTAAATTTCTATCATATTTTTCAATCTCAAATAAAGGTTTTTATATAAGTGCCAATGATTTAATAATTTCATTTTGGGGATTTACAATAGTCTCATTTATAGTTTTAGCCGGACTTTTTAAAGATTCAGATTAATCTTCTGTTCAAACATCTCAACTATTTAACTGCTCAAAAAACATAAAAAAACTTTATCTTTGTTTTTATAATTTTTTAATAAATACCCGAAAAATGACAGACCCAAAAGTTACTTTAGAACTAGCTCTTGAACATGGATTAAACGAAGAGGAGTTTATTTCAATCTGTTCTAAACTAAATAGATTACCAAATTTTACCGAACTTGGAATTTTTAGCGTAATGTGGAGTGAACATTGCAGCTATAAAAACTCTATTGCCCTTTTAAAAACTTTACCAAGAGAAGGTAGGAAATTATTAGTCGGCGCTGGTGAAGAAAACGCCGGACTTGTTGATATTGGAGATAATCAAGCAATAGCCTTTAAAATTGAAAGCCATAATCACCCTTCTGCAGTTGAACCATATCAAGGTGCTGCTACAGGAGTGGGTGGTATTTTAAGAGATATTTTCACAATGGGTGCTAGACCAATTGCTGTCCTCAATTCTCTAAGATTTGGAAAACTTACAAATCCAAGAACAAAATTCTTGTTTGAAGGTGTCGTTAAAGGTATTGCTGACTATGGTAATTGTTTTGGTGTTCCAACTGTTGGAGGTGAAGTTTATTTTGATGAGGTCTATCAAGGAAATCCTTTGGTAAATGCAATGGCTGTAGGAATTGTAGATACTGATAAAACAGCATCTGCAACGGCTAATGGCGAAAATAATCCGGTTATTATTGTAGGATCGGCAACAGGGCGAGATGGAATACATGGGGCAACATTTGCCTCTGAAGAAATTAGTGAAAAATCTGAATCAAAAAGACCGTCCGTTCAAGTCGGTGATCCGTTTACGGAAAAACTTCTTCTTGAAGCTACATTAGAAATTATTAAGAACGATTTGATAATTGGAATCCAAGATATGGGCGCTGCCGGTATTTCATGTTCCTCTGCCGAAATGAGCGATAAAGGAAAATCGGGAATGGTAATTGACTTAAATAAAGTCCCTCTTAGAGAAGAAATAATGACCGCATACGAAATAATGTTGTCTGAAAGTCAAGAGAGAATGCTGGTTGTTGCTAAAAAAGGGAGTGAAGATAAAGTAAAAGAGATTTTTGACAAATGGGATTTGAATTGTGAAACAATCGGTTATGTTACAAATGAAGAAGCACTAAAAGTATCATACCGCGGTGAGAAAAAAGCTGATATTCCTCCGTTTGAATTGGCATTAGGTAGCGGAGTTCCGGTCTATTATAGAGAAACTAAAAAACCTTCCTACATAGATGAGAAACATAGTTTTGATTTCTCAAATATTGAATTACCAAAAGATATTGGTGAAGTTTTCTTAAAAGTTTTTGCTTCACCAAATATTGCATCAAAAAAATGGGTTTATGAACAGTATGATCATATGGTTAGAACTAATACTGTAGTAGGTCCCGGCTGCGATTCTGCAGTTGTAAGAATAAAAGGAACCAATAAATCTATTGCTATGCAAACAGACTGTAATGGGAAATATGTTTACCTTAATCCAAAAGAAGGGGCAAAGATTGCGGTTGCAGAATCAGCAAGAAATATTGTTTGCTCTGGGGGTGAACCTCTTGCAATTACAAATTGCTTAAATTACGGTAATCCTTATGATCCAGAAATATATTGGACATTTAAAGAATCAATTGAAGGAATGGGTGAAGCATGCAGATTTTTTGATACTCCCGTTACCGGCGGGAATGTAAGTTTTTTTAATGAGAGTCCCGATACAACTGTTTACCCAACCCCAGTTATTGGAATGATTGGGTTAATTAGAGATCCAAAAAATATTACAACTTCTTATTTTAAGAATAATGGCGACAAAGTATTTTTATTGGGTGAAGATTTTGAAGAAATTGGGGGCAGTGAGTATCTTAGTGTCGAACATAATTTAGTAACCGGTGATTGCCCTAAAATTGATTTGCAAAAAGAAAAAGAACTTCACAAAACAGTACTTAATTTGATAGAAAAAGGTATAA
>RCND010001266.1_pt1 | contig 14288 bp, 15 predicted proteins | sample 2041351 | NCBI WGS metagenome assembly RCND01 (sample SAMN09708230, study PRJNA481090) | Marine sediment metagenome, whole genome shotgun sequencing project. | biome: marine sediment; feature: ocean; material: sediment; isolation source: Sewage treatment plant 12B marine sediment (STP12B) ...
GAACCAGGGGTTGTCCGTGAATAAGGTCTCTGCTGTGGGGGCCGATGACGATGCTGCTGATGAAGTGCGCCTTGCCCCGCAGCCGGTTGATTTGGTTGAAGAAGATCAGCCAATTGTCAGACTTGAACAGGTCGCCATCGAGAGCGCGCCCACAGCGCCAGCCCCCACAGAGGTGGTTCAGCAGCAAGTAGCTCCCGCTGCCGAGGACATATCTGCGGCACTTGAGAGCGGCTCTATCGACAGTCTTGTAGCGCAGTTGATCAATGGCGTGACGCCAATGGAGCCGGTTGAGGATACAGGTGCCCCCGTGCTGGCCACCGTCCAGACGCCAGATGTCCCTGCCTTGATGACCGGAGAGGGGATGCAGGTTTCCCTACGCCCTGCTTTGCGTCCTGAGCGCAGCGCCATAGCCACAAATATTGTTCCTGTTTCGGCCTCAACTGCGAGCAGCAACTTTGATGTTGATGCCTCGACCTTGCCTGCGGGCACACGTTTGGTTCAGCTTGGTGCCTTTGACAGCCCCGAGATTGCCCGCGCTCAATGGGGCAAGCTTAACGTCCGTTTCGCACCCTTTATGGAGGGCAAAAAGCGGATTGTAATGGAGGCCAAATCAGGAGGCCGTACTTTCTACCGTCTGCGCGCCCAAGGATTTGAAGACATCGGTGATGCGCGTCGCTTCTGCTCGGCTTTGGTTGCAGAAAGTGTGGATTGCATCCCTGTGGTAACCCGATGAGCCGTTTTGGCGCAACGATCCTTGATGCAACCGGCCAGCGCCTGACAGCTGATGAAAAGGCCTTTTTTCGCGATGTGACCCCGTTTGGTTTTATCCTCTTCGCCCGCAACATCGACACGCCGGATCAGGTGCGTGCGCTGTGCGATGAATTTCGTGAGGCCGCAGGTCACAACGCCCCCATCACGATTGATCAAGAGGGCGGCCGCGTCCAGCGTTTGCGCGCGCCCACGTGGCGCGAATGGCTCCCACCGATGAATTTCCTCCAAGCGGCGGGTGAGAATGCCGCTGAAGCGATGTACCTCCGTTTCCGACTGATTGCGCATGAACTCTATGCGCTTGGCATCGACAGCAATTGCGCACCCATGGTCGATGTACCGGGGCCTGATACGCATGAATTTCTCTATAACCGCTGCTACGGCACCGACCCGCACAATATTGCGCTGATGGGGCAGGCGGCCAATGACGGCATGCTGGCCGGTGGTGTGCTGCCTGTGATCAAACACATTCCTGGCCATGGGCGCGCCACCGCTGACAGCCATTTCGAACTGCCCCATGTGAGTGCCGCGCGGGACGATCTGGACCGGGTTGACTTTGCCCCGTTCAAATCCCTGCGCGACACGCCTATGGGAATGACTGCCCATGTGGTCTACGAAGCGATTGATGAAGCACCCGCGACCCTGTCTTCGCGCATGATGCAGGTGATCCGTGAGGACATCGGTTTCGACAATCTGATCATGACTGACGACATTTCGATGAAGGCGCTGTCAGGCTCCCTGAGCGATCTAAGCCGTGATGCCATTGCTGCGGGCTGTGATGTCATCCTGCATTGCAACGGGACTTTGACTGAGCGTGCCGAGGTGGCTGCTGCCGCAGGGGATATGACAGATGCTGCCCACCGCCGCGCATTGCGCGCGCTGAGCTATCGCCAGACGCCCGATGACATTGACATTCCCGCCCTCGATGCGCAGCTTAAGGCGCTTGTGGGCGAGGGTGTGCATGGCTGAAAATTCATTCGAGCAAGACAGCACAACAGTTGCCGAGCGGCTTGCTGCTGAGGCGCTGATTATTGACGTGGACGGGTTTGAAGGCCCGCTTGATCTGTTGCTGACCCTCAGTCGAACCCAAAAGGTCGATCTGCGCAAGATTTCTGTCCTACAACTGGCGCGGCAATATCTGGCCTTTGTGGAAAAGGCCAAGGCGCTGCGGTTGGAACTCGCTGCTGATTATCTGGTCATGGCCGCTTGGCTCGCGTTCCTAAAATCGCGCCTCCTGCTCCCCCCTGATCCGACTGAAGAGGGCCCGTCGGGAGAGGAATTGGCCGCCCAGCTCGCTTTCCAACTTGAGCGCCTCTCCGCAATGCGAGACGCAGCGGCCCGCCTGATGGGGCGGGATCAATTGGGGCGTGATTTCTTTGCCCGCGGTCAGACACAGATGGTCGAACGCGTGCGCTCGGTCACCTATACCGCAACGCTGCTGGACCTGATGCAGGGCTACGCCCGCATCCGCACCCGCGATGACTTTCGCCCCTTTGTGATGGACCGCGAAAACGTGTTCACGATGGAGCAGGCATTGGAGCGGATGCGCGGTCTCATTGGGTATGCGGGCGAGTGGGGCGATCTCATGAGCTTTCTGCCCGAAGGCTGGGAAAGCGATCCGGTCAAGCGCCGCTCCGCCACCGCCGCCACTTTTGCCGCCTCGTTGGAGTTGGTCAAAGAGGGCCATCTGGAAATCCGCCAGTCCGAGAGCTTTGCGCCAATCCAGTTGCGAAAGAAAGATTAAGACCATGTCAGAAGATATTGAACAAGAAGGCGAAAGCCTGTTCGACGCTCCGCCCATGGTCGAGCAGGAACGCATGGTAGAGGCCGTGCTGTTCGCCAGCGCAGAGCCCGTCACGCTCAAAGATCTGGAGGCGCGGATGCCCCACGGCTGTGACGTGGCAGAGGCGATGATTCATGTCCGCCGCCGCTATGACTTGCGCGGTGTGCAGGTCATGAAGATCGGCGATGCCTATGCGATGCGCACAGCTGCCGACCTTGGATATCTCATGCAAAAGGAAACCGTTGAGGTCCGAAAGCTCAGCCGCGCCGCAATTGAGACATTGGCGATCATCGCCTATCACCAGCCCGTGACCCGTGCCGAAATCGAAGAAATTCGCGGCGTCTCTGTCTCGCGGGGCACGGTGGATCAATTGCTGGAGCTGGAATGGATCCGCTTTGGCCGTCGCAAGATGACACCGGGCCGCCCTGTGACATTTGTGGTGACCGAGACCTTCCTCGACCACTTCGGTCTAGAGAACGCCCGCGACCTGCCCGGCCTGAAAGAACTCCGTTCCGCTGGCCTGCTGGAGAGCCGACCTCCTCTGAGCTTATTGCCCCAAGTAGGCGATGGTGAGGATGAGCCGGAAAGCACTGAAGGACAAAGCGAACTTTTCGAAGACTAATCCCAAAAATGCCGCAATTGTCGCTATACTGGCAACAAAAGAGGTGAGGAGAGCATTATGAACCAGATTATCAACATGGTTATGCGTATCTTGATGCGCAAAATGGTCAGCAAGGGGATTGATGCCGGATTTAACAAGGCATCCTCCATGCGCAATGGGCGCCAAAAGCCACAACGCCAAGGCGAGATTGACGACTATGGCAATCCGGTCAAACGCGGCCCGACGCAGCAGGAAGTCCGCGCCGCCCGCCGCGCAAGACGCCAGAACAACGGCCAAGCCTAAGACGCCCAATCTCAATTGGCGCTAAATACTCCGGGGGAAGCCTTGTTCGCAGAACAAGGCTGGGGGCTGGCCCCTCTCAGGCGCTCTTGGGCGCCTTAAAGTGTTTGGACAGCTTCAAACCTTGGCCCTGATAGTTGGAAGCAATTCCGGCACCATACAGTTGGGTCGGTGCTTCGATCATCTTCTCATACACCAACCGCCCGACAACCTGCCCATGCTCCAGCACAAAAGGGGCCTCATGACAGCGCACTTCGAGCACGCCGCGTGATCCTGCACCGCCTGCGTCATCATAGCCAAATCCGGGATCAAAGAAGCCCGCATAATGCACGCGAAATTCACCAACCATCGCCAGATAAGGCGCCATTTCAGCGGCATACTCCGGCGGGATGGTGACGGCTTCTCGGCTCACCAGAATATAAAATGCTCCGGGGTCCAGAATGATCTGGCCATTGTCACTGTGCACTTCTTCCCAATAGTCGGCAGGTGCATAGTGACCGATTTTATCGAGATCGATCACACCCGTATGTGGTTTGGCGCGGTATCCGACCAGCGTTGTGTCTTTGAGCCGCAGATCAACAGAAAAGCCCAAACCGTCATCAATCACCGCATCGCCATCTACCAGCGGCGTCTGCGCATGTAGCGCGCGCAGAGCGTCATCGTCGAGTACCGCATCGCCGGTACCAAAGCGGATTTGGTTGAGCCGCATGCCGGGCCGTACGAGAACGGAGAAGGAGCGGGGGCAAATCTCGGCGTAAAGCGGCCCGTTATAGCCTGCGCCGATGCGGTCAAATTCGGTCCCGCCGTCGGTGATCAACCGCGTCAGCAGGTCCAGCCGCCCTGTCGAGCTCTTGGCATTGGCGACTGCGCTGATATCCGTCGGAAGCGCCAATCGCTCCATCAGCGGAACCACATAGACTGCCCCTTTTTCCAGCACAGCCCCATCCGTCAGATCAACGCGGTGCATCTCGAACTCACCAAGCCTGTCGGTAACCTTTGCCCCACGCCCTGCGAGAAACGAGGCGCGCACGCGGTAAGCAACGGTCCCCAGCCGCAAATCAAGGCTGGCGGGCTGTATCTGGGCTGCATCAACCGCGGGATCGGCAGCAATCACACCTGATGCAATCATCGTCTCAAGCTGTTGGTTCGGGATCACGCCAGGCATGAGAATTCCTTTCGGTAGACGGCGACCACAACAAGGCGACCGTTATATGTGCAAAACGCCCGCACCCGAAAGGGATACGAGCGTTTTGTGTATGTCGTGGTCGGGCTAGCAGGACTCGAACCTGCGACCTTCCGTCCCCCAGACGGACGCGCTACCAGACTGCGCCATAGCCCGAACATGGCGTGTTCATACCGCATAAACATGGCTGTGCAAGAGGCAATTGCACCCACAGCCACGGGTTTTAGGATTTAGGCTGCGCCCCACCGGGACGCGCCGCCATACGGTCGCGCAAGGCGGAGAGTTGTGCCAACAAGGGCTGAACCTGCTGCGCCGTGGCCGTATCCAAACGTCGCGTGCGGCACGCGCGGGTAAGCGTGGCGGTCTCGGCGTGTATATCTGCCTCTGGTGTCACGGAGGGCATACCAATATCGCGCGCTTTCGGGCGTGGTGGCTCTTGCGGTGCTGACGTCTCGGCGGCAGGTGCTGCTGGTTCAGGCTTCTGCGCTGTATCCTCAGGTGCCGCTTCATTGGCGCTCGCCTCAGCGTCCGCTTTCATGGAGGGCTGCTCTGTGGTTGGTTTGCGCAAGAAGGAGGGCAGGGGCGCGTTTGGTTCTTTTGTTGTTTCCGTTGTCAGCTCTTCGTCAACCTGCTCGGATTCGGTCGAGTCCCGCTCTACTGGATTAGCAGCAAGTGGTTCGTCCGCTTCCATATCGGGCTTAGGCGCATCTTCCGATGTTGGCTCATCCGCTAACGCAGGCGTATCATCGCTTTGATCGGGTGCGGGTGCCTCAGGCGCGTCTGATGGTGCATCGGCTGATACAGAAGCATCCTCTTCTGCCGACGTATCGCTTGTCTCAGCCGCTTGCTCGGCTGGCGATTCCTCAGGGGCATCAGATGTATCGCTGTCTGCTCTGCCGGCAGTCACGGTCTCTGGAGTGTCCTCCGGCGCAGTAGGCTCGTCAGCTGCAGCAGTAACTTCTATTGCGGTATCAACTGTGGTTTCGGCAGCTTCCTGTTCTGGCTCAACCGTAACTTCATGCGCTTCAGAATCACCAGCCCCGCTCTGAGCGGGGCCGTCGGCTGCCACCGGCTCAGGAGCCGCGTCTTCTGCCTCTTCAGGCTTCGCTTCTTCTACGACAGCTGTCTCTGCTGCGCGCGCTGGCTCTTTTGGCGCTTCAAAGGGCAGGACAACGCCTTCTTCCGGTTCAGCCACTTTACGTGGCGCAGGGATAGGCTTGACCGGCGTTTGAAAATCCTCGCCTTCATCATCAAGCGGGACGGACATGGCCGCTACGTGGCTCATGCCTTCTTCGCGCAGGATTTTCTGAACGCCTTTGATCGTCAGCCCGTCTTCGTGCAGAAGTTTTCTGATCCCGCCCAGCAGTTTCATATCCGCAGGCCGATAGTAGCGGCGGCCGCCCGCGCGCTTGATCGGCTTCACTTGGGTGAATTTACTCTCCCAAAAGCGCAAAACATGCGCTTGAATGCCGAGCCAATCGGCAACTTCTGAGATCGTGCGGAACGCGTCAGGCGATTTCGGCATCAGTTCAGGACTTGTTGCCGTCCGCGACACGGTCCTTCATCAGGTGTGACGGGCGGAATGTCAGAACGCGGCGCGGGTTGATTGGAACCTCTTCGCCTGTCTTGGGATTGCGGCCGATGCGCGCCGATTTGGAGCGGATCGAGAATGTCCCGAAGGAAGAAACCTTGACTTGCTCGCCGCGCACAAGGGCGTCGGACATTTCTTCAAGGACCGTTTCGACCAGTTGCGCGCTCTCGTTGCGGGACAGGCCTACTTCACGAAATACTGCTTCGCTCAGATCCATCCGTGTCAGTGTATTTGTTGTCATGATTTCCCCCATATTTTACAAGACTTTGGCCAGTAAGGGCTCCTAAGTCAACAAGAACGCTATCTTATGCGCGCAAAAATGTGATTGCTACCAGCGTAGAACAACAGCGCCCCATGCCAATCCGCCACCGATTGCTTCCGTCACAATCAGGTCGCCCTGCTTGATCTGGCCGCGTGCCACACCGACGGACAGAGCGAGCGGAATTGAGGCAGCAGACGTGTTGCCATGGTCCTGCACAGTCACGACGACCTTATCCATGGGCAGGCCCAACTTCTTTGCAGTGCCTTGGATGATGCGGATGTTAGCCTGATGGGGGACGATCCAATCGACATCTGCTGTGTCTACCCCTGCAGTCGCCATGGCGGTAGTCGCGGTTTTGCTTAGCTTTTCCACGGCGTGGCGGAACACTTGGTTGCCCTGCATGCGCAGATATCCTGTGGTGCCAGTGGAAGTGCCACCATCGACGTACAAAAGATCACGTTGGGTACCGTCGGAGTTCAGGTCGGTCGACAGGATGCCGCGGTCCGCAGTGGTGCCGTCACCCTCCTGCGCTTCCAGCAGCAACGCGCCTGCGCCATCGCCGAACAACACACATGTGCCACGGTCGGTCCAGTCCATGATCCGGCTGAATGTCTCTGCGCCGATGACCAGCACGCGTTTGGCTTGACCGGACAGGATCAGTGCGTTTGCATTGCTCAGCGCAAAAATGAAACCTGCACAAACTGCTTGAATATCAAAGGCAAAACCTGATTTCATGCCCAGCTCGGCTTGGACCATTGTAGCGGCAGACGGAAAGGTTAGATCGGCAGTCGAAGTCGCGACAATCACCGCGTCCACGTCATCTGCAGCCAAACCAGCCATACCCAGCGCGGCTTTTGCGGCTGCGGTGGCCATGCTTGACGTCGTCTCACCCTCACTCACGAAATGGCGCCGTTCAATGCCAGAGCGGGCGCGAATCCACTCATCATTGGTGTCGAGCGTCGCCTCGAATTCGGCGTTCTCAACAACACGTTCGGGCAAATAGTGCCCGACACCTTTTACAACAGCACGCAGGGTCATTCGGGGACTGGCTCCTCGCTGGGCAAAGCGGCAGCAACGCGGGCCGCCAGCTTGTCGTTAAATCCGTTCTCAGATAGTTGCGCGGCAAGTTTGATCGCCGCCGAGATGCCTGTCGCATCAGCGCTGCCATGGGATTTCACAACTGTACCGTTGAGACCTAAGAACACACCACCATTCACACGGCGGGGGTCAATCTTGAGGCGCAGGCGCATCAGAGAAGTATAGGCAAGCAGGGAGGCAAGCCGCGACAGGATCGAGTATTTGAACGCTTCGCGCAATCGCACGCCAATCAAGCTGGCGGTGCCTTCGCCGGTTTTGATCGCAACATTTCCGGTGAATCCGTCGGTGACGATCACATCGGCCTTATTGCCTGAAATATCGCCACCTTCGACAAAACCCACAAACTCGAACGCCGCATCGGCGGAGTGGTCGCGAATCAGATCGTGCGCTTCTTTAAGCTCGGTGCGGCCTTTGTGCTCTTCGGTACCGACGTTCAGCAAACCGATGCGCGGGCGCTCCACGTCCAGACCGTTGCGCGCATAGGACATCCCCATCAGCGCAAAGCGCAGCAGATCATCGGCGTCCGCTTTGATATCGGCGCCTACGTCCAACATCACGTTGAAGCCCTGCTTGTTCGAGGAGGGGTAGAGCACAGCAATCGCGGGGCGGTTCACGCCGGGCAGCTTGCGCAGGCGGATCATCGACAGCGCCATGAGCGCGCCTGTGTTGCCACATGACACCGCGACTGACGCCTCACCGGAGCGGACAGCCTCGATGGCGGACCACATGGAAGTGTCCTTGCCGGAGCGCACGACCTGACTGGGTTTATCGTCCATGGTCACAACACCGACGGCATCGCGGATGACCGTGCGCTTGTCCAAAACGGGATGTTTAGCCACCAAAGCGCGCAATTCAGCCTCGGGTCCGTGTAGAACGAAGGAAATGTCGGGATTGGCTTTAGCCGAAATAAGGCAACCGGCAACTACTGCTGCCGGCCCTTGATCACCACCCATCGCATCGACCGATATGAGGGTGTGGGCGCTCGCTCTTGTGTGATCGGTCGGTGCCGTCATCTGGTGCGAATGCCTTTAGTTGTTATTGCTCAGCCGCAGCTTACGCCGCGTCTTCGTCGAGATCAATCTCGTCGTTCTGTGCCACAACTTCTTTGTCAGCGTAGTGGCCGCAAGATGCGCAAACGTGGTGCGGGCGCTTAAGCTCACCGCAGTTTGTGCATTCGTTAGGGTTCGCTGCAGTCAGCGAATCGTGTGAGCGGCGGTTGTTGCGGCGCGATTTGGATACTTTATTCTGCTGGACAGCCATATCAGGTGCCTTTGTATTCGGGGCCATGGTGCGCAGATCGGCTGCGTCGGGCCGTGTTTCATATCAACTCCCGTACGGGCGTGTCGTGCGTTTAGGCAAGTGCTGCTCGCTTGTCCAACGCTAATTCACGGGAGAGCCACAAAATACTGCGAAAATGACAGGGCGCAAGCGGGTTTTGGCACTTTACGTGTCGTCGTTACCTTTCAGTTGGTCCTTGAACGCTGCAAGACCAGCAAAGGGGCGTGCTTGTTCATCTGTCATGGGCATTTTGCCTGGCTCGGTCACGCGGACCGTTGTGCTCTCGGCCTCTCCTTTGCGCGGGTATTCGGGCAAGGCGAGGGCGAGCTCTTCTTCCATAACAACCGCAGGATCGATCCATACGCCCAACGGCTCCACGCTATCGTCCTCGGGCATCTCCGCCTCCGGGGCGTCCACGTCGGTATAGTCGCGCAAGAATGTGCGCACGACATCTGTATCGATCCGCGTCAGCACAGGCTCAAGCGTGACAACGCAAGGCTGTACTACAGTGGCACCCAAGCGGCCTTTGAGCTGCCAGTCGCGATCACCAAGAGGCTGAAGCCCTCCCTCAAACGACAATTTACGCAGCCCTGTCAGGCCCATTGCCTCGGCAATGGCGGCAAGGGCAGTTGCATCAGGGCGTAGGGAGAACGGGTTTGGTCCGGTCTGGGACAGGCTTGTCACGCGCAAGCTGGTGGCTGTGGGAGGTGTGGGCGACATATCTATGTGCTTTCAATTCTTGAACCATGGGACGCATCTGGTATATGCGAGATAAAAGCCGAACAGGCTGAGGGCAAGGGGCAGTACCATGGGTATCTTTATCAACGCGAGCATTTTGCGGCGTGTGCTGCTTGCCACAGTGGTGGTTGGCTCTGTTGTGGCCTGTGCACCCCAGTACAAAAACCACGGCTATATCCCGCCCGAAGACGAGTTGGAGCAGATTACTGTCGGCGTTGATACGCGCGCCTCTGTGGAAGAGGCCATCGGCATTCCGTCCACAGCAGGTGTCGTAAACGAGAGCGGATTTTACTATGTTCGCAGCCGCAAGCGGATATTCGGCGCACTTGCTCCCAAGGAAGTAGAGCGCCGGGTGCTTGCCATCAGCTTTGACAGTGCAGGCGTGGTCAGCAACATCGAGACATTCGGGCTGGAGCGCGGGCAGGTTGTCCCGCTTGCGCGCCGCGTGACGTCATCTGGTGTGCGCGACAATGGCTTTATCCGCCAGCTTTTGGGCAACCTTGGCCGCTTCAACCCTGCCGGGCTGGCGGGCTGACCTGCAGCACGCTACGCGACCCATGCGCGCTAGGCAGCACATGACACCCTTAACCAAAGGCAGATACACAGTTAAGCGCGCCGCGAGTGACGCGGATATGGCTGCTGTCTATGCGTTGCGCGGCTTGTGTTTTGGGGCTGCGGGCGGTGCTGCGGACCGCTTTGATGCCGCCGCGACCCATGTGCTGGTGCAGACGCAGGAAGGGGATGCCGTGGCGTCCTTTCGCATGTCCGTATTTGAAGGGGCGCAGATCAGCGAGAGCTATGCCGCTGCATTCTACGAGATTGCCGCACTCGAGGATTTTACAGGCCCTATGCTTGAGCTGGGGCGGTTCTGTATCCACCCTGATCATAGTGATCCTGACATCCTGCGCATCGCTTGGGCTGCGCTGACTTCCTTTGTGGATGACACAGGCGTGCAAATGCTCTTCGGGTGCTCGTCATTTGTAGGTACTGACCCCGAGGCCTACCTCGATGCCTTTGCAGTGCTCAAGGCGCGACATCTGGTGCCAGAGCCGTGGATGCCTGGGATCAAAGCCGCCGAAGTGTTCTGCTATGGCGCACGCCTGCGTCGCAAACCTGATCTGGCAAAGGGGAACGCTGCGATGCCGCCCCTGTTGCGCACTTATCTGATGATGGGCGGCTGGGTCAGCGATCACGCCGTTGTGGACCGTACGATGAACACTCTGCATGTGTTTACCGCGCTGGAGATCGGCTCTATCCCACCTGCACGGAAAAGGCTGTTGCGTGCACTTGTCTGATTGACGTTTTCGCGTGGCCACAGTAGGCGACACCCATGGCACGCGCACCCCTTCTCCAGCTCTCCGATATCGCCCTCACATTTGGCGGTGATCCTGTATTTGAAAACCTTGGACTGGTCATCCAGCAGGGTGACCGATTGGCATTGGTGGGGCGCAACGGCTCTGGCAAATCGACGCTGATGAAGGTCATGGCCGGATTGGTCGAGGCCGATAAGGGCGACATCACCGCAGGCCCCGGTGTGACCGTTGGTTATATGGAGCAAGATCCCGATTTGTCAGGGTTTGAGACATTGGGCGACTTTGCCGCGCATGGGCTTGATCCGGGTGAGTTGTACAAGGTCGAGCGCGCAGGCGAAGGCCTGAAGTTTGATCCAGAGCGCCCGGTGGCAACTGCCTCCGGTGGGGAGCGTCGCCGTGCGGCACTGGCGCGGTTGATGGCGCTTGAGCCTGAGTTGATGCTGCTCGACGAGCCGACGAACCACTTGGACATCGAAGCGATTGCATGGCTCGAAGAAGAGCTAAAATCGACCCGTGCCGCCTATCTGATTATCTCCCACGACCGCGCGTTTCTCAATGCGCTTACCCGTGCCACCCTTTGGATTGACCGCGGTGCCGTGCGACGCCAAGAAATTGGGTTCAAAGGGTTCGAGGCGTGGCGCGACACGATCTGGGAAGAAGAGGACATGCAGCGCCACAAGCTCAATCGCAAGATTAAGTCCGAGGCGCGGTGGGCGGTTGAGGGTATCTCTGCACGTCGAAAGCGCAACCAAGGGCGCGTGCGTGCCTTGCAGGAATTGCGGGCCGAGCGCAGCAGCCAGATTACCCGTCAGGGAACGGCAGCCATGGCGCTGGAGGCGGGACCCAAGTCTGGCCGTAAAGTTATGGAAGCGATAAATATTACAAAGGTTTACGGTGATAAGGTCATCTTGCATGACTTCTCACTCACTGTGAACCGTGGTGACCGGATCGCTCTGGTGGGGCCGAACGGTGTGGGCAAAACCACGCTGCTCAACATGCTGATCGGCAAAGAACAACCTGACAGCGGTGAGGTCAAGATCGGCACCAATCTGGCGTTGGCTCTGTTCGATCAGGCCCGTGCGCAACTGGATGGCGATATGACCCTGTGGGACAGTCTGACGGGCGATCCTGACATGCGCGTCTCTGGCAAGGCGGACCAGATTTTGGTACGCGGCTACCCTAAGCATGTTGTTGGCTATCTAAAAGAATTCCTGTTCGACGAGGCGCAGGCCCGTGCCCCTGTCCGGTCCCTGTCCGGTGGGGAAAAGGCGAGGCTTTTGCTGGCAAAACTGATGGCGCGGGAGAGCAATCTTCTGGTGCTCGATGAACCGACGAACGACCTGGACGTTGAAACACTTGATTTGATGCAAGAATTGCTGGGCAGCTATGATGGTACGGTCATTCTGGTGAGCCACGACCGTGATTTCCTCGACCGTGTGGCGGCGACGACCATTGCGATGGAAGGTGACGGCAAGGCGACAGTTTATGCAGGCGGCTGGACTGACTATCTGGCACAGCGCGGGATGAAGGATTTCGCGGGTAGTGTCGTGAAATCAAAGACCTCTAATGCGAAGGTGCAAAAGGAAGCAAAGGCTCAGACGGGCCTGAGTTTTACTGAAAAGCACCGCCTTGAAGCGCTGCCTGCCGAGATCGAGCGTATTGGGGCTGAAATTGCCAAGCTGGAAGAACTGCTGAGTGATCCGGCATTGTTCACAGAGCAGCCTGCGAAGTTCCAAAAGGCCAGCGATGCGCTGGTACAGCGTCATGGAAAACTTAGCGATGCCGAAGAAGAATGGCTGATGCTGGAAGAGAAATCCAACAGCTAAAATAGGGGGGTGCCATGCGTGCACCCCCTGTACACCGTCTGTACACCCCCCATGCACCGTTATGAGTTACGCACCCACGGGGTCCAGCGCAGCCATGTGCCGCCTGTTGGGGCTGGCTCGGCACCTGCGCGGCGCTTGAAACGGTCGATCTGAGGGGTCGTCTCAACACCGAGGTCGAGCGTGGTGATGCCGCGCGCGGCAAGTGCATTCATGGCCTCCCACAGGATCAGATTATGCGCATGAACAGCGCGGCCCTGATCTGTGGTGTGGCCGATATGATAGGTAGCACGCGTGCCGTGGGTGAGCATGAGCATATGAGCGACCGGATGGCCGCGCAGCAGGGCGGTAAAAATATGCGTTTGATCGGGGGCGATGCTTGCGAAGGCAGAGGTCAGGGCAGTGGGCCAGTTTTGATAGCGCCGCACGCGGGATTGTTCAGCCTCAACGATTAGCAGGGGATGATTGGGCGTCAAGGGTCGGTGCAGGATACGCAAGGCGCGGCCTTCGGCCTGTCCAAGCTGATGCCGCCAGTTTTGATGAAGGGCTGCGCGGCGGGTCTCACGGCAAGCAGTCAGATCAACAGTGAGAAGGGCGCGGGGGGCTGCGACATTAACGGCGCGGGGCATCAGGCAAGCAAATTCGGGTGACAGGATCAGAGGACGCCGGTTCAGACCTGCGGCGCTAAGTTGGGCCAGCAGGTCCGGCGGCGGTGCAGCACGCGGCAACATGAGCACAGGAACGCCAGCGATGCGGCGGTTGAGTAGCATATGGCCGGAGGGCAATGTGATCGGGTCTTCGCCACACAACCGGAGGGCAGCGGCAAAAGAGCGGTCTTGCATCAGCGGGTGATCGGTCGGGGCTGGGCTGGCGTCAAACATCTCATGAGTTTGCGCGCAGGTTGGTTAAGGGGGGCTTAACCGCAGCCCCCCTAGAGTTACCCGAGTTGGATCAGCGCGTGACGCTTTTTACCTGCTGAAAGTTTGATCGGCGTGGCCAAGGCAGCCGCGTCGATCATCATGCCAGCTTCTGTCAGGGGCTCATCATTGATACGCGCACCATTCTCCGAGATCAGGCGCTTTGCCTCTTTGCCCGACCCTGCGAGGCCGGATTTGACGATGAGTTGCACGATGGAAATGCCGTCTCCGATCTCGCTGGCCGTAAGCGTCAGTGTAGGCAGGTCATCGCCCACGCCGCCCTTCTCAAAGACTTCGCGGGATGTGGCCTCTGCCGCCACTGCCGCGTCTGCCCCATGCAGCAGGCTTGTGACTTCATTGGCGAGCCTTATTTTGGCCTCGTTGATTTCGGATCCCTCCAGCGCGCCAAGGCGGTCGCATTCATCGACAGGCAACTCTGTGTAGAGCTTGAGGAATTTGCCCACATCGGCATCGGTGGTGTTGCGCCAGAACTGCCAGAACTCGTAGGGCGAGAGCATATCAGGGTTGAGCCAGATCGCACCCGATTGGCTTTTGCCCATCTTCTTGCCGTCAGATGTGGTCAGCAGGGGTGAAGTGAGGCCGTAAACTTCGCCATCAATCACGCGGCGGGTA
>RCND010001267.1_pt1 | contig 14288 bp, 10 predicted proteins | sample 2041351 | NCBI WGS metagenome assembly RCND01 (sample SAMN09708230, study PRJNA481090) | Marine sediment metagenome, whole genome shotgun sequencing project. | biome: marine sediment; feature: ocean; material: sediment; isolation source: Sewage treatment plant 12B marine sediment (STP12B) ...
TCAGGACCGTGAGCGACATGGACGTCGCGCCCGAGCCTCCAGGACGGATTCACGGCGAGTCCTGACAGAAGGTAGGCCTCTCCCCTGGCGAATCGAAGCCACCAGACATCAGATCCGATAATTCTGATTTCTTACAATGACCAGCGCTGTCAAAAGCCCTTATTAGAGTCTGAAATTAAAAAGGAAAAGTCAAATTAGATCGCCTCTTGACCTGCATCAATAAACCCTCAAATAAGCACGGAAAACTGGTTAACCAATGGGATGTGTTCTTTATAATACCGCCAAGATTCAACTAAGAACCAACTGGTACTTAAGGAGACCGAAATGAACCAGTATCTCAACTCAGTATTAGCGACAGTTAAAGCAAAAAACCGCGGTGAAGATGAGTTTCTTCAAGCAGTAGAAGAAGTCCTTGAATCACTTTCACCCGTGTTAGACAGACACCCCGAATATGTAGAAGCAAAAATCGTTGACCGTGTTGTAGAACCGGAACGGATGATTGTTTTCCGCGTTCCCTGGATTGATGACGCTGGAAAAGTCCAGGTTAACCGCGCTTTCCGTGTTGAATTCAATAGCGCCATTGGCCCATATAAGGGTGGCCTGCGTTTTCACCCCAGTGTGAACCAGGGAATATTGAAATTCCTCGGTTTCGAGCAGGTTTTCAAGAATGCCCTGACCACGCTGCCAATGGGTGGTGGTAAGGGTGGTTCCGATTTTGATCCTAAAGGTAAATCCGATTTTGAAGTCATGCGTTTCTGCCAGAGCTTCATGACCGAACTCTCCCGTCATATCGGTGCAAATACCGATGTTCCGGCCGGTGATATCGGTGTTGGTGGTCGTGAAATTGGCTATTTGTTTGGTCAGTACAAACGGATTCGTAATGAGTTTGTTGGTGTGTTGACAGGTAAGAGCCTCAATTGGGGCGGTAGCCTGATCCGACCGGAAGCGACTGGTTATGGCACGGTTTATTTTGCCCAGGAAATGCTCAAGACCCAGGGTAAATCTATGGAAGGTTTGACGGTTTCTGTCTCGGGTTCCGGTAACGTTGCGCAGTATGCGACCGAAAAAGCCACTGAGTTTGGTGCCAAGGTCATTACCTTGTCCGACTCCGGTGGGTATATTGTTGATACCGATGGCATCACTGAAGAAAAACTCGCATATGTCTTTGAACTGAAGAATGAAAGACGCGGCCGGATTAGTGAGTACGTTGAAGAATATCCATCAGCTACCTACCATGAAGGCACCGGTGTCTGGAATGTTCCGGTTGATGTGGCGCTGCCATGCGCTACCCAGAATGAATTACATGGTCCCGATGCCGAAGCACTTTTGAAGAATGGTTGTATCTGTATTGCTGAAGGCGCCAATATGCCAAGCACGCGTGAAGCGGTCGACAAGATTTTGGCCGGTGGCATACTTTATGGTCCTGGTAAAGCTGCCAACGCTGGTGGCGTGGCTGTTTCCGGTCTGGAAATGTCCCAGAACAGCATGCGTCTGAACTGGACCCGTGAAGAAGTCGACAAACGCCTGCACGATATCATGATCAACATCCATAGTGCGTGCACACAAACAGCTATTGAGTATGGCCACCCAGGTAATTATGTGATGGGCGCCAACATCAGTGGCTTCCGCAAGATTGCCGACTCCATGATGGATCAGGGCGTCGTCTGATCGTTCCGTATAAAGCCGGATATTGTCACATCGAATATCCGGCTTATTTCTCAATTAGAAAAGGTGCATAGCACACATATTGCAGCAGCGTCACTGATGCTGCTGCAATATTGACACCAGTGTGGTGTAATCCCTGCAAGACACGCCTTGCAGCCAACGGCTTCTCACCACGCTGATATGCGCCATTTATACGTTACACCACACTAACTTTGCTATTGTTATCCCATGAAGCCTTCCTTTGAATTAAGAGATTTTGAACAGGAGTCATTGCATTTCGACTCACTGATGCCCTTTAAGGTCAAAAACATCCTCATCGTTTCAAGTCTGTACGATTTGTACAATTTGCGCGAGGATGGGCGACTTACTAATCTGTTGCTGTCTGAGTACGCCGAATTGAGGCTGTCCCGTGCGCCGACGATCAAACGCGTTGACTCAGGTCAGAAAGCACTGGAGGTTTTAGAAGACCAAAGCTTTGATCTGATCATAGTTTTTCGTTCACTCGCCGATATTGAATCTGCTGAGTTCGCCCGCTGTGTCAAGCGGTTACACGCAGATACCCCGGTTGTTCTGCTGGCGTTTCATCATCGTGAACTGGAAATAATGAGAGAGCAGGGTTGCGAGGCATTTGACGACATATTTTTCTGGAGCGGCGAATCCAAAATGCTCCTGACCATTATCAAATTTGTCGAAGACAAGAAAAACGTCGAAGCCGATACGGCATTAGTCGGTGTCCGGGTCATTATCCTGGTCGAGAATTCAGTGCGATTCTATTCTTCCTATCTGCCATTGATCTATACCGAGATCATGGAGCAGACCTCAGCGCTGTTGTCCGAAAGCATCAACTCCGCCAACCGTCTATTGCGTATGCGTGCACGTCCAAAAATTCTGCTGGCAGAAAATTATGAAGACGCCCTGACCTTAATCAATAAATACAGAAAATACCTGTTAGGGGTTGTCTCTGACATCCAGTTTTCAAAAGATGGTCAGATGGATGAAACGGCTGGTATCCAGTTGGCTGCAACGATCAGGGAACAAATCAGTGATCTGCCGGTGCTGCTGCAGTCCACTGATGAAACCAAAGCGGAACAGGCTGCTGAATGCAAGGCCGGTTTCTTAAACAAAAGATCACCTACATTACTGAAAAAACTGAGCAGATTTATCCACCAGAATTTTGGTTTTGGTGCCTTTGTGTTCAGACTTCCAGATGGAAAGGAACTTGCCCGTGCCCGCAGTTACAGGGAGATGCAAAGATGTGTAGCCAGGATCAACGGCAGATCCTTGCTTTATCACGCGGAAAGAAATCACTTTTCCAACTGGCTGATGGCCCGTACCGAGTTCGAACTGGCTGCCCGTTTACGTCCCCGGCAGGCAAGCGAATTTGACAACCTCAGGGATATGCGTGCTTTCCTGGTTAAAACCCTCAAGGAGTTCCGGCACGAAAGACAGGTTGGCGTAGTGACCGATTTCTCCCGGGGTCACTATGATGGGCATGCAGAATTTCTGCGAATTGGTGAAGGCTCACTCGGAGGCAAAGGACGGGGACTGGCATTTGTAAATAACCTGGTCAATCGTTTTCCAATACGCGATGCGTTTCCCGGAACCGAGATTTCAGTTCCCCGTTCAGCAGTGATTTGCACCGACTTATTTGATCAATTTATGCAGATCAATGAGCTGAGCGAATTTGCTTTGGATGAGCATAGCGATGAAGAGATTATTGCAGCATTCAGAGATGCCACAATGCCGAAGGAACTGGAGAAGGATTTAAAGTCCTTCCTGACTTTCGCGAAGTATCCGATGGCAGTCAGGTCGTCTTCGCTACTTGAGGATTGCCATTACCAGCCTTTTGCCGGGATTTTCGATACCCATTTCCTGCCTAATAATCACCCATCGCTCAAAGACCGCTTAGAGCGCCTCCTGCTTGCTATTAAGCTGATCTATGCATCGGTTTATTTCAGGAATGCAAAACATTACACAGATGCAACCGGTAACCGTACCGAAGAAGAAAAAATGGCAGTTATCCTGCAGGAAATTGTGGGTGAAAACAGGGGCGGCTACTTCTACCCGGTGCTTTCAGGAATGGCCAGGTCCTATAACTTTTATTCCGTAGGGCGTATCAAGCCGGAAGAGGGCATTGCATACACCGCTCTGGGGCTGGGTAAGACAATTATGGAAGGTGAAAATTGCCTGTTTTTCTCCCCGTCTAATCCACAGGTTCTGCCACAGTTTTCAACGCCACAGGATTACCTGAGAAATACCCAACGCGATTTTTTTGCCGTTGATATGAAAGACCCCACAGTTTTTCCGGAACCGGGTGGTGAAATTGGCCTGGTTAAATTAAAAACTCTCGAATCGGAGCAGCACGGAGTACTCAAATATGTGGGTTCCACCTACTCTGCTGACAATGACCGGATTTATCCTGGTGTAGCGCGCAAGGGACCTAGGATCGTCACCTTTGACCCTATTCTGAAATCAAAGATATTCCCGCTGGACAGTATTCTGCAATACCTGCTTGAGCTCGGCAGCAAAGCAATGAACGTACCAGTTGAAATTGAATTCGCCGCAGAAATTAATTCTGATCCGGATAAACCTGACGAATTCCGGTTTCTGCAGATCAGACCGATGATGGTGGAGACTTCATTTGAAGATATTTCTGTTTACGATGATGAAGAAGAACAGATTTTTTGCCGGTCAGACCAGTCGCTCAGCAATGGCCGGATCGAAGGTATCAGGGATATTATATTCGTAAAACCCGATAACTTTGAACGCGCAAACATGACCCACATGGCGGCTCATGTGGGTGAGTACAATCAGAAATTGAAAGAGCAGGATCTGCCCTACATTTTGATTGGACCAGGCAGGTGGGGGACATCAGATCGCTGGCTTGGTATTCCGACAAAATGGGATCAAATATCTGCGGCCCGGGTGATTGTCGAAGTCGATTATGGTGATTTTGTGGTCGAGCCATCATTTGGAACACACTTTTTCCAGAATCTGATAACTTTTGCGATTGGCTATCTCACCATCAACAGCTCCAGCTCATATAACTTTTTTGATTGGGATTGGCTCAATTCCCAGGAAACCGTATCGGAAACCGAATATCTCAAGCACGTGCGTCTGGATCAACCGATGAATATCCTGATTGATGGTCGTACTGGCAAAGCGGTGATATTCAAGCCCGAGCCCTGACTCTGGTATCAAGCAACCGTAACCGGTGGTCGTTCGGTTTCATCGACGGCAAGTTTGAATATATCGGGTCGGGAATAGTGACCAACCGGGTCCATGTCATAGCGTACTTTCACGATGTCTCTATGTTGATCGGACCAATGGCTTCAATATGATTCGACTTCCATTGCACGTTGAGTTGCCTTGGCAATTTCCTTTGCAGGGAGTATGACACCGGACATAGCTTCCTGCATATTGGCCATGCTACTCCCCATAAACCCCATGCCAGCCCCACTGGTGTCTGTGGTTTCTGGAAACTGTGTCACTATAAGACCGATAACTTTGCCGTGTCCATCGAAACCAGGTAAGCCGCCACCATTCGCAAAAGCAGATTCCAGAAGATAGAGCTTTCGCGGCTTGTCAGTGATACCGCCAACATGGTTTCGAGCCACGACAAGCGTTCGCCCAAAATGGTTACCTGTGCGACGAAGCGTGATAACAGTGTCACCAATATCCGCTGTGGCGCCGGTGGAGAAATCGACAAAAGAGAAAGAAGTATCTCGAGTGTCGGTGATTTGTATCCAGGCAATATCCAGTTCGGTATCCACGGCTATGATTTCAGCATCGAATGCCTGCTCATGCGAATCAACAATAACCTCGAGATTCTTTGGCGTGGCTGACATGGTTTTTCCGAATTGGCCGGATATTCTGGCGACCATGTTAATAAAACCACCCAATTGATTGTTGGAACAGACAATCAGACCATCCGCCCTGATCATGGTGCAGGTGAGTTCATTTTCGGTTTCTTTTTCCTGGCTGCCACGGGTGCCACCCATGTTGACATGTAAAACGTATTTGACGGTCACCAAGGCCGTGCTGCGCTCTTTCATAAAACCGGCGATATCCAGGTTCTCAGCTGCGCTGGAGCTAATAGGGGAGAGTCCGGCTATCAACATGAAAATAATGGTGAGCCGACTGCTTTTGGTTACTGGCATTGATCTGGTCCTTATCCGTTATTATTGAGTATTTGTGCTGGATGCTGCAGATGAGCCACTGACCTGGGGCACCCAGTCAGGCTCAATGTACTGAAAACGAGTTTCAACCCCGCGCAACACCAGGAATGTGACACGCTCCTGCCTGCTTTGGGTGACAGATTCCATGATTTCACGAAAATCATTCAGGCTCTCTACGGGTTGTTCATCAATCATTAAAACAAGGTCGCGCTGACGTAAGTTCCCTACTTGTGCCCATCCGGCCCTTTCAGTTTTTTCGATTAGTACACCCCTGGTATCACTTGGCCAACGATTTTCATCACGATCAAAGAACGTAATTTCACGTACTGTCAGACCAAAATCCTCATTGATTTCCCGTTTCACTTCAGCGGCAGTCATACGTGTACGCTCAAGTTCAAGCAAAACTTCTCTTTCCATTCTGTCACGCAATACCGTGAGCCTGGCTGGCTGTCCGATTTCAAGCCCCCTGACCAAACGGTGAAACATGCCGAAATCCTGTCCACTACGCGGTCTTATCGCATCGCCGTTGAGGGACAAAATGATATCTCCGGCAATCAGGTCTGACTGATCAGCCAGGGTTCCAGGATAAACCCGGGTAATTCTGAAACCCACCGCATCAGGCGAGCCCAGGTGCCTGGCAAGGTCTGGCAATACAGGCTGAACCGCGATGCCGATCCAGGCCTTGGCGACTTCACGCGGGGGATTGCTGGCGGATTTTTTTTGCATATCGAGCAGGGTCAGTTGGTTTCTACCTATCCTGGCAAACTCAAACATGACTTCTGTTTGCCCGGTATCAGCATTGTCCAAAGCGTTATAGATCGACAATATATCTGCTATTGAGTTAACCGGCTTGCCATTGATTGCAGTGATAACGTCGTCACGGTTCAATGCGGGCACTGCAGTTTGTGCCGGGCTTCCCGAGCGCACACCCTGCACGAGAACTCCACTGGTATCAGGAAGACGCCGGTTTTGCGCCATTGTTTGTGTGATCTCAACGGCCACAAACCCCCATCTTCTGAATGCAGCTTCCTTGCCACGTTCCGCCTCCAGCTTCGTGGTAACCAGGGTTGATTCCAATCTGTGACCATCGTGGCGCCATGCAAGTTTTACCTTGCTGCCAATTGGGTAGCTCGCCAGACGCATTAATAACACGGGTTCGTCCTCGGGAAACCACACGGTTACCGGGTCTTCGTCAATGCTGACAATAATATCTCCAGCCCTAACACCGGCTCTTGCGGCCGGACCTTCTTCGACAACAGAGTTGACCAATACTCCTTCGGTGAAGCCGGATTTCTTGATGGGTTTGAGCTTCCATCCGTACCAACTCCTGGGAACCTGTCCGTGCTCGATCAGGGCTGCTGCGACGACCTTGGCGAGATTACTGGGTATTGCGAATCCCATACTCGTCCCGTTTGATGGCCCCCTGGCGTTGACCCCTATCACCTCACCCTCCAGGTTGACCAGGGGGCCGCCGCTATTGCCCGGGCTGATGGATGAATCATGTTGGATCCAATGCGAGAAAATACCTGTACGCTGGTCGCGGTTGAATCGCATTTCACCGGCATCGTCGTTTGAACTGGCCAGTAAACGGTCGGTGTTGGAAATAATCCCGAGTGTCACCGAACGAGACAATGCCCATGGGCTACCCATTGACATGACCGTATCACCAATGATCATGGCATCTGAATTGCCAAGCGTTGCGTAAGAGAGTTGTTTGCTCTTGTCGTTCAATTCATCCAGGTTCAATTTCAGGATGGCAAGATCAGTCAGTGGGTCTTCGCCGATAAGTTCTGCATTGATTTCCTGTTTATCCGACAAGGTGCAGACAAATTTATGACCATTTCGTGCAACATGAAAATTTGTCAGAACATAACCTTCCGGGGAAATGATAGTTCCACTTCCCGTTGCCTGGCCTTTTTGTTCCTTGCCGGCAATATAACGCGAGGTGGTTACCCGGATATTGACCAAAGACGGGAAAACCCTGTCACGGGCCGATGTGATCATTTCCCTGAGGTCGTCACGAAGCTCTTCAACTTTCTCCCGGTTTCTGTCCTTGAAGGCCGTGTCGGCTGACACAGGCGTAGCGACAGCTGCAACAAACAGCACAATGGCGGTCAAAAGCCAGGCTTTTGGTATCCAAAAACTTGAAAATTGCAGGCCCTGTCTGTTCGGATTAATACAGTTGCCCTTCATACTCCCCCCCTTTTTTTATTGTTTAAGATAGTACTCCAAGTTCCTTGCCGACCTGGGTAAATGCATCAATTGCCCGGTCAAGGTGATGTTTTTCATGTGCGGCGGATACCTGGACACGTATACGCGCCTCACCCTTGGGCACCACCGGGAAAAAGAAACCGATGACATAGATGCCCTCACCCAGCAAACGACGGGCAAATTCCTGTGCCAATGGTGCATCATAAAGCATGACCGGCACAATGGGGTGTGTTCCCTGTTTGATATCGAAACCTGCCGACGTCATTTTTTCCCGAAAATAACGGGTGCTATCTTCAAGTTTATCGCGCAACTGGGTCGAGGATGACAGCATCTCGAATACCTTGATGGAAGCCGCGACCAATGGTGGAGGTAGCGTATTGGAGAACAGGTATGGACGGGATCGTTGCCTGAGAAGATCGATGACTTCCTGTCTGCCGGTGGTAAAACCGCCGGATCCACCGCCGAGAGCCTTGCCAAGTGTCGAAGTAAAGATATCTATCTTAGCCATCACACCATGATGTTCGGCTGAACCACGCCCGGTTTTACCCATAAAACCGGTGGCATGGCTGTCGTCAACCATAACCAGGGCGTCATAGCGCGCAGCTAGTGCGGTAATTTCATCCAACTTGGCAATGTAACCATCCATGCTGAATGCGCCATCGGTGGCGATCAGGCGGGTACGGCAATCCTGTGTTTCCTGCAGAATTTTTTCCAATGCCTGCATATCACTATTGGGGTAGCGATGCCGCCCGGCTTTACATAAACGGATACCGTCGATGATGGATGCGTGATTGAGTGCATCTGATATCACCGCGTCTTCCGGTCCGAGTATGGTTTCGAACAGTCCACCATTGGCATCGAAGCAGGATGTATAAAGTATGGTGTCATCCGTACCGAAAAAACCTGAAATAGTCTGTTCCAGTTGTTTGTGCAAATCCTGGGTTCCACAGATAAAGCGCACCGAAGCGAGCCCAAAACCATGCTCATCGAGGGCTTTGTGTGCCGCCGCTATGACCTCCGGGTTATCCGCCAGACCGAGATAATTATTGGCGCAAAAATTGAGTACTTCCTCACCACCCTGAACTTTGATTTCGACATTTTGCGGGGTTGTGATAACACGTTCAGTCTTGTACAGACCGGCAGCGCGGATTTCTTCCAGCGTTTCGGTCAGGCGGTTCAATGAAACCATATCAATATCTCCTTGAGGGCAACATCCAGGTTGTACCGGAACAGATCAGGCTATTCTATACCGTACCGGTCCAGTCACAGACTACTTTGCCGGATTTTCCGGCAATCATCTCATACCGGACAGTGTATCCGCTTGCTCAATTTCAGAACGCAAGCTCACTCGCAATAGCTGTTAACGCGCCGGCGGCTGTTGCCTGAAGACTAAAGTGGGCTTTGGAGCTCAACATAGTGGGTGCCGGATTAACTTCGATAACAACTGCACCCGCTTCAAGCGCAAAAAACGGCAGGGAAGCAGCAGGCTGCACGAGGGTTGATGTGCCTATTGAAAAACAGACATCACATGCGGCGGCTTTTTCCATGGCAAAATTCATACTGCCAGCAGGTAGTGTTTCTCCAAACCAGACAACACCAGGTCGCGCCAGGCCACGCGGGTGATGGGGCGAGACAGGCGGGTGACCAGGGTTAGATTCAATCCAGCTGTTTTCAATCTTTTTGCCGGTCTCACTGCATACTGAAAGCATGATATTGCCATGCAGCTCGGTAACCTTGCTGGAACCTGCTTGCTGGTGCAGGCTATCCACGTTTTGCGTCACCAGCAGAAATTCTTCAAAGTACTGCTCCATTTCAACCAGTGCATAGTGTCCTGGGTGCGGGCTGACCTGGAGAATGTTTTCACGACGCTCTGCATACCAATCCCATACAATCCGCGGATGATCGCGAAATGCCTCGGGTGTGGCCAGGTCTTCCGGTCGGTATTTCTCCCACAAACCACTCTGGGCATCACGAAATGTCGGAACGCCACTCTCGGCAGACATTCCAGCCCCGGTTAGTACCAGGACATTGTTGGCATTTCTCAGTGCTGTCATCAGACCATCAGGCAATTTCATAACATCTGTCCAGCGCCACCTTCCAGGATACTGGTGCAATATGCGGGCTAAGTGTATTCTACCGGGTTCTGCGCGATTCTTTTAGCTATTCGAAGGTGAACATTCAGATGAAAGGCAAGCTCTTTATCAAGACACACGGTTGTCAAATGAACGAATACGACTCCGACAAAATGGCGGACGTATTGTTGGCATCCCATGGTCTTGAATTGACCGATTCCGAAGCGGATGCGGATGTGATCCTGGTTAATACCTGCTCGATTCGTGAAAAAGCCCAGGAAAAAGTGTTTTCTCAATTGGGTCGCTGGAAAAAACTGAAAGCCAATAACCGAAACGTTGTTATCGGTGTAGGAGGATGTGTTGCCAGCCAGGAGGGTGAAGCGATCATCAAACGCGCACCCTATGTTGATATGGTGTTTGGACCGCAGACCCTGCATCGACTGCCGGAAATGATCGAAACCGTGCGTAACACGGGAAAGCATGCCGTTGACATTTCGTTTCCGGAAATAGAGAAGTTTGACAGCTTGCCGGCCCCCGGGGCAAAAGGCCCGAGTGCGTTTGTGTCCATCATGGAGGGCTGCTCCAAGTATTGCACTTTCTGTGTTGTACCTTATACGCGTGGTGAGGAAGTCAGCCGTCCGCTCGATGACGTTGTCGCTGAGTGTGCCCAGCTTGCAGACCAGGATGTCAAAGAAATCAATTTACTGGGGCAGAATGTAAATTCATATAACGGTGAGTTGCATGAGGGTGGCAGGGCCGACCTGGCCCTGTTGATTCACTATGTTGCTACCATTGATGGTATTGAACGAATTCGTTTCACAACTTCACATCCTGTCGAGTTCTCCGCCAGCCTGATTGAAGCATTTGGTGAGGTTCCCAAACTGGCGAATTATGTTCATTTGCCGGTGCAGAGTGGTTCTGACCGTGTGCTGGGAATGATGAAGCGTGGTCATACCGTGCTTGAGTACAAACAGAAAATTCGGCGCTTACGCGAGCAACGACCGGATATCAGTCTGTCCTCAGATTTTATCGTTGGTTTTCCCGGGGAAACTGAACGTGATTTTGAGGATACGATGAAACTAATTGCAGAGATGAATTTTGACCAGAGTTTCAGCTTTATTTACAGTGCCAGACCCGGTACACCGGCGGCATCGTTACCCGATGAAACGCCCATGCAGGTCAAAAAGGAACGTCTCTCACGTCTGCAGGCACTGATTAACAAGCAAGCACTCGAAATAAGTAAAGGCATGGTCGGTGGTGTGCAACGGATCCTGGTGGAAGGGACCAGTAAAAAGGATGTAAATCAATTGGCAGGACGAACGGAGAACAACCGCGTGGTGAATTTTGACGGCCAGCCACGCCTGATCGGTCAGTTTGTGGATGTGACAATCACCGAAGCACTGAACAACTCGTTGCGCGCCCGTATTGTTGCGCTTGACTCCAATTCGACAGCAAAGGTTTGATACACCGATGAGCCAAAGATTAAACCTGGAACTTGAGCCCGCCAACACCGAGCGCCTGGCAAATTTGTGCGGACAGTTTGACGAACATCTGAAACAGATTGAAAGCCGTCTGCAAGTGGATATTTTTTGTCGTGGAAATCTGTTTACAGTTCAGGGTGAATCCCGCCAGGCCCGTGCTGCCAGTCGGTTGTTGAAACAGTTGTATCGACTTTCTGAAACAGACATTTTGACCCCGGAGCTGATCAACCTGCATTTGCAGGATTCAGGAATTGCTGAAATTGCGGATGATGCCGAGAGTGGTTCCTGTGCAGATGAAGTCGCTATCATCACAAAACGTGGTGCCATCCGCGGTCGCGGCCCCAATCAAAAAAGTTATCTACGCAATATCAAGAAACACGCGGTGAACTTTGGTGTCGGACCGGCTGGTACCGGAAAGACCTACCTTGCCGTGGCCAGCGCCGTAGCGGCCTTACAGGCAGACCAGGTCCAGCGGATCGTGCTGGTCAGACCAGCGGTTGAGGCAGGTGAGCGACTGGGGTTTTTACCGGGTGACCTGGCCCAGAAAGTTGACCCCTATTTACGCCCCTTGTATGACGCGCTATACGAAATGCTTGGTTTTGATCATGTTGCAAGACTGATAGACCGAAATGTGATTGAAGTTGCACCTCTGGCGTTTATGCGGGGTCGTACGCTGAATGATGCGTTCATTATTCTGGATGAAGCCCAGAATACGACCCCGGAGCAAATGAAGATGTTTCTGACACGAACCGGGTTTGGTTCAGTCGCTGTCATTACCGGTGATGTCACACAAATTGATTTGCCGAAACACCAGTTATCGGGTTTGAAGCAGGCTGTCCGTATTCTGGAGGACGTTGAAGGCATCAGTTTCAGCTTTTTCAGTGCACAGGATGTGGTCCGGCACCCCATGGTGCAACGTATCGTGGTGGCTTACGACAGGGCCAGCGCAGACGGTAGTTCTGATGAAAATTGAGTTGGATGTCCAACGTGCCACAACGACAGTAAACATTCCTGACGATGATCAATTCCAGCTCTGGGTTGAAACTGCGTTGGTCGGGAAACCCAATGATTTCAGCCTGGCTATCCGCATTGTTGATGAACCGGAAGGGCAGCATTTAAACCGGCAATACCGGAACAAGGACTATGCCACCAATGTCCTGTCATTTCCGGCTGATCTGCCCGAAAGTCTCCCCATAGAAATCAGGCAGTCCCAACTTGGTGACCTGGTTATTTGTGCACCTGTGGTCGCCCGTGAAGCAACGGAACAACATTGTCCGGAAACGGATCATTGGGCACACCTGACCATTCATGGCGTGTTGCATCTGTTGGGGTATGACCACGAGGTGGTTGATGAAGCTACCGTGATGGAGTCACTGGAAACGGAAATACTCGCTGGTCTGGGTATTTCTGATCCATATCAGGCCACGAATTGATAAATTTCACAGGCTGTTGCTGAAATAATGACGGGCTTCTGGTAAAACAGCATTACAGGGTGAGATTATCACTACTTATCGAAAGGCACACAGACGAATATGAGCGAAGATCAATCGAGTAACGGTTCCGAGCGCAAAACCTGGATGGGGCGTCTTAGCGACGTGTTTACCTCCGAGCCCAGGGATCGTGAAGAGCTGAAAGAACTGATTAACGAGTCCTGTCAGAAGGGTATTCTGGATGCCGAAGTGGTTGCCATGATAGAAGGCGCTCTCGCGGTTTCCGAAATGCAGGTTCGAGACGCGATGGTACCGCGTTCACATATGGTCGTTATTCCATTGGAAGATCCCCTGGAAGAAGTCCTGCCGTTGATTCTCGAATCCGGTCATTCGCGTTTTCCGGTTATAGGTGAAGACCGCGATGAAGTTGAAGGTATCCTGCTGGCCAAGGATTTGCTTCGTCAGTTTGCCGAGAACAGTGGACCGCTGGATTTGCAGACACTGGTGCGGCCAGCAGTGGTCATTCCTGAAAGTAAACGTCTGAATATGCTATTAAGGGACTTTCGCGCCAGTCGCAATCACATGGCCATCGTGGTTGACGAGTATGGTGGTGTTTCCGGTCTGATCACGATTGAAGACGTACTGGAAGAAATCGTTGGTGAGATCGATGATGAGCACGATGAAGAAGAAGAGGCACCAATCAAGCAGTCGGGTGCAAATCAATATCAGATAAATGCGCTGACGGAAGTCGAAGAATTCAATGAAGCTTTTACTTGTGACTTCAGTGATGAAGGATACGATACCGTTGGGGGTCTGTTACTGGCAGAGTTCGGACGAGTTCCGGAGAAAGATGAAGCAGTAGTCCTGGCGGACAGGTTCCAGTTCCGGGTTACCGTAGCCGACAATCGTCGGATCATCATGTTGGAGATGAGTGATCTTAACGCTGAGTAACACGCTGATTGAAAATTTGCGTGTCCATTTTCTGCGTGCTTGCTGGTTGATTCTGGTTATTATCACGCTAGCCTGGTCCCAGGCCGGTCTTGCCAATGAAGAACTGGATATTCCTGAGCTTACAGACAACGGCGCGGAAGCCTGGCTGGTCACATTTGGCCCCGGTGAGATTTATTGGGAGCGCTTTGGACACAATGCGATCTGGCTGAGGGAGCCGGCGGCGGGTCTGGATCATACTTTTAACTTTGGTTATTTTGATTTTGAACAAGAAAATTTTATACAGCGCTTTATCCGTGGCCG
>RCND010002450.1_pt1 | contig 14284 bp, 9 predicted proteins | sample 2041351 | NCBI WGS metagenome assembly RCND01 (sample SAMN09708230, study PRJNA481090) | Marine sediment metagenome, whole genome shotgun sequencing project. | biome: marine sediment; feature: ocean; material: sediment; isolation source: Sewage treatment plant 12B marine sediment (STP12B) ...
CCCCGAATGGCAATTTGAACTGCAACGATGGTAAACCAAAGCAATACCGTGGAATCAAAAAAATATCCCGTTTCGATTGGCTTTTGGTCGCTCTTGTCCCTTTCTTGCAACCGACGAAGGAGGCACGACTGAGAGGATTGCATAACTTCAGGGGTGTCCTTCGGAATGTTGCAGACATCAAGTTGGGCTTACCGATATGATAACAGAGAATCGAATAATTTTTTCAGCTAAATCAACATAGTAGCATTTAAAAACTCTAAAAAATGGAAAAACCTGAAAACCTAAACCGAAGAAAAGCAATTTCCACCCTATTGAAAGGAGGATTGGGAGCTACCGCATTGGGCTCGGTAGGCTCACTTTCGGCCTGTGCCCCGACTGAAAAAAAAGAAAAGGTCGAAGCTACAACAGCGACCAAAAAACCGATTTTGTACAATGTAGGATGTCAACATGGTGGTACCGGCAAAGAAAATCTAGAATTTTTGGCGAGATACGGTGTTTTCAATATGGACGGCGGTTCTCCAAAATTTATCGAAGGCGTAGGCTGGGACCTTGATGATTCTATGAGAAAGCGGGAGGCCTGTGAAAAATATGGCGTCAAATTAGACGCCTATCACCTACCCCTATCATCTGCAGGTATTGAGAAAATTAGCACTCCTAACATTATGTTAGGCAAAAGTCCCGCACGAGATCGCGAAATCGAGCTAATTCAACAGATGATTACCGTTGCAAGCAAAACGGGGGTCAAAGTATTGAACTACAACACCATTATACATGTTATTCTAAGAACCGGGGATACGCTTGACACTTCTCGTGGAAATACCTATTACCGTAGTTGGAATTTAGAGGAGGCACTGGCCAAAAATGAAGGTCTTACGATTGCGGGCAAGGTAGATATCGACGAAATATACGAACGTATTACCTATTTCTTAGATCGGGTCATTCCCGTCGCCGAAGAATACAATGTAAAGCTTGCCAACCACATTGCGGATCCTCCGGCACCTGTCGGGTATCGTGGTATAACCAGATGGAACAGCCCTGATGTATTCGAAGGCATCAAACGTTTTGCCCAGTTGTACGATAGCCCCTCGCACGGTTTCAACCTATGTCTGGGATCCACCGCCGAAGGTTTACAAGACCCAAGAACGGAAATTCTTCCCATTATCAAATGGGTCGGGGAACGCAAGCAGATATTCAACATTCATCTACGAAATATCAAGGGGAAATACAATGATTTTCAGGAAGTGTATCCCGATAATGGCGATATGGATTTCGGTGAGATTTTAGTGGCCTTACGAGATGTGGGCTATGATGCCATGGTAATGCCAGATCACATTCCGCGACATGAGGATCCGGCCGCCTATCTTCAAGGGCATGCCTATGCATTCGGATATCTCAAGGCACTTATGCACGCCATTGAAATGGGCTACCATTAAGATTTTGAGTTAGTTTTGAGTTAGTTGAAAACGACACCGTTATAAATGGTGTCGTTTTTTTTTACTAAACCCCGAAGTTTGCTCACCTCTCGGCGAGCGCTTCCACGCGCTTTGAAAACTTATCAAATTATGAAAATATAGGGGCTCATTTTGCATTTTCATGAAAAATTTGGATTTCCATGGGGTAAAAAATGAATTATTATCTCTTTCTATAAACAGAGGGCCGTTTTCTCGAACCCACAAACGCAAGCATGAAATACACCCATTTTTCAGAAAAAGATTTTATATCGGATGAATATTTCCAGAAGTGGATCTTGGATTCAGATAGCGAAACTCGAAAATATTGGGAAAATTGGATTTTAGAACATCCTGAAAAGAAAGAAACTGTTGAAAGTGCCGCCCATCTTATTTTACAGACGAATTTCGACCGTACCGATCAGCTTTCGGACGAAGATTCGGATATCATGTGGCAGAATATCTTGCGAAAAAGAAGCGAATTTAAAGAAAAGAACATTCATAAAACAAGACCGATATCTCGATCAAAAAGAAGATATGTATTAAGGGCTGCAGCGGTTTTTATAGGTATAATCGGTACAGCTTATGGCATGTTCCTTCTCTCTCCCTTTCAAAAAGAACACAGTATTCCGGTGGTGAAAAGCACTCAAATAACTTTAAAACTAGGGGATGGTACAGTTCGAACGCTTGACGAGGCCTCCTCAGAAATAGTAACCAACTCAAACGGGCGGACAGTCGTAAATCATGAGCAAAACAGGTTAATTTACAAAAAAAAGGGCTCGATTCAAACTACTGTCGAATACAATGAATTGGCCGTGCCAAACGGGAAAAAATTTGAACTGATTCTATCAGATGGGTCCCATGTAATTTTAAATTCAGGATCTAAGCTACGATATCCAGTAGTTTTTTCAGAAGGCACAACAAGGAAGGTTTTTTTAGATGGCGAAGCCTACTTTTCAGTAGCAAAAGATGAATCGCGTCGATTTACCGTCGAGACCGACAATATGACAACAGAGGTTTACGGAACGATATTCAACGTGTCGAGTTACAGCGATGAAAACAATACTTCTACAGTCTTGGTCGAAGGAAGTGTGGGAGTTTACAAATCGAACCGTGAAGAAAACAGTGAGCCAATAGATATAATTCCAGGCCAACGTGCGGTTATAACGCAAGGTACTATTGTAATAGACGAAGTTGATATCAGCAAATACATCGCTTGGACCGAGGGAAAGCTACTCTTTGCCGATGACCCCTTTGAGATGATTATTAAGGAGTTGGAACGGCATTTTGATGTAAGCATAAACAGCCAAGTCAAAAAATTAAACCAAAAACGGTTTACCGGAACTTTCACAAATGAAACGATAGATCAAATTTTATTCACCTTTCAAGAGCACACCCCATTTAAATATGAGGTAAACGCAAATACGATAACCATCAGCGAAAAAGTTGATAAGGGTAGTGCGATTAAAAGTTGAACCAAGTGACCTAAAGACCAAGATTATTTAGATTCTGTATTAACCCATTAAAAACTACATCTATGAATTGTAAAAAACCGAGGAACCAATAATCGTTTAAACAACTAAAACCAAAAGAAAATGATAAAAAGACTAACACACGCGATGGCGGAAAGGAAAAATAGCTTTCCAAAATTTGATTTAAAGGTAAAGTTCACGCTGATTTTTTTCCTAGCGACACTTTTTCAGGTGCACGCAGGATCGGGGTATGCGCAAAAAACCAAAATAGACCTAGAAAAGACTGGAGCTACCGTTTTAGAGGTTATCAAGGCGATAGAGTCTAAAACCGAATTCAAATTCTTTTATAGCAAAGAAGAATTGGACTTAAATCGAAAAGTGGATATCCATGTCAAAAAAGAAGGTATAGAAAAGATCTTAAAAAAACTTTTCCCAAATGGGGAGATGAATTTTAAGATAATTGAAAAACAAATTGTACTGACGAGGAGCACGGCCGTAAACGAAGTAAAAAAAGTACCGGAAAAAGTAATTATGGTACAAGATCTTGATGTGAACGGAACAGTGACCGATGCCAATGGAGCGCCCCTACCCGGGGCCAGTATTCTTGAAAAAGGAACAGGCAATGGCACTACCTCAGACTTCGATGGTAATTATATCATAACCGTATCGGGCACTAATGCAGTACTGGTCTTTAGCTATATCGGTTTTACGGCAAAAGAGGTTGCCGTTGGGAGCCTATCTACCATAAACGTAGGCTTAGAGGAAAGCAGCCAAGCCTTGGACGAAGTAGTAGTGACGGCTCTTGGCATCGAAAGGGATAGAAAAACGCTCGGTTATGCAACCTCGAAGGTAGATTCAGAAGAATTTACGGTCAACAGAACTCCTAATTTTATGGATGCTCTTCAAGGCAAAATCGCCGGGGTAAATATTTCGAAACTAGGTTCAGGGCCGCAGGGAAGTAGTAAAATCAGAATACGAGGTATATCTTCGTTCGGAAGTAACAACTCGCCCTTGATCGTAGTTAACGGTGTACCTATTAATAACACATCTTTTGGTGTAGATAGTGGTGTGTCTGAAGTAGGCAGTAACCGTAATTCAGATAGTGGTGACGGCTTGAGTAGTATCAACCCTGATGACGTAGAAGCAATGACCATCTTGAAAGGTGCGGCGGCCTCTGCTTTGTATGGGGCCCGGGCAAAGGATGGTGTTATTATGATCACCACAAAAACTAGATCTGAAGGTGGGGTCGTCGTAACTTATAATGCCAATTACACCAACGGTTCGCCTATAGATAATACTGATTATCAATATGAGTATGGTCAAGGTGAGGGTGGTCAACGACCGAATGCACCCTTCCCGGTGACCGGTGTATGGAGTTTTGGGGAGCCTATGGGAGGCACCCAAATACTGTTTGATGGCCTAGAGGTACCCTATACGCCTCAGCCGAACAAGGTAAAAGATTACTATAGAAATAGTTCGACCCTGATGAATACCATTTCCGTGGCTTCTGGTGGCGAAAATGGAGGAATCAGCTTTTCCGCGGCCAATCTGAAGTCGGAGGCCATTCTACCAGGTTCCGATTATGTGAGAAGAACCATCAACCTTGGCTTTACCCAAAAACTTAAAAAGTTTACCGTTTCCGGTAATGTGAACTATTCAAACGAGGTACGTACGAATCCGCCTAATATTGCGGAGCAGGATTATAGCCCGGTAGTCATCTATACATTGGCCTCCAGTATGCCGTTGCAATTGTTAGAAGAAAATTGCTGCGACGAGAACGGTGACGAGATACTTTACTCGAGGTTCAGTAACAGAACGAACCCTTATTTTGCATTGAAGCGGTTCGAGAATAACGTGCGTGATCGAATATTCGGGAACATTACCGCCAAATATGACTTTACAGACTGGCTATATGCCCAGGTAAGGGTCGGGCAAGACTGGTATTATCGCGATGTGGATTACAACCTGCCTACGGGATCTAGACGCCAGTCTTCACCACCTCCAGGTTTTGTTAACGGTCAGTACATTCAGGATCAACGGCGCTTCAGGGAGACCAACGTCGATTTCTTGATTGCTGCGAACAAGAAGTTCGGCGAGTTTGGTACTATGGTCAATTTTGGGGGCAATCAAATGAATCAAAGTAATTCCATCAATACGATTTTGGGTCAAAACTTTTATACTCGTGATCTGTATACTATTGGTAATGCCAGCACGGTTAGCCCGAATTATATTTTCAGCAAAAGAAGGGTAAACTCGCTCTATGGATCGGCTGAACTATCTTACGGAGGGTACCTTTATGTGAACGCTACGGCAAGAAATGATTGGTTCTCCACGCTGTCCGCCGAAAACCTTAGCATCTTGTATCCATCGATAACCGGTAGTTTTGTCTTCAGCAATGCGTTCAAAATGCCCGATTGGTTATCATTCGGCAAGGTAAGGGTGGCTTATGCCCAGGCAGGTAGTGATACCGATGTACAGCCATATGCCCAACTTCTGCCGTATCAGATCAATCCGCTACAGCTTTCGAACCGACCTGTGGGCGGAATAAATACAAATACAGTTCCCAATCCGGATCTAAAACCGATGTTGGTAACAGAAAGGGAAATTGGTCTTGAACTGACCTTGTTCAACAATTTGAGGTTTGAGGCTTCCTATTATAATAAGCTTTCCGACGATCAGATTCTGCGAGCACAGACTTCCGATGCTTCAGGGTATACGACACGTTTGATCAATGTAGGTGAAAGTAGAAATGAAGGGGTAGAGCTATTTCTTTCCGTTTCTCCTATTCGAACCGATAATTTTACCTGGAATACTTCGGCTAACGTATCCTATAATACTTCCGAGGTCTTAAGCCTTGGCGAAAGTGTCGACGACAACTTTATCACGGTCGGAGGCGCCGAGTTCCACGGAGAACTGCGGCAGGTAGTGGGCAAGCCCATGGCACAACTCTACGGATGGGGTTGGCTAAGGGACGATGCCGGAAGTATCGTTCACGACCCGAACACTGGTTTGCCCCTACGATCGGAGGAACAACTGAATTTCGGATCTGCATTGCCTACTTGGGTAGGTGGGTTTACGAATAGTTTTAACTATAAAAACTTAAGCCTAACCTTTTTAATTGACTTTAAATTAGGCCATAAAATGATTTCGGGCACCCATATCAACGCCTATCGACACGGTCTTGACAAGGCCACTTTGGTCGGTAGGGACGTCGGATTCGTTGTAGGCGAAGGTGTGAACCCTGATGGCGGCGTGAACACGGCACAAGCGGAAATACAACCGTTCTATCAGGTGATCCGTAGCTATAGGGCTTCCGAACAATCGGTTTTCAATGCTGGATCTTGGCAACTACGCCAACTGTCGCTAGGATACGATTTCACCGATCACCTCGAGCAGATCAAATTTATCAAAGGCCTAAAGTTCGATATCATCATGAACAACGTGGCCGTACTCAAGCAATGGGTACCCCATATTCATCCCGATCAAAACGGGATTTACGGCGACAACTTCACAGGGCTTGAGGCTACTGGCTTGCCGATTACAAGGGATATCGGTTTTAACATTAATATGAAATTTTAATATAAAGACTATGAAAAACATGACTAAATATATATTCGGCACTTGTATGGCCTTGGCGTTGCTCATGTCCTGTGATGAAGATTTTGAGGAAATTAATACCGATCCGGTGCGCTTGACGTCAATTAATCCAACATTTCAATTAAATACTGCTATTATAGGTAGTTCTCCCGGCTATAACAATTTTACCTACGAAGAAGAAATTGTTAGGCACATGCACACCCCTTTTCAAGGTGTAGGTTCCGGAGGTAACTTTAACCAAGATAACCGATCCCGAACGCAGCAGAACTGGCAGAGTGGATATCGTACCACTATAAAAAATCTGGTAGACGGTATTGCTAATGTAGCCCCTGAAGACACCAATGTATTGTCGATGTTGCGTATTTGGCGCGCACATGAGTTCATCATTTTGACGGATACTTATGGCGAAATTCCTTATTTCGAAGCAGGGAAAGGATTCTTGGAACAGGTTCCGTTTCCGGTCTATGATGCGCAAGAAGCAATTTACGATGATTTACTCAAGGAACTTGAAGAGGCTTCTGCTGCCCTTAATCCCGCAGGCGATGCCGTAGATCAAGAAATCATGTATGCCGGTCAGGGCGTGGAAAACAATATCGCGGCCTGGAAAAGACTTGGTTATTCGTTGTTGTTAAGAGCGGCAATGCGCCTTTCGAAAATAAACCCGACCAAGGCCCAAGAGTTTGCGGCCAAGGCCATAACTGGCGGTGTAATAAACTTGAACAGAGGTAATGCCGCCGTTTGGCACGATGCGAGTTTCCGTAACGGGCTGGGCACCAACCTAAATGGTGGTCAAGCCCCTTTTTATTATATAGAAAGTGAGTTTATGAATCACTTGCAGGGTGATAACGACCCAAGGCTCGGCAGAATCGCCGTTCGATATGTAGGTGCAACTTCTGGTGCGGATCAAGTACCGGAAAATGCCAATTATGATCCGGCAGTACAACGAGGTGTACCGATGGGCCATGATAATACGACCATTGATGCCATTGCCCAAGCGGAAGGCCTGGCCAGTCTTTTCGATTACAGCCAGTTGGATCGTGAGCGCCTTGGTGGGCCTGAAGCCCCTGCTTTTTTGGTCACTTATTCGCAGACATTGCTCTTACATGCAGAAGCCGCTTTCAGAGGATGGGTTCCAGGCGATGCCAATGCATTGTACCAGGACGGCATCAGGGCCCATATGAGGCAATTTGCCGATTGGCCAGGCGATACCACAATCAGTGAACCTGAGATTGAGGCCTTTTTAGCCACCCATGCCTTAACACCAGGTAGCGAATTGGAAGATATCAATACCCAATATTGGGTATCTTCCTTCTTGAACGGGTTTGAAGGCTGGGCCAACTTTAGAAGGAGCGGGTTCCCTGATATAGCGCCGAATCCATATCCCGGCAGTGAGCTAAAAACGGAAGAATTTATTCGAAGGTTGACCTATCCCGATTCGGAGCGAACGGTCAACTCGGCCAATCTCGATGCTGCTATAAGTCGACAAGGCCCCGATATCTTGGATACGAGGGTTTGGTGGGATGCACCATAGAGAAATTAAAAAAACCTGTGGAGCCAGCTCCACAGGTTTTTTTTGATTAAGATCAATTTAGACTATCATCAACAGTTTAGGTAGCGATAAGCTCGTTTTGTATCATTTAAAATAGAAAATAAATTTATGTAAATAAAACACCTATGAAAATCAACTACCTCCGATTACTTGTGTTGATTCTTCTAGGGTCAAATCTATACGCACAAGAATCCAAACCCAACATACTACTAATTTCAGCGGACGAAATGGTTCCTATGCTTTTGGGTGCTTACGGTCATCCCGTGGTAAAAACGCCCCATCTGGATCGGTTGGCACAACAGGGGGTGCGATTTGATGCCGCCTATGCCAATAATCCACTTTGTGCACCGGCAAGGGCGGTGATGCTTACCGGAATGTATTCATCGAACATTCGGGTATACGACAACGCTGCACCATTGGCCTCGGATATCCCTACCATTAATCACTATCTGGTCAATCATGGTTACGAGACCGTACTAAGTGGAAAGGTACACTTTGTAGGGCCGGACCAACGACACGGATTTCAAAAACGGTTCATACAAAGCAACTACCCGGCCGACTATCGTTGGGTAAAATCGAGGGAGGAAAAGATTCCGAGGGACCATTATAAAAACTACATCGCCAGCGGAGTGAAAATTGGCAAAACAAACCGAAGTTCAGAACTAGATGAGCTTGCGCATGGCAAGGCTATCGAGTACATACATGAGAAAGATGGAAAGCAACCGTTCTTCCTGTTTGTTTCCTATAATTTCCCTCATGAGCCGTTCTTGCCCCCACAAAAGTATTGGGATATGTACAAGGATGCAGAGATTCAATTGCCCGAGTTTCCCGAAAATTGGGAAGACAAACTTAGCATTATGGACAAATGGCTGAGGCGTCATTCAGGTACCGATGTGGTGGACGTAACAGATCCCGAAAGTATCAGGGAAGTGAGGCGTGCCTATTACGCGCTGTATACCTATATCGATGACAAAGTAGGCGAGTTATTGTCCGCTTTGAAGGATAAGGGGCTAGACAAGAACACCATCGTTGTCTTTACCAGCGATCATGGCGACATGATTGGGGAAAAAGGGATGGTGCAAAAGCGTAGTTTTAACGAATGGTCCGCCCGCGTGCCGCTTATTGTTAAGTATCCTGACAATAAGTTTGCAGGTACGCAACAAGCTACCCCCGTGTCGTTGGTAGATATCATGCCCACCATGTTGGATTGGACGGGTATTCCGAATGACCAGCGACTTCAACATGATGGTTCTAGCTTGGTTCCGCTTATGAACGGTACACCCGACGATAGCAGATTCGCTCTAATCGAGAATCATTCGGAAGGCGTTTATACTACCTGTTTTAGTGTGGTAAAAAGCGGATATAAATACAATTGGTTTACAGGGTACGGGTCACAATTGATCAACTTAAAGGCCGACCCTGGCGAGTGGAACAATTTAAGCGGTCAGCGGGAATATGCAGGGTTGGAAAATGAGTTAAGACAGCTCATTTTGAATCGTTTTGACCCTCTTCAATTGGAAAAGGACGTGCGATTTAGCTTAAGTAGTAGAATGATGATCCAACCTGTATTGGAGAAACAAAGCATCGATTGGGAATTTAAGCCTGGTAAAGAAAACTGATCATATGAAAACAGTTATAAATCCTATGAGCTATTTAATAACTCGGGGCTATTAAAATATTGATCATGCGTCATAACATTTGGTTTTTCGGGGTACTTTGTTTTCTGTTTTTTTCTTGCGCCGAAAAAATAGACATAGATGAAAGACCGAACATCATATTCGTGCTAGCCGATGACCATCGGTATGATGCTATGGGATTTATGGGACATCCATTTTTAAAAACGCCGAACATGGATCGTATGGCGCGTGAAGGCATCGTTTTTAAAAACGCGTACGTGACCACGTCCCTTTGCTCCCCCAGCCGGGCTTCTATACTTTCGGGGCTCTATGCCCATAACCATGGTGTTGTCGACAATTACCACTCCGTCGATGAAAACCTAAAGTTTTTCCCAAGCTATTTAAAGGATAACGGATATGAAACCGCTTTTATCGGCAAATGGCATATGGGTGGTGAAGACGACTCGCCAAGGGAAGGATTCGATTATTGGTTAAGTTTCAAAGGACAGGGTACCTATTGGGCAGATGGTCATGGTACTAGTCGAAAAGTACCAAGGGTATAACATAAACGGTAAAAGAGTTTCACAAAAAGGATATATCACCGATGAGCTCACTGATTATGCGATGAATTGGTTAGGCCAACATACGCCTGAAAAGCCTTTTATGTTGTATCTATCCCATAAGGCCATTCATGCCGAGCCGATTTTGTTGCCGCCGATAGGCACTTAGGAAGTTATAAGGATGCGGTTGTACCCGATTCGGCCCAATTCAAACATGGAAAGCAAAAACCCATGTGGGTCATCAACCAGCGCAATAGCCGGCACGGCGCCGATTTTGCCTATAACCTGGCCGATTTCAATATCAACGAATATTATCAACGGTATTGTGAAACTATACTTGCAGTCGATGAAAACCTTGGCCGTATCTTGCAATGGGTCGACGGCAATAAGAAAGAAGGACGAAAGACTTTGGTGGTCTATATGGGTGACAACGGTTTTCATTTCGGCGAACACGGGCTTATTGATAAGCGCAGTGCTTATGAAACATCGATCCGGGTTCCTTTATTAATGTATGATCCGGAAATTAATACGGGCAAAGTTGTACATGAAATGGTCGCCAATATCGACATCGCCCCTACTTTTTTAGATATGGCAGAAATACCTATTCCAAAGGGTCTAGATGGCCGCAGCATGAAGCCTTTCGTGCAAAACGAGACTGCGGCCGATTGGCGTAAAGAATTGCTCTATGAATACTATTGGGAACGCAACTACCCATTCACGCCGACAACCAACGCATTACTCTCCGAACGTTATAAGTTTATTCGATATCATGGGATTTGGGATTTGGACGAGTTTTATGATTTACAGGAAGACCCCAAAGAATTGAACAACCTCATCACCTCGACCGAACATCAAAAATTGATAAAAGACTATCGTCAAAGACTTTTTGAACTTTTACGGGAAACTGGAGGTAAGTCGATGCCGCTACTTGAAGATCGTGGTAATTACTATCCCCTGCGCAATCCTGAAAAGGCAGAGTCGGCCGAATTTCCGGAAGCCTATTTCATAAAGCCCGAAGAAAAGTAATTTTCAATATTTCAAATTTAAAGAGACTTAGAGACCGTTTTGAAATATGTGATTAGAATTTTTCTTAGTAATTTTTGATGCTATTTTAGGCAAAAATTTCTAGCATAGCCTGAGCTACGGTATAAAAATTTAACGAAGAATAGCGCAAAAAGGAGCATAAAAAAATAATTGACATATTTCAAAACGGTCTCTTATAGAAAAAAAACGAATCCATGTTCAAAACACGCACTGTTCTCCTGCTTTTCATTTTTATAACGGCAATCGGCACAGCTCAAAAACCCAACTTTGTAATAACGATAGCAGATGATCATGGAGTGTATCATTCTTCTCCCTATGGAGCGACCGAAATAAAAACTCCAAACCTACAGCGGCTTGCCGAAGAGGGCATTCGGTTCGACAATGCCTATGTCGCCTCTCCGGCCTGTGCGCCGAGCCGCGCAGCTCTTTTCACTGGCATGATGCCTTATAACAATGGTATCGTGGGCAATCATGAAATTGGATTAAAGCCGGGTGTTGTATCTCTTATTCCCAGCCTTCTTGAACAGGGCTACGAAGTCGTTTTTCATGGTAAGGTCGGTCACTCCGGAAAAAAACACCATGGAGCCTATGTGCCTGATGAGGTCAAAATACTTGGTGGTGGAGGCCTTCAGCAAACGATGACCCTCGACGAAGTTGAAACCTTTTTTCGCAACCGCCCCAAAGACGCCCCGCCCCTTGCCATTTTCCTCGGATGGACAGATACCCACACCGCCTGGCCCGCCAAAGAAGACGCTCGCATCTCGCCGGACGAAGTCGTTATTCCTCCCCGTATCTACGACACTCCTGAAGCACGAGTAGAAATGACCCGATACATCGAAGGGGCCGAAAACATCGATAAGCGTCTCGGCCAGACCAGGGAACTCATTGACCAATACCTTGACCCGGCAAACACCTTACTCGCCTATACCTCGGATCACGGCATGCCTTGGCCCTTCGCCAAATGGTCTCTCTACGAAACTGGTCCGCACGTCATTAATTATGTCCTGGCCCGGTAAGATAAAACCACATACGACCACAAATGCCATGGTAAGCTGGATTGACCTCATCCCTACCCTTATCCATTTGGCAGGCGGCAAGGCACCCAAAGGTATTGACGGCAAATCATTTGCCGATGTTCTTTTTGGAAAAACGAGCCAGCATCGCGAAGCTATTTATGCTACGCATAAAGGCGATAATGACAAGAACGTTTATCCCATGCGCTCCGTTAGGATTGATAATTGGAAATATATTCGCAACTTACATCCAGAATTTGCCTATACGACACACACCGATGTCTGGGCAATGGAAAGTCCTCGAACAGAAGGGCATTGGAAACACGCCGGACATCATTGGGAATCCTATATTCAAGCGGCTAAAATCGATCCTGCGGCGGCCGCCTTTTTGCGAGATTACCATAGCAGTCCCTCGGAAGAGCTCTACCACATTGACCAAGACCCTTTCGAAGAAAAAAACCTCGCCGCTCTCCCGGAATATGCCGAAAAACTCACCTCGTTACGTGAAATGGTGCTTAAACGCATGGAAGAAGTCGGTGACGACAAATCCCTTAGCGGCCCTCCACGACTACTAGAAAATTATTCGGTTATGGAGTCTTCGGACTGAATATAATGACCATGGAATAAGGTCTACCATCTCCTTTTTCAGCCCGGAGTAACTTGCGAATAGCATTTGGGAAATTTGACGTTTGTAATTGTTTAACTTAGAAAAGCCTATTCATGTTTTAATGCTTATGAACGAGCGTTCATATACTTCCTTAGTCTGCAAATAGATCGACCCATAAGTTTATAGGTTCCCTTAATGGTCAGGACCATTACTTCGGAGATTTCCACATAGCTCAATAATGAGTAGAACTTTAAGTGAATTATTTCTTTCTGTCTATCGGTAAGCATGCTCAAAGCCATTTGAAGCTCTTTTCGCTGCTGATTGAAATTTTGGTTGTCGATCAAATTTACTTCCGCAGAACAATTTTGTAAATACTTTGGGGTTTTAGTAAGCACATTATCCGAGAAAAATTTTCGTTTTTTCACCGACTCGGCAATCAACTTTCTTCGGATCGACTTAAAAAGATAGGATTTAATCGATTTTACAGGAGCCAACCGATGCTTCGAGTTCCACAATTCTATAAAAAGATCTTGTATACAGTCTTTGACCAGTTCTTTGTCTTTTGTCAATTTCAATCCAAAACTATATAACGAAACTGCATGGTTTCTATATATTGTCTCGTAAGCTACGTCGCTACCGGCTTGAAAGCTTCTCCAAAGCTGAAGATCACCTGACTTGATGGTTTCGTTAGATGCAAATGGAGTCTGTTCTTGTATGACTCCCTGAAAATGACTTGGCTGAAATACTAGATTTAAGTCCAAAACAAAGTTGAGTTAGTTGTTCTAAAAGATTCATACGCGGGGGTAAAACGAATTTCGCATCTCACTTTATAACAGAAAGTTAAAATAAATATAAGGGATAACTGTCCTGTACTATCCTGTGCTATCCTGTATTGGATTTATTACTAGCACGGTAGGGTTAAACAGCTTATAACAAATACAAAATAAAGGCCATAGCTCTTTCAGGTAGAAGAATTATCTGTGCAGCAGGCAGGTGAAGACTATGTTCTGTGAAAAACAAACCTTTTGATATACTGAACTACTTTTACTACTGTAATCTTCGTGCGTATAGTTGTCTTGAACCCGTTGCATGACTTGCATCTAGTTCCTCCGAACAATGAGCTGACCGTATAGTTTCGAGAACAATGTGTAGCAGCTCGTAGGTATCGACTTTTAGGCTAGTTCGCAGCGAATCTCGCTTACAATCTTGTAGTTGGCAAGCCGTCCGGACCAGTGCTTGAGGAATATCAGTGCCAGCTTACCCTTGAGGCCGAATGTGGATTTCTTTGACCAGTTTCTTGGCAATTGTGATAGAAATATTTCTAGATACCAGATAACCTTTCAATGCAAAATGGGTCAGTTCTTTGATTTCTATAATC
>RCND010001807.1_pt1 | contig 14279 bp, 19 predicted proteins | sample 2041351 | NCBI WGS metagenome assembly RCND01 (sample SAMN09708230, study PRJNA481090) | Marine sediment metagenome, whole genome shotgun sequencing project. | biome: marine sediment; feature: ocean; material: sediment; isolation source: Sewage treatment plant 12B marine sediment (STP12B) ...
CAACCGCGAGCGCCAGGCAGCAATCACCGCCGATTTGCTGGATATCGTAGGTGGCGCCAACGCCCTTTAGGCCTGGCGCTGACAGACGGAAAATTTCATAAGACCGCGGGGCACAAGCCCCAACTGAACGAAAGCAAGGAGATGAAGGAAATGGCCGAGAACTACGGCAAGGTCCAACAGGTCATTGGCCCCACAGTGGACCTCGAGTTCGATTCAGATAGTCTGCCGACGATGCTTACGGCCATCCATATTGTGGATGAAGCACGTGGGATCAATCTGATCACCGAGGTTGCCCAACACATTGGCAACAACGTGGTGCGTACCATCGCCATGGATTCGACCGATGGTCTGGTCCGCGGCATGACGGGCCTCGATACCGGCGCACCGATTTCCGTGCCCGTTGGCACCGCGACGCTTGGGCGTATTCTGAACGTCACAGGCGACCCCGTTGATGAGCAGGGCCCTGTTCTGACAGACGAGCGTCGCTCCATTCACGGCGATGCACCGAAATTCGAAGACCAGTCCACAGCGACAGAAATCCTCGTGACGGGCATCAAGGTCATTGACCTTCTGGCGCCTTATACCAAGGGTGGTAAAATTGGTCTGTTCGGCGGTGCCGGTGTTGGCAAAACCGTTCTCATTATGGAACTGATCAACAACATCGCCAAAGTGCACGCGGGTTTCTCCGTGTTCGCCGGTGTGGGGGAGCGTACCCGTGAAGGTAACGACCTTTACCACGAGATGATCGAATCCAACGTTATCGTTCCTGACAACCTCACTGAATCCAAAGTGGCGCTGGTCTACGGTCAGATGAACGAACCTCCAGGTGCGCGTATGCGTGTTGCCCTGACAGGTCTGACATTGGCCGAGCAGTTCCGCGACCAATCCGGTACTGATGTTCTGTTCTTCGTCGACAACATCTTCCGCTTCACACAGGCCGGTTCCGAAGTTTCCGCTCTGTTGGGTCGTATTCCTTCCGCTGTGGGCTACCAGCCGACATTGGCGACGGATATGGGCCAGATGCAGGAGCGTATTACGTCCACAAAGTCAGGCTCCATTACGTCCGTTCAGGCCGTATACGTTCCTGCGGATGACTTGACCGACCCTGCACCAGCGACATCGTTTGCGCACCTCGACGCGACAACGGTTCTGGACCGCTCGATCTCGGAAAAAGGTATCTACCCTGCGGTTGATCCGCTTGGTTCCACTTCGCGTCTTCTGGACCCACTCGTGATCGGTGAAGAGCACTACAAAGTGGCGACCGACGTTCAGCAGGTTCTGCAGCGTTACAAATCTTTGCAGGATATCATTGCGATCCTCGGCATGGACGAACTCTCGGAAGACGACAAGCTGGCCGTGGCCCGTGCGCGTAAGATCGAGCGTTTTCTGTCCCAGCCGTTTGACGTTGCAAAGGTATTTACCGGCGCAGAGGGCAAACAGGTGCCTTTGACAGAGACTGTTCAATCGTTCAAAGCAGTTGTTGCTGGTGAGTATGACCACCTTCCCGAAGGTGCGTTCTATATGGTAGGCGGCATCGAAGAAGTGAAGGCGAAAGCCGAGAAAATGGCGGCTGACGCCGCTTAAGGAGCGCTCAAGATGGCAGACACGATGCAATTCGATCTGGTGTCGCCCGAGCGGCGCCTTGCCTCGGCTCAAGTGGCCTCGGTGCAGATTCCCGGTGCGGATGGTGACATGACGGCAATGCCCGATCATGCCCCAACCATCACCACTCTGCGCCCCGGTCTTCTGACGGTGGACGGCCCTGACGGGCAGTCGCAATTTGTGGTTACCGGCGGTTTTGCCGAGATCACAGCGACAGGCGTTTCGGTTTTGGCCGAGCGCGCGTTGGCCAAGGAAGACATGACCCAAGAGACCATGGACGAGATCATGGAAGAAGCGCGCACCATGTATACGAAGGTGAAAGAAGCCTTCGAAAATGAACCTGGTCCGGTTGATGATGCAGCCAAGCTGCTGTCTGATATGGTTGCCATGGGTGATCACATGGGCCTTACCGCCAAAGAGTGATCCGATCCGATAAGATTATAAAAAGGCCCTGCCACTGTGCGGGGCCTTTTGCGTTTCCTTGCGTCGTCATTATGCCATAAAACGAGCTTAGCAGGGGCTGTTCAAACCGATGACAGGAAGATCACAATGAAGAAGCTACGCAGTTTGATCGTCGGAATAGACAGCGGTGACGAAGTCCTGTTCAAGGACTTTGAGGACGGTGGCGAGATGTGGACAGGCCGTGGCCAGCGCGAGCGGCGGCGGCGGGTCAAATTCTCGGAAAAGTACCTGAGCGTGCCGAATGTGCAGCTATCTATCTCACTTTGGGACATAGATGCAGGCAGGTGCGGACGTGACAGCAGAGGATGTGACGGAGGAAGGATTCGATATGGTTTTCCGCACTTGGGGAGACACCAAGGTGGCCCGTATCCGCATTTCGTGGACTGCTTTGGGCGAGCTTGAGGATGCCGATACCTGGGATGTTGGCTGACAACATTTGTGGCTATTGTAGGTGTGATCTCACCCTTTGGGGGAAAGATCAGATACGTTTATTAGAAAATTGAATAATCAAGCCGAGCGCACGCTCAGTTCTCAGCGTACATGCCATCGTAGATTGGGCCAAGTGTGTCCTGTTCGAACAATGATGAAACAGATGTGCCGTTCCAGATGTTCAGGATCGCTTGGGCAAATATCGGGGCCGTTGGCACAATGCGGATGTTCGGGGCATTTTTGATCGCGTCAGTTGGTTGAATGCTGTCAGTGATGACCAGTGATTTCATCACAGAATTGGTGACACGTTCCACGGCAGGGCCGGACATGACGCCGTGGCTGATGTAAGCGTGAACTTCCTTGGCGCCGTTTTCCAGCAGTACTTCGGCGGCTTTACATAGGGTACCTGCGGTGTCGCAGATGTCGTCGATGATGAGGCAGGTTTTGCCTGTGACGTTGCCGATCACGGTCATCTCGGAGACTTCGCCTGCTTTTTCGCGGCGTTTGTCGACGATGGCGAGGGGTGCACCAAGGCGTTTGGCCAATTCGCGTGCGCGGGCCACGCCGCCGACGTCTGGGGAGATAATCAGAAGATCGTCCATCTGGTCTTTAAACGCGTTCTTGATGTCGAGGGCAAAGACAGGCGAGGCGTAGAGGTTGTCGACTGGGATGTCGAAGAACCCCTGAATCTGTGCGGCATGCAGGTCCATGGTCAGGATACGCTCGATCCCCGTACCGACCATCATGTTAGCGACCAGTTTGGCGGTAATGGGTGTGCGAGCCTTTGTGCGTCGGTCTTGTCGTGCGTACCCAAAGTAGGGGAGGACGGCTGTGACACGCGCGGCTGAGGAGCGGCGCAATGTGTCGGCCATGATCAGCAGCTCCATTAGGTTGTCATTGGCAGGGTTCGACGTGGGCTGAATAATAAACATATCCTCGCCACGCACGTTCTCGAACACTTCGACGAAGATTTCGCCATCGTTAAACCGCTCCACGCGGGTATCGACCAAATCTACGTTTACGCCGCGGTGCAGGGACATCCGCCGTGCAATGGCTTTGGCAAGTGGCATATTGGCATTGCCTGAGATCAGCTTGGGTTCGGCGAGTTGACGCATGGGAAAGGGCTCCGGTGGCAGCGGCGGACAGAATCGTCTCTGGAACAGGGGTTAGCATGTGCCTAGTGTGAGGCAAAGGACACACACCCCCAAGGAGCACCAAATGGCGCGTATTGATTATTATTTTGCGATGTTGTCACCCTATTGCTACCTCGCTGGTACGCGACTGGAAGAGGTTGCGGCCAAGCACGGCGCAGAAATTAACTATAAACCGTTTGATCTGCCGCAAGCATTTGGACGGACGGGCGGCGTGATGCCCAAGGACCGTCATATCAGCCGGATCGAGTACCGTGCACAGGAATTGACGCGTCAGGCCAAGAAGCTGGAGTTGCCATTCAACCTAACGCCCGCGCATTGGCCGACCAATGGCGCGCCTGCGGCCTATGCATTTATTGCGGCACAGAACGCGGGTGTAGGTGATCTGGGGCTGCTGGCACATCTGTTCACGCGCGCTTGTTGGTCGGAAGAAAAAGACATCGCAGAAGATGAAGTGATCCGCGCTTGTCTGGTTGAGGCGGGTTTTGACCCTGATCTGGCAGACAAAGATCTGTTGGGAGGAGCGGATACCTATACCCGAAATCTCGAAGACGCGGTCGATGCTGGCGTATTTGGCGCGCCGTTCTATGTAGTTGATGGGCAGCGGTTCTGGGGTCAGGATCGGATTGCCGATGTTGATCTCTATCTGCAGGGAAATCTGTGACGCTACATACGCATACACATCTCTATGAGGGCGCTGATCGCCGCGCCCTCGCGATACATTGCACATTGGGCCATGTCGGTGCGTGGCGGGGGCTGGCGGCGGCGCTCAAGAACGATCTGAGTCTGCTGGCGTTTGATTTGCCAAGCCATGGGAAGTCCGGCGTGTGGGACCGAACGGGAAATGTGCATGATGTGGCGACCGATATGGCACGGGCGCTGATCACGGAGCCGATGGATTTGATGGGTCATTCGTTCGGGGCCACTGTGGCGCTGCGGATCGCAGTAGAGAGTCCTGAGCTGGTGCGCAGTCTCACCCTGATCGAACCGGTATTTTTTGCAGCGGCGATGGCGGATGAGCCGGAACTGCAGGCAGAGTATAAGCGTGATAGTGCGCCGTTGGATGCTGCATTTGCCAGCGGGGACGAGCGGGAGGCGGCACGTGTGTTCAACCGTGATTGGGGTGACGGAACGCCGTGGGATACCCTGCCTGAACGGATGCGGGACCATATGGCACAATTGGTGCATTATGTGCCTGCTAGCGGGTTGTTCTTGCATCACGATAGTGCAGGATTATTGGAGCAAGGGCGCATGGCGCGGGCTGCGATGCCAACTGTTATGATCGAAGGGGATCAATCCCCGCCAATGAGTGCGAAGGTGGCAATATCGTTGAAAAAGCGCCTGCCGGATGTAGAACGCGTTATTATCAAGGGGGCAGGGCACATGCTGCCCGTGACACACTCTGATGCGGTGGCGGAGCCTGTGCGCGCGTTGCTGGCGCGCAGTTAGAAGTGGCTTAGGAACTGGTCGATCAGATCATCGGTCATCGCCCAATCGCAGACGAGGCGACAGGCAAGCTGTTCATCTGCTGGCCCTATGGTGACATCACCGTCTAGTACATAGTATTTCGCGCCATCCGCATGCAGCTTTTGATGCACAGCGCGCGGGAAGCGGGCGAAGATCAAGTTGGCGTCAGGCTCGTGTAGGAACTCGGCACCGTTTGCGCGCAGGCCAGACGCGAGGCGGGCGCAGTTTGCGTTGGCTTTGCGGGCCATATCGACCCAAAGGTCATCTGCAAGGTATCCGGCCATTTGTGCGCTGAGGTAGCGGTGTTTGGAGAACAGATGCGCACCACGCTTACGGCGGTATTCGAATTCTTCCGCTTTTGAGGGATCGAAAAAGACGACCGCTTCGACGCCTGCACAGCCGTTCTTAGTGCCGCCAAAGCTGACGACATCGACACCTGATTTCCATGTCATCTCAGCTGCGGTGCAGTCGAGGGCGACGAGTGCATTGGCAAAGCGCGCGCCGTCGAGGTGGACGGGGAGATTTGCTTGCTTTGCCACAGCTGTGAGGGCGCGGAGTTCTTCGAGGCTGTGGACCGAGCCAAATTCTGTGACTTGGGTGATGGAGACAGCACCAGATTGCGCCATGTGCACGCTGCCGCCCGCGCGGTGGCCAATGGCAGCGGCCAGGGCATCCGGCGTCATTTTATTTTCGGTGGGGATGAGGGTGAGTTTCGCACCGCCTGCATAGAATTCGGGGGCGTTGCACTCATCTTCCTCGATATGGCTGTATTGGGCGCAGAAGATCGTTTGCCACGGCTGGGTGTAGCAGGCCAGTGCGAGCACATTGGCGGCGGTACCTGTGGCGACCAAATAAACGGCGGCATCGGGGGCCTCGAATATCTCGCGTATTCGAGTGCGGACCTCGTCCATGATCTCGTCGTTACCGTAAGGCATGGCGTAGCCGGTGTTGGCGTCTACCATACGCTGCATGATTTTTGGGTGGATGATACCGGCGTTGTCAGAGGCGAAAAACATTTAGGTAGGCTCCTCGATGATGTGGTCTTCCCACTCTTCAAATGCGGTTTCCCATTCGCTTACCGTACGGCCCCGCATGGAGACGCCGGCGGCATGCACGCTCTCTTGGGTGCCAGTGATCAGGGGGTGCCATTCGGGCAGGGGCTTACCTTTCCAGAGCAGGCGGTAGGCGCAGGTTTGTGGCATCCAGTAGGCGTGATCGTCGATATTCTCTGGCGTCATGACGATGCAATCGGGCACAAACTGGTGGCGGATATCATATTGGGCACAGTGGCAGGTGGCATCGTCGAGCAGGCGGCAGGCGACTTTGGTCAGGGCCACTTCGCCTGTGTCTTCGTCCTCCAGCTTGTTTAGGCAACATTTGCCACAACCGTCACAGAGCGCCTCCCACTCTTTTTTGTTGAGGGACTTAAGAGGCTTACGCTCCCAAAATTTCGGGCTAAGGCCGTGACGGTCAATCGTATCTGTCATAGCGCGCTCAATATGGCGCGCGCGCGCAGGCTGTCAGCGTCCATCTGCGTGATGAGCGCCTCAAGGCTGTCGAACTTCTCTTCGCCGCGCAGATGCTCGACCAAGGCGATGGAAATAGGGGTGCCGTAAAGATCGCCTTTGAAGTCAAAGATGAAGGTCTCGAGGTTTGGTTTATTCTCACCAAACATCGGGCGCACACCCATCGAAGCGACGCCGTGGTAGCTGCCCTTATGTGGACCTTCAAGGACGTCAGCGAGCACGGCATAGACGCCAAAGGCGGGTGGGTGCAGGCCATCGATGGACATGTTTGCCGTCGGATAGCCAAGTTCGCGGCCACGTTGTTCGCCGCCGATCACAGGGCCTTCTATGCGATGCCAATGGCCCAGCATCGCAGCGGCGTCGCGGGGGCGGCCCTCGGTCAGAGCCGTGCGGATTGCTGTAGAAGATACTGTTTGCTCGGACTGGGCCATCAGAGGGGCGATGGTAACGCCAAATCCAAGTTCCGCCCCGAATTCCATGAGATCGGAGGCGGTGCCTGCGCGCCCTTTACCAAAGCAGAAATCGGCACCGACAACGACATGTCTAAGGCCTAGGCCACGGTGGAGGACCTTGTCCGCGAAATCGAAGGGACTTAGTGATGCGAGGGCGGTGTTGAACGGGAGTTGGTACAGTTTTTCTACGCCAAGTTTTGCGAGGCGCGAGGCGCGAGCGGCGCTGCTCATAAGCCTGAAAGGTGGTGCTTTGGGTGCGAAATAGGCGCGGGGGTGCGGATCGAAAGTGACGATGCCCAATGGTGCATCGGGGTCAGCATTGCGCGCCATCTCGATGACCGAGTGATGGCCGAGGTGAACCCCATCGAAATTGCCAATCGCCGCTGCTGCGCCGCGATCGGTGTCTTCCACAAACTGATAATCTGATATGATCCGCATGGGCGATTAGGTAGCGGCCTAAGCGCCTCGGTGCAAGGTCAGTCGAACTTGCGCGAAGGTGCCAAAACGGTGGCTTCGCCGACCAGCACTTTCTTACCATCGACGGAGCAATGGCAATCCATCTTTACGATGCGCTTGGCGGGATCAATGTCGGTGACTTTTACTTCGGCATAGACCGTATCACCGGGGCGCACGGGGCGCAGGAATTTCATCGTCTGGCCAAGGTATACTGTGCCGTGACCCGGAAGCTGCTCGCCGATAACGGCGGAGATCAAACCTGCAGTGAGCATGCCATGGGCGATACGGCCTTGGAAAATGGTGTCTTGAGCATAGTCGTCGTCGAGGTGGACGGGATTGCGGTCGGTGGAGATGGTGGCGAACATCTCGATATCTTCATCTGTGACCTGCTTGCGAATATAGCGGAACATGCCAATTTCAATGTCTTCGATGACGATGGTGCCGCGTGGAAGATTGTCCAACATCTTTGCCCTCTTGGTAATAAAAGTACGATCAGGATGCCCTGTTTGGAACTTAATTACTTCGCAGGCGCAGAAATGCAAGCTCTATTTAAGTCAGCGCAGGTGACCTATTGTGAAGGGTGGATTGGATTTTTCGCTGTGGAGGTAGGCGGTTAGCGCCTCTGGGTCAGGTTGGGTTACTGTTTTTGTTTCAGCTGCTGCCAGACCACCGGAGATGAAGAGAGAATCAATACCCTCGTCGATCGCGCCTTTGACGTCCGTCAGGATACCGTCACCAATCGCGAGGATGCGGGTGTCGGGGATTTCGTTACCGAGCTTGTGCAGGCGACGGCGGGCGAGGTCATAGATGGGGGCGTGGGGTTTGCCGAAGTACAGGCTCTCGCCGCCCATTTCGGTGTACATCTTGGCGACCGCACCGGCGCACCACTCACGCACTTCGCCACGATCGACAATGATGTCGGGGTTGGCGCAGAGGAGTTTGAGATTGCTTTTTAGGGCGGTTTCCAGATCTGCGCGCCAAGTTTCGGGATCGGCCTCGGCGTCGAAAGGACCTGTGCAGACGATGCCTGTTGCCTCTGCCATCGGAACGCGGGTGATCTCGACGGGGTTCTCGAGGATATCGAGGGGGTCGAAAAAGCGGCTGTCGGTGACGGGGCCATAGTGCCAGACCTGTTGGCCTACCACACCGCGATACATGGCAGAGCGGGCTGAATCGCCTGATGTGGCAATTGCGTCATAGGCGCCCTCTGGCACGCCGAAATGGATGAGTTGCTTTGCCACGCCCGCGCGAGGGCGCGGGGAGTTTGTGACGAGAACGACTTTGCCACCTGTCTTGCGGTATTTTTGGAGTGCTGCAACAGCATCAGGCATAGCTGCGACGCCGTTGTGCACGCAGCCCCAGAGATCCACGAAGAGCGCGTCATAGTCGGCGGATATCTCTTCGAGTGCGGTGATGATGCGGGTCATGGACGGCTCCTGTTGGGCGTTGTTGTGACGGAGATAGCGGAGTGGGCAGGGGATGCAAGGTGTGGGGAGGATGTGAAAAAGCCCCCTGCAGGTGCAGGAGGCCTTTGTCGCATTCATAAGTAAGGGGGGTTAGACCTTCAGGAAGGGGATGATCTGCTTTTTGCGGCTCATGATGCCAGGCAGGACCACTGTGTCGCCTTCGACTTTTGCGTCAAATGATTTTTCGGCCACTGCTTTGGTCATATCGTTGGGGATGAGCATGGTGGCTTGCTCGTTCAGGATATCGACCACGAAGAGCAGAACCTGATCCGCGCCATCGTCTTCAGCAACGCCGGGCATGGCGGCGATGAGCGCGTCCTTGCGGTCGAGAATTGCGGAGGGGGAGGTTGTTTCCAGCACGGAGACGCGCAGCTTTTTGCCGCCAACTTCAAATTCCTTGCTGTCCATGCGCAGAAGTTCAGCCTCGGAAAAGGAGGAAACATCTGATTTAGCCGCAAACATTTTCGCAGCGTAGTCGGAGATATCCACGCCGAGGTCTTCGGCGAGCGACCATGCGATGGCTTTGTCTTCCTGCGTCGTGGTGGGTGAGCGGAATTCGAGCGTGTCGGAGAGGATGCAGGTGAGCATCGCGCCTTTGATGTTGTTTGGCATCTGCGCCATGTCTTTGCCGATGGTCTTCCACATGATCGTGGCGGTGCAGGCAACAGGCTCGATCACCATGTGAATGGGGCCTTTGGTCTGAAGGCCGCCGACCAGTTTATGGTGGTCAATGATGGCTTTGATGTCGGCGTTGTTGATGTTTGCAGGAAGCTCTGCTGGGTTGTTTGTATCCACGATGACAACGGGCTGGTCGTCTTCGACATCTGCGATGATTTGGGGTTTGTCGAGTTTCCAGTGGTCGAGCATGAATAATGCTTCGGTGTTCGGCTCCCCCAAAAGGGCAGGTTTTGCATCGATGCCCATGATTTCGGACAGGTACCATGCCCAGATGATGGGACTTCCTGTGCTGTCAGTGTCGGGTGATTTGTGGCCGAAAACGAGGGTAGTCATGGGGCGCTCCTGCAAGCTATGGGTCAATTTACGGGCCTTATAGCAGGATGCTGCGCGGTGTCACGGGGGGCAAATCCTCTGGTGGGCTAAAGGCCGAGTTCGGCGCGCAGCTTTTTGGTGAGCTTTCCGATGGCCATGTCATAGGAGGCGCGAATGTGATCGCGGAGGCTGTCGTCGGAGAGGCCCGGATCGTCGAATTGCTGGATCCATTTCATTCCGCGCGATGCGAGATAGGGGGCGGGGCGCAGACCGGGGCTGTCGGAGAGAACCTCAAATGCAAGGTGTGTGACTTTGAACGTGACGGTGGCGTCTGTATTGCCCATCCCGAGCACGGCAAAGAGTTTGCCGCCAACTTTATACACATCCGAATTGCCCCACTGAACGACATGGGTCGCTTGGGGCAGGGAGGCGCAGAAAATTTTGAGTTCATCGCGGGTCATAACCCAAGCTTAGGGGGTCGCGCGCGGTTTGGGAATGGTGATAGATTGCGGCCATGAGTATGCGCGAGACTGATCTGTACCCTCCTGTAAAAACCTTTCTGGAGGATCAGGGATATGTGGTGAAAGCCGAAGTGGGCGCAGCGGATGTGGTGGCGGTGCGCGGGGCGGAGCCGCCTGTCGTGGTAGAGTTGAAACTGGGGTTCTCACTGGCGCTGTTTCACCAGTGCATAGAGCGCTTGAAAGTGAGCGATGATGTGTACCTTGCCGTGGTGCATAAAGCGGGGAAGCCGTTTTATAAGGCGGTGAAGGCCAATACGGCAATGGCGCGGCGGTTGGGGCTGGGGCTGCTTACGGTGCGGTTGGAGGATGGTCTGGTCACGGTGCATTGCGATCCGGGACCCTATGCGCCGCGTAAGAACGCCAAGCGCAAGGCCACTTTGCTGCGTGAGTTTGCGCGGCGGCAGGGCGACCCGAATGATGGGGGGCAGACGCGTGCGGGGCTGGTTACGGCCTACCGGCAGGATGCGGTCAAAATTGCAGTTTATCTTTTTGAAGTAGGCGCTTGTAAGGGGTCGGATGTTGCGCGCGAGACAGGCGTGACAAAGGCCACCGCGATGATGCGGTCCAACCATTATGGCTGGTTTGAGAAGGTTGAGAAGGGGGTTTACGGCATCACCCCTGCGGGCGCGGATGCGGTTGCTGTGTCTAGCCGCGTCTTGGGCGGTTAACTTGTCTTGCGGTTCAAGCACTATTTTAACTTCAAGTTATTGACTCCCACCTAGTTGCTTCCTAACTACCACTCGTTAGCACTCGACCAAGGTGAGTGATAACGGCTGGTCGCTTCGGGTGAAGGGCCGGTCATAGAGATAAACTTTGAGCATCAAGGAGCTACAAAGATGGCATTAACACCACTTCACGACCGCGTGCTGGTTAAGCGCACAGAGGGCGAAGAGAAAACCTCCGGTGGATTGTATATCCCCGAGAGCGCAAAAGAAAAGCCTTCCGAGGGCGAGATTGTTTCTGTGGGCGAAGGCGCACGCAAGGACAATGGCGAGCTGATCGCACCAGCCGTAAAAGCGGGTGACCGCGTTCTGTTCGGCAAATGGTCCGGCACAGAAGTTACCGTCGACGGTGAAGAAATGCTGATGATGAAAGAGAGCGACATCATGGGAATCCTGTCCTGAATTCAGGCAGACGGGCGCAAGCCCACCACATGACACGCCTCACATCAAATTAAATTAGGAGACTTCGAATATGTCTGCAAAAGACGTCAAATTCGGTACAGACGCGCGTAACAAAATGCTCAAGGGTGTTAACATCCTGGCAGACGCGGTAAAAGTAACCCTCGGCCCCAAAGGCCGTAACGTTGTTCTGGACAAATCGTTCGGCGCACCACGCATCACCAAAGACGGTGTATCTGTCGCCAAAGAGATCGAACTGGAAGACAAGTTCGAGAACATGGGCGCACAGATGGTTAAGGAAGTTGCTTCCCGCACCAATGACGAAGCAGGCGACGGTACAACAACCGCAACTGTATTGGCTCAGGCAATCGTACGCGAAGGCATGAAGTCGGTTGCAGCGGGCATGAACCCGATGGATTTGAAGCGCGGCATCGATTTGGCCACGTTGAAAGTTGTCGAGGCCATCAAAGCCGCAGCACGTCCCGTATCTGACAGCGACGAAGTTGCTCAGGTTGGTACGATCTCTGCAAATGGCGAATCCGAAATCGGTCGTCAGATTGCGGACGCGATGCAGAAAGTCGGCAACGAGGGTGTAATCACCGTCGAAGAGAACAAAGGCCTCGAGACAGAGACCGATGTTGTTGAAGGCATGCAGTTTGATCGTGGCTACCTGTCCCCGTACTTCGTGACAAACTCCGACAAAATGACAGTCGAGCTGGAAGATGCGATCATCTTGCTGCACGAAAAGAAACTGTCCTCGCTCCAGCCAATGGTTCCACTGCTCGAGCAGGTGATCCAGTCGCAAAAGCCGCTTCTGATCATTTCAGAAGATGTTGAAGGCGAAGCGCTTGCCACACTCGTTGTGAACAAACTGCGCGGCGGTCTTAAGATTGCTGCTGTTAAAGCACCTGGTTTCGGCGATCGTCGCAAAGCGATGTTGCAAGACCTTGCAGTTCTGACAGGCGGTCAAGTGATCTCCGACGATCTGGGCATGAAGCTTGAGTCCGTTACAATGGACATGCTGGGTTCCGCCAAGAAAGTGTCGATCACGAAGGATGAGACCACAATCGTTGAAGGTGCCGGCGCAAAAGCCGAGATCGAAGCGCGTGTTGCTCAGATCCGCAACCAGATCGAAGAGACAACATCCGACTATGACAAAGAGAAACTGCAAGAGCGCGTAGCCAAATTGGCTGGTGGTGTTGCTGTTATCCGCGTTGGTGGCATGTCCGAAGTTGAAGTCAAAGAGCGTAAAGACCGCGTTGACGATGCATTGAACGCGACACGTGCCGCTGTTCAAGAAGGTATCGTTGTTGGTGGTGGTGTTGCACTTATCCAAGCTGGCAAGGTTCTTGACGGTCTTGAGGGTGCAAACTCTGACCAAGACGTTGGTATCACGATCATTCGCAAGGCACTCGAATCGCCACTGCGTCAGATTGCTGAAAACTCCGGCGTTGACGGTTCTGTTGTTGCGGGAAAAATCCGCGAGAGCACTGACCTGACGTTCGGCTTTAACGCCCAAACTGAAGAATATGGCGACATGTTCAAATTTGGTGTTATCGATCCGGCCAAAGTTGTGCGCACAGCGTTGCAGGACGCGGCATCTGTTGCAGGCCTGTTGATCACAACCGAAGCGATGGTTGCGGATCGTCCATCCAAAGATGGCGGCGCCGGTGGCGGCATGCCAGACATGGGCGGAATGGGCGGCATGGGCGGCATGATGTAAGCGTATCAGCAAAGCTGATGCGCGAACCCTGACAGTGTCTTTTCCGCAGGAAAAGGTCACTAGAAGGGTAAGGCATTGACCACCCTGTCCTAACCGACAGTGCAAAGGGCTCCTCTCATGGGGCCCTTTGTTACGTTGGTAGGTATCTACATTAACCGCGCGGCAACGATTGCCCTGTTAGGATCAGGCAGTAAGAACGTTAAAGGTGATCCATGACGCGCAATGCTGCACCTGCTGCTGCTCCGGGCAAAGCACCTGCAAGTGACACTCAAGACATCGATGATTTCATCTATTTGATGAGCCATGATTTGCGCGCGTCGGTGCGCGCTGATCGGGAATGCGGTAAAGCATCATCATGCCAAAACGGGAACTGTTTCAGTGAACACGAAAGCTGAAGGTGCCATGATCCGGTTTACTGTGTGCGATGATGGTCCGGGTATTCCGGAGCAGCTTCATGCGCGGGCGCTGGGCGGGATGACAACCTTGCGGCCCCGTGACGAGGTTGAGGGGACGGGCATGGGATTGGCCAATGTGCGCAAGCTGGCAGAGCACTATGGTGGGCATGTTGAATTGTCCGACGTGGAGGCTGACCACAGCGGATTGTGTGTGGATGTCGTGATCCAACACGGTTGTCCGTAGGCAATAGATGAATCTAGCATTGCGCTGTGGCCTTTTTGAGTAATTTTTCCTCAAGCCCCTGATTATAATAGTTTTGGCTTTTATCTTACCCAAGAAATGCGCCCTGGTCAGGGCCGTATTTATCATTTGATAGGCAGGCGGGAGGTACCGTGGCTTTGTGATGTTCTGTGGGAGAGTTTGAGCCTTGTCATTATCAGTTGAAGTATTTGGCCCTGAAGGCGGGGCGTTTCCGAAAACTATCAAGACGTTATTGCTGGACGACGGTACATTTGAC
>RCND010001271.1_pt1 | contig 14266 bp, 14 predicted proteins | sample 2041351 | NCBI WGS metagenome assembly RCND01 (sample SAMN09708230, study PRJNA481090) | Marine sediment metagenome, whole genome shotgun sequencing project. | biome: marine sediment; feature: ocean; material: sediment; isolation source: Sewage treatment plant 12B marine sediment (STP12B) ...
TTGCCCTTGTGTCGGGTTTCGGGTGTCAGATGTCGGGCTGCAGGGTGCAGGTTAGGCTCCCTACTCCTTACTCCCTACGGTCGTCTGTGGCTCCGTCCTTTGGCCCTCTGTCTTTTGTCTTCTTGCCTCTGGATTTCAGACGGTCGATTGCTAAAACGGGCAGGCACAAGGCCAGCCCCTACACGACCTCCGGCGACTGATCTTCTTACCTTCTGATTTTCTGTTTATTTTTAATGCCATTCGCTGTCAGCTTCGCAGCTCCCGGGCAGCTTCAAGGGCGAAATAGGTCAATATCAGGTCCGCGCCGGCCCGTTTTATCGCGGTAAGGGTTTCCAGCATGACTTTTTTGCCGTCCAGCCAGCCCATTTTATCGGCGGCTTTGATCATGGCATACTCGCCGCTGACATTGTAGGCCGCCACGGGAAGATCGACCTCATCCCGCACGCGGCAGATGATGTCGAGGTAGGCAAGGGCGGGTTTCACCATGATAATGTCGGCGCCTTCCTCTGCATCCATGGTCACTTCTCGGACAGCCTCCTGGGCGTTGGCCGGATCCATCTGGTAGGTGCGCCGGTCACCGAACTGGGGAGCTGAATCCGCGGCTTCCCGAAACGGGCCGTAGTAGGATGAACAGTACTTGGCTGCGTAGGCCATGATGGGGACATGGCTGAAGTCCTTTTCGTCCAGGACGTTGCGGATTTCAGCCACCCGGCCGTCCATCATGTCCGATGGGGCCACCATGTCCGCGCCTGCCTCGGCGAATTGGTCAATCTGGTCCAGTAGTATCTCGTCAGACGCCATAAGATGCACGTGGATTGGTGTGTCGGTCAGCGGCCGGATTTGCGCAATCACATCTGGAAACAACAAAAGCGCGGGTGAGAAATGCCCGTCAGAAACATCGGCGTGATAGATGTCGACAAAACGGTCGACCCGGGCAATGTCGTCGGCCATCCGGACTAGATCAGCCGACCACAGGGAGAACTCAGCTAGCAGCCGATCCTGTGGCAGCTTTGCAAGGAACGTCGCGTTATCTGGCATCATTCAATCTCCGTCATGAAAAGTCTTAGCGCCTCCCGAAGCTCCTTACGGTATTTTGCGGCGCTGTCGGCCTTTGGTGTGATTTCTACGAACTGAGCGCGTGGAATCAAGTTCGCAATTTCTTGCGCAATCGTCAAAGGATGGATGGCGTCACGGGCGTGTCCAACAACCAGCGAGCGACACTCCAGTCCGGCAATATCGTCTCGGCTGACCCCGGGTCCGTCACTGGCAATTGCCGCCAACAGAGCTTGTGTTTCGGTCACGCGCGTTCCGCCGAAGAAACCGATCAACGAGGCCAGATTGTCAGGTGCGTCACGTTTGAGCCGGGCCGCAGTCGGCGACGCTTGGAACCGCAACAGTGCATCTGCGGGCTCGTATGTGGCCAGAAGTCGGGCGACTTCGCGATTGGGACTCAGGTTATCTGGTGCAGAACGGTCAATCCATGCCGGGCGTACGATGACCAGCCCGCTGACAAGTTCGGGACGTGTCAGCGCAATGCGCATCGCGATTGCAGCCCCCATCGAAATTCCGCCAACTAACACCGGGCCAACATTCAAACTATCGATATAGGCGCTAGTATCGTCCGCAAATTGCGCAAGTGAGAATTTATCGCGATCTCCGCTTTCTGATAGACCATGACCACGGCATTCCAGAGTTACGCAGCGCCAACCGATATCCAACGGGAAGACCTCGGCAGGTTGTGCGGCAGTACCGCACAGGCCGTGCTGGAAAACGAATGTCTTTCCTTCGCCTGTCTTTGCCACCGACAGACGTATGTCGTCGCGAAGGAATGTGCAGCGTAACATATTTTCAAATTCGTTTGAGTTCTTGGCTCAGATAGCTGCCAACCAAAGGGGCTTGGTTTGCCAACATTCCATGAGCGATCAGATGCCCGTCGAACCCTACGCTGGACAGGCCATTCAGGACATACCCCCAATCAACTGTCCCGAGGCCGGCCGGTGCAACCCGACCATCCGAAAACCGATCCTTGGCATGAGCAAGAGCAATCGCAGGCCCCAGAAGATCAAGGGCCTCGTCAATAATCGGGTGTTGACGGTCCGCCGGCACGCCTTCCAGAATATTGGCGGGATCAAAGATAATGCGCAGTCGGCTACCCGAGAAATCGTCAAGAAGGCGCGCGGCGTTGCGCGGTGAGCTAACGACATTTGCGGGCTCTGGTTCGACACCGATTGTCAGGTTGTGCTGCTCGGCGATGTGCAGCATAAATTCAAATTCTCGGCACATTTCTATCCAGGATGCCGGGTCGTCGTTCGCAGGATGATGACGCCACTGGTTCTGAGGATCTTTGCTTCCCGAACAGACCGTGATCAAGCCTGTTCCCATGCGCGCGGCTGCTCCGGCGATGGCGGCAAACGCGCGACGGCCTGCGTCCCTACGCGTTTCATCGGGATCGGTCATATTGTACGTCGCTGAGACGGCCGCGATCTCGACGCGGGCAGCATCGGAGGCGCTTTTGATGTGATCTGCAATCTCGTCAGAAATCGAAACCGGAAGAGAGCCAAGTCCAGAGCATGCCATATTGTATTGAGCTGCTTCGAAATTTGCCGTCCGGCAGGCTGCAAGGACCGGGTAGGGGTCTGTTCCCGGAAAGGTCTTAGCGAAAATGCCAATCTTCATCAGACCGGGCCAGTGACGTCGCTTAGGCTTATCGGACATCCAGTTTCGGCTGATGCGAGAATAGCCAGCATTGCCCGTACCGAAGCGATGCCGTCATCGACAGTGGCACCTTCGATCGGGGTCTGGTTCAGGACTGCGTCGGCAAAGCTCTCGAGTTGGCGCCGATAGAAATGCGCGTCTGCTCCAAGCACACGGGTTGTGGCACCGGTCGCCTCATTAAAGACGTCAACCTCGCTAGAACGAAAGAGCCAGGGATTAAAGGTTTTTGCCAAGACGCTGCCGTTTTGACCATACATCTGGAATCCTTCGTGCCAGTCCATGCGCACAGCAACAGTAAGGTCGAGATGACCAAGAGCGCCATTCGCGAATGTGACGTCGATAAACCAGCAATGTGCGCCGAACCGCTCGAGATATCTTGCATGGACTTCCACCAGTTCACCGCAAAGATAGCGCGCCGTATCAACCAGATGGCAACCGTGGGCGAGCATGAAATACTGCTTGAGGTCTTGTTTGGGATCTATGCTGGGCTTTCGCGCAGCGTCGCTTTTGACGATCAGGGGCTGCACGGCATCTGTCGTCGCATAGCGATGGGTTGAATCGCAATACCAGCCTTTAAAGGCCAGCATTTCGCCCATTTCATTATCAACAAAGCTTTTGGCGCTTTGAAGTCCGGGATCGAAGCGCTTCATATGGCCAACCTGAAGCAGGCATTCTGATTTCAACATCGCTTGGCGAAGCTCTTCGACCTCTTCCAGCGAAACGCCCAGCGGTTTCTCGCAAAGAACGTGTTTGCCCGCGGCAAGCGCTGCCAATGCGGCTGGCACATGAAATGTGTCGGCGGTGGCGATGATCACGGCTTCGACGTCTGGATCTGCCAACATATTATCGTAGCTTGTGTATGTCCGCTTGGCAGAGTGCGCGACGGCAAAGCGCTCGAGCAGGTCCTCGGCGACGTCACATATTGCGAACAACTCAGTGTTCCTAGCCTTGGTGACGCTTTCAAAATGGCCAGCCTGCGCGATCGCGCCGCAGCCAAGGATACCAATCTTCAGCGGTCTTTTTTGTTTAATTGACATGTTTCGGTGGTGGTCCTAGTGCTGAGACGCTTGGCCAATAGGTTCGCGCAAGCAATATCTTTGCACACACGGAAAATCAATTGGCTGTTCCGTTGGCCGGTCTGACCCGATATCAGTCATCAAAGGTAATCTTGCCAGTTCATCCTGCTTCGTGCGGATCATGCCCGCCCTGCAAGAGGTTTAAATGATCGGTCTTTCCCCAACCGAAATTAGTTTTGATGCAACAACCGGTGCGCTTTCCCCGGCAACAGGCCGGTATCGCAAACACCTGAGCCACCTCGAAGGGGCTTTCCGGGACGTGGACGCTTGGTCGCGTGTTATTCAGGAGGGTGGCGATCCGCTTGTCTACGAAGTGATGGAGTACAAGAAGGAAGGCAGTGACCTTTTTTTCGGAACGACGACGATGCAACCCGGCAAGGTCGGGGAAGAATACTTTATGACGCGCGGCCATTTTCACCTCAGTCGCGACATGGGAGAGTTCTATTGCACCCAGCACGGCAAAGGGCTGCTGTTGCTACAGAACCGCGAAGGCAAGTCCGAAACAGTCGAGATGCGCGAAGGGAGCTGCGCTTTCATTCCACCTGATTGGGCCCATCGTTCAATCAACACCGGTTCCGTACCTTTGGTTTTCACTTGGTTTTGTAACGTTCTCGCAGGTCATGACTACGACCCAATCGCCACCCGAGGGATGCGAATGCTGGCTGTTGAGCGATGCGGCAAAGTTGAGCTGGTTCCCAATCCGAATTTCTTGTGAGTGGCGACGTTACTTGCGCGTGTTCAAATGCGAAGGAATACCAAGGTATGCGATGGCCGCGCATTGTTCCGGCGCACCTGTCAGCCGAGCCTTGCTTTAGATCGGCACTCGGCTGGCGCGCAAAAGAGCAAGTATTGTTTTGCAATCCTGTTTTCTGCGGATTACGTTCAGGAAACCAAACAGTCAAAGAACGCGTTGGTTGCAATTTCTGGGAGGAACTAAAAAATGAAAATTAGAAGTAATATTATGGGTTTGATCGTCGGTGCCACTGCGCTGACCGGACTTTCGTCTGCCGCCTCGGCTGGTGAGTTTGACGGAGTTACCGTTAACATTTTGACACGACCCGGCTACGTTATCGCTGGCCGACTGGCTGAACGCGGCATCGAATTTGAGGAAGCTACTGGCGGTAAGATCGTCGTAACCGAAGTACCGTTCGCTGAAATTTTCCCTAAGATCCAGCAAGACTGGGCGACGGGCACGAATTCCATTGACGTTGGCGTTTTTGCCGCTGGTTGGGGCGTTGAACTTGATGCGTCCGGCCTTCTGGAAGATCTCGACCCTTATGTCGCAGCAGACGACAAAATCGACCTCGACGATATCGCGCCGTATTTCCGCGAGTTTGGTCAGAAAGTTGGCGGTAAGACTAAACTGCTGATGGTAGATGGCGACTTTCAGATGGTCTATTATCGCAAAGACGTCTTGGAAAACGAAGGCTTGGAGCCACCGAAGACTTGGGAAGATTATCTCGACATCGCGTCCAAAATCCACGGTCAGGATATGAATGGCGACGGAGAAGCTGACTTTGGTTCCTGCATCTTCAAAAAGCGCAATGCGCAGTCCTATTTCGCGGTTCAGACATTCGCGGCTCCGATGGTCCAGACACATGGCACGGGACAAGGTTTCCACTTCGACAATGCCACGATGAAACCTTTGATCAACAACGACGGCTGGAAAAAAGCGTTCGAGCTTTACAAAGAAACCGGAAAGTATGGTCCTCCGGAAGAGCTGAACATGGATATCGGCGACACGCGGGCGATTTTTAAGGCTGGACGCTGTGGCCTGCTCGTTGAGTGGGGCGATCCCGGCCCGCTGCAGTTGGATGACGATGCTACGGCTGTAAGAGGCCTGATCTACGCCGTTGCTGCTGTTGGTTCCAAGGAAGTTTTGGATCGCGAAACCGGAAAACTTGTCCCGGTAACAAGCGAAAACGCTCCGCATTCGGTGGACGGCATTAACTATGCACCTTTCGCAGCCTTTGGTGGCTGGGCCGGAGCAATCAACAAAAATGCTGACCAGAAGAAAAAGGATGCGGCCTACGCGTTCCTTTCCTACATGAACCAGGCGGCACAATCGAGCGTCGACGTGACGATCGGTGCGACGGGATACAACCCGTATCGCCTTTCACAGTTGGCTAGCACCGACCTGTTTGTCGAATCTGGTATGCCTCAGGAGCTCGCGGATAACTATGTCGGAGCCATTAACGAGGCGTTGGGCAGTCTCAACTTTGCGTCTGATATGAAAATTCCCGGTGCTTCGAACTATACGGGCGTTGTGCTCGATACCGAGCTTGCACGCTATCTGGCTGACGAAATCACGGTAGAAGAAGCCCTGGAGAACATCGAAGCAGGGTGGGAAGAAATCACTGAGGACTTTGGACGTGAAGAGCAGATCGAGTTTCAAAGCCTGGCACTGGGTTCCAGCAACTAAGGCTTAAGTCGATTTCAAATAACACAACAAACGCCCAGCCAGGGGACTCCCTGGCTGGAAACCCTCAACGCGAGAGCTGGGGCGAGTGGGTTGACCGCCATTCAGGCACGTTCTTTATCGCGCCGGCTGTGACCCTCATCCTCATTTTCGCGATCTTCCCGACATTTTATTCCATGGTCTTTGCGATGAGCCGGGTCAGGTTCACAGGGGATGGTCTGAAATTTCGCTATGTCGGATTCCGGAATTTCTCAAAACAATTCTTCGGAAACGACCAGGTCCATTTTCTGGGGCGAACCGAACCGGTCAGCATTTTTGGCACGATCATTTTTGTTGTGGTCGCCGTAAGCATTCTTGTGTGGCTCTGGCGCTCGCGGAAGACCTCAACCTGGGTTGGAATGTTGGGTCGTACCATTTCGGCTGCGATGGGGATTTTCCTGACCTGGATACTGGCGGCGTCACTGCTTTCGGGCAATTCGATCGGTACCCTTTATACGACGTTATTTTATGTTCTTGTGGGCTGCGCCATTCAGTTTGTGATTGGCACAGGACTTGCGTTCCTTTGTTCACAGCCGATCAGCGGCAAGAACTTCTTTCGGGTGATTTTCTTCATTCCGCTGATGGTGACGCCGCTTGGTGTTGGCTATGCGATGAAGATGGTTGCCGACATCACTAAAGGGCCCTTCGAGCCGTTACTCAAACTATTTGGGCTCGAAAATTGGGTTTGGTCGGCTGATGCATGGTCTGCGCGGTTTGTGATGGTAATCGGCGATTCATGGCAATGGATACCCTTCATCTTCATCTGCATGCTGGCCGCTCTTGAAAACGTGCCTCGGGACCATGTTGAGGCCGCGCAGGTCGACGGAGCCTCAAGCATTCAGATCTTCCGCGAAATTACATGGCCGCAGATCGTACCGGTTGCAGTCACTGTGCTGCTTATCCGTGCGATAGAGGCGTTTAAGATCGTGGACCTACCCAACATCATGACGGGCGGCGGTCCGGGATCGGCGACGGAATCGATGACACTCCATTCTCTTTATGTTTGGAGAGCCAACGACATGGGCACGTCAGCGGCGATTGCCTATTTGCTTTTGATCCTGACAGTCATCGTATGCGCGTCTTTCTTCAACTATGTAGTCTTGGGCCAACTGCGGAGGGCTAAGGCATGAGCGACGCATCCTTCAAGTTCGAGAAAAGCGGCCGCAGCCTGATGGAGCGGCTATTTGAGCCACCGGCCATCGGCAAGATGTCACCGGTTGCAAAGATCGTTGCATACACTTTCTTGGCGATTTGGTCGGTGTTCGTGCTGTTCCCAATTTATTGGGTCATTATCACGTCCTTTAAAGATGCCGCGGCGGTGAATCAGGGCCCGTTCTATATCCCATTCGTCGATTTCCAGCCGAACCTTGATGCGTGGCGCGCCCAGTTCAATACCGACCGGTTCTGTGATTTCTCAGCGATACTCGGGCAGTTGTACCTGCTGGCCCACAACTCATTCGCTTTCGTGGTTTCGCCCGTCGTCTCGATCGCCCCGATGGAGCCGCAGATCTGCAAGATCTACCTGGCTTTCACCAACTCAGTTGTTATCAGCATCGCAGCTACGACCCTATGTGTTACCGTTGGATCGATGGCAGCCTACGCGCTGGCGCGTATCCAGTACAAACCCAAGTTCGGCAATATCCTTGTTTTTGTAGCACTGATTATTCTGGTGATCGTCGCAACGACCTATGCCGGGGTTCCTTGGTGGGTTTCGTCTGCCGTTGCTTTGGCGTTGTTCTATTTCCTAGTGCGCTCGGTGGGGCGGTATTTCAAGAAATCCGTAAGTAACAACGACATTTTATTCTGGATCATTTCCCAACGGATACTTCCGCCTATCGTGGTCGTTATCCCGGTCTACGTGATGTTCCAGGCAGTGGGATTGCTTGACACGCATCTTGCATTGATCATTCTTTACGCGGTGGCAAACTTGCCGATCGTGGTTTGGCTGATGCATGATTTCTTCGCCAATCTTCCCATCGAACTGGAAGAATCCGCACAGCTGGATGGAGCCACACGACTTGGTATCTTCTGGGAAATAGTGCTGCCACTCACACGGCCCGGACTTGCGGCGACAACGCTCTTGATCTTAGTTCTCAATTGGAACGAATATTTGTTCGCGGTGTTTATCTCTACGGTCAAAGTTCAGACTATGCCGATCATGGTCGCGGCCAAGAACGCCGGCGAAAAGGGCGTGTTCTGGTGGGAAATGTGTGCAGTCATCGTCGTGATGATCATCCCAGTCATCATCATGTCAATTCTCTTGACGAAATTCATTTCCAAGGGCGTCCTGCAAGGCGCAATGAAGGGGTAAGGAATGGCAGACGGTGGTCCGCAGGCTTCGGTCAAATTTGACCAGGTCCAGAAGAGTTACGGCGACGTAAAGGTCTTGGAGGAATTCAACCTTGTTGTCGAGCCTGGCGAATTTCTCGTATTGCTTGGAGCTTCGGGATCCGGCAAGACGACGGCGCTTCGCATCCTGTCTGGGCTAGAGACCCCTTCGGGTGGTCAAGTGTACATCGCCGACCGTAACGTCACGGACATACTGCCAAAGTACCGCGATATCTCGATGGTGTTTCAGTCTTATGCGCTCTATCCGCACAAGACGGTCGCTGAGAACATCGGTTTTCCCCTTAAGGTTCGAAAGGTCGAAAAAGACGTCCTTGAAAGTGCCATCCTTGATGCCGCCAAACAGGTCCAACTTGAAACATTGCTCGAACGGTTCCCACGTGAGCTTTCGGGCGGTCAAAAGCAGCGCGTTGCGTTGGCCCGTGCCATTATTCGCCGCCCATCTGTTTTTCTGATGGACGAACCGCTCTCGAACCTTGATGCAAAGTTGCGCGGGCATATGCGTGCGGAACTTAAGCACATGCAGGAAACGCTGGGAATCACCACGATCTATGTGACGCATGACCAGATTGAAGCGATGACGCTGGCGGACCGTGTTGCGGTCCTTGAAAAGGGCGTCTTGCAGCAGCTGGCATCACCTGCTGAAATCTATAACAATCCGACCAACCTATTCGTGGCCCAGTTCATTGGGTCGCCGCCCATGAATGTCATCCACGGCAGTCTTGAGGGCAATCATTTTCTGACCAACGGTGCAAAGGTGGAAACCCCGGTGGGTGGTCGTGTTGAAAAAGGGATATTGGGCGTAAGGCCTGAGGATTGCAGTATTGCCCCCCAGTCAGATGAGACGCTAAACGGCAAAATCTACACTACAGAACTGATCGGCGACCACACGTTGGTGACGGTTGATTGGGGTACGGATCAGATTGCTGTCAAAGCGTCCAAGGACTTTGATGGCAAGCAAGGCGATAACATTGGCGTTATTCTTCCCAGTGATGGCCTGTTCATTTTTGATGAAGTCACCGGATATCGGATCCGCTGACCGTTCGGGAGCCCGGCATGTCCGTACGCATAGAGCTCTTCAAGTCCAGCTTCGGTGAAAAAGAGCGCCTGCTTTGCACGATGGGCGCTATTTCGGTTTTTTCATTTCGGTACGAATCCGGGATCGAAGCGCTGCGCGTAAAGAACGCTCGCGGGGAAATCATCGTCCTGCCGTTCAAAGGCCAACAAATCTGGCGGGCTGAATTCGACGGCCGTGATTTGACAATGAAGTCGATGTTCGCTGAACCTATCGCAACCACAGACTACCTAAAGACATATGGCGGTTTCCTTATCCACTGTGGGCTAACCGGATTGGGTGCGCCGGGGCCCACCGACCAGCATCCGCTGCACGGTGAGTTGCCAAATGCACCGTTCCAAGAGGCGTGGCTGGAACTGGACCGCGCGTCGCAAGAGATAACGATTTGTGGCGCCTACCGATACACGGTGGCATTCGCCACGAACTATCTGGCGACCACAAGAATTTGCATGGGCGAAAGAACGACTTTACTGGACGTCTCGGTCGCGGTCGAAAACCTGAAAAAGACGCCCATGGACCTGATGTATCTGGCCCACGCTAATTTTCGACCAGTTGATTACGGCGAACTGCACTATTCAGCGAAGACCGCAGACAACTCTGTTCGCGTACGCCAATCGATTCCCGCGCACATCACACCAAAGCAAGGATACGGTGAATTTATCACGGCACTTGTCGAGGATCCGACCTTGCACCATGTTCTCACGCCGGAACTTGCGTTTGATCCAGAGATTGTCTTTTCAATCGATATGCAGGCCGGAGACGACGGCATTGCCTATGCGCTTCAGCAGCACCCAGACGGTACAGCCGACTGTATGTCTTATCGGCCCTCTCAGGCGCCTATCTGCATGCGCTGGGTGTGCCGAACCCCCGATCAGGATGGCATCGGCGTTGCGTTTCCATCGACGTCCGAAGTCGAGGGCTATGCCGCCGAAAAAGCGAAGGGCCAGATCGTCACGTTGGCTGGCGGAGAAACTTGGCGGATTGACATGAAAATGGGGCATCTGACCGAAATCGAGGCGGCGGTGGTCATAGAACGCATCAACCAAATCCGCACTGGATAGCTTTTCGAACCCGGCGCCGAAACAGGAGGAAATGACAATGCTTGCAACGCGTCTATTCGGCGTCGGAGACATTCAAACTGTTGAAGTGCCTATGCCTGAACCCGGTCCCGGAGAGATTCTGATCCAGGTTGAGGCCGCCGGAATTTGTGGCACCGACAGGCATCTTTTCAAGGGCGAATTTCCTTCCGTCCCGGGCAAGACACTGGGGCACGAATTTTCGGGCATTGTCGTGGATAATGGTGGCGCGGAGATCGCGGTGGGGACCCGGGTAACATGTGACCCAAACAAGTGGTGCGGTACGTGCGATCAGTGTCGCCGTGGGCGGGTCAATTTATGCCCCAATAACATGGCTACCGGTATCGGGCGCGATGGAGGATTCGCCGAGTATTGCGCTTTTCAAGCGTCGATGGCGCATGTTCTTCCTGCCGGGCTTGATCCGCTCCACGGTGCTTTCTGCGAACCGCTTGCTTGTACGCTCCATGGGATGGATATCGGTGACGCTCGTCCAGGAGAACGGGTACTGGTGATCGGCGGCGGTGTAATCGGGTTATTGGCCGTTCAGCTGGCAAAGCTCTCAGGCGGCGAAGTTATGCTGCTAACCCGCAGCGCCGCTAAACAGGCTCTTGGCAAAAAACTTGGTGCTGATTTGGTTGCGGGCTCTGAGGCCGAGGCACGTGAGAAATGGCCGAACGGCGCCGACCTTGTAGTCGAGTGTGCTGGCGTCGCCGAGACGGTTGCTATGTCGCCTGATCTTACCCGCGCAGGCGGACGCGTGGTCGTGCTTGGGGTCCTACCGGCTGGCGCGCAGGTTCCGATTGAACCCTTCGATATGCTGTTTCGCGAAATTCAGATGCACTTCAGTTTCATGAACCCATTTACCCACGGCCGGGCCGCGCGGATGATCGCCGATGGCGTGATTGAGGTTTCGCAACTGATTTCGCGCAAGATTTCTTTGCCAGAGGCCGCCGGTGCGATCGCTGAACCCGCTTTGGCCGGGGAAGTGCGCGCTATTGTAGTGCCGGGGATGTAGAATTAGGCCGCTAATCCTTCCCGAAAAAGCCAGCCTTGGCTCGAGCTCTATGAGGCCGGGCTATCGTCATGCAAAGCCTCAGTAACAGCTGGACCGGCCGAAAAATCGGTAAACCGGGCCTGGAAACCTGACCGCTTCGGGGAACAAGCCATCGGGCCGACCAACAGCTCTTCGCTGACCGAGAAATCCGCGACACGCAGCAACTGCCAGCGGTTTGCGGCGTTGCGAAACTGAATGATCACAGCGCTTCCCATGCGCGTCAATCGTAGCCGCTGCGGCCCTGTGGCCGAGAATAGCCCCAGTGTGGACCAATCCGATGCGTCCCGCGTAACAACGACCGACATGTTGTGCATATCGTCAGAAAACTCGATTCCGACCTTGAGCCAATGCGTCTCATTTTGGCGAAGCATCAGGCCGGCCTGATCATAAAGCGTCTCATAATCGCCATCGAACGTAAGATACGCCGTAAAATCCCCGCTGACCGGAACCAGCAATGCGTGGCCGTCATCTCGCCGGAAACCATAAAGCGTTTCGCGCCAAAAATCCGTCTCGGGACCCGTCTCGAACGTCAGCGCATCCTCGTTCAACTGCCACTTAGGCGGCGGATTCAGCCACTCACCAGCGCTCAGGGCCGCGACGCTATTCATCGTTCCACGCAAAGTCATTTTGTCGTTCGATTGCTCGCCCGAAGAATGTTGGCGTGACTGCCAGTTCAAACATAGATATATGCCTCGTCGTCAGGATTTCATTCAGACCAACCGGAATAAGCCGTCCAGAGCGCCCATCATAACGTACACGGATGGTGCTGCTGTCATGTGTGGACGGCTCCGTTTACGCAAGAGTTGATTTGAGCTGATATTGATCATTGCGGGGTGCGGTCATGTGGCCGGCCTGTATATGTCCAAATAGAGCAATTTGATAACAGTGTGTTGTTGGCTCATCGTAACCACTGAGGAGTGAACGATGAGACCAACAACTGGAACACGTTCATCCTAAAACCAGCCGCCAATATGTTCTTCGCCATTCCGTGGCCCATCAGACCAACACCAATGAAACCAATATCTTCTTTTTTGAAGCTCATGGTCATGTTCCTTTGCAGTAACTTCCATGGTTATATGGTCAGGTATTAGATGACTGTGCCCAAAGATTGATATCTCCATCCCCAGAATATTTATCAATTTCAGCTAGCTCTTCAGAAGAGAAAGTCAGGTTTTCGATAGCACCAACACAGTCTATCACCTGCTGGGGCTTAGACGCGCCGATCAATGCAGTGGTAATTCCCCCGTCTCGCAGAACCCAGGCGATCGCCATTTGGGCGAGTGTCTGGCCGCGCGTCTGGGCAATGGTATTGAGGCTTTTGATGTTCTCGATCGCTTGTGGTGTCAGAAAGTTCGGATCAAGCGACTTACCCTGAGTTACCCGACTATCCTCTGGCATCCCATTCAGGTATTTGTTGGTCAACATTCCCTGAGCCAGTGGCGTAAAGGCGATAGAGCCAATACCAAGCTCTTTAAGAGTATCTTTCAGGCCGTCTTCTTCAACCCAACGGTTGATCATGTTGTAGCTTGGCTGGTGAATCACACATGGTGTGCCAAGATCCTTGAGGATCGCTGCCGCCTCGCGCGTCCGCTCTGAATTATACGAAGAGATACCCGCATAGAGCGCCTTGCCAGACCTGACGATCTGGTCAAGCGCACCCATTGTTTCTTCAAGCGGGGTGTCGGGATCCATGCGATGAGAATAGAAAATATCCACATAGTCGAGGCCAAGCCGATTGAGGCTCTGATCACAGGACGAAATCAGATATTTGCGGCTGCCCCACTCACCATAAGGGCCATCCCACATCAAATATCCGGCCTTGGACGAGATCACCAATTCGTCCCTGTATCCGGCGAAATCGGTTTTTAGGATTTCGCCAAAGGCTTCTTCCGCACTGCCGGCGGGCGGGCCGTAATTGTTTGCCAGGTCAAAATGCGTGATACCATAATCGAATGCGACCTGACAGATATCGCGCTTAGTCTGATGCGGCGTGTCGTGTCCGAAGTTGTGCCACAGGCCAAGGGAAATTGCCGGTAGTTTCAATCCGCTGTTACCGCAATGGTGGTACGTCATCTTGGAATAACGATCGGGGTTTGGAACATAAGTCATCGGTGTCACTTTCTAAATTTAGGGTCGCGCCAAATATTCACGGATCGCTCCTATGAATGCGAGGATGGCTGGTAGTTCCGCAGGTCTTGAAACCACCAACGTCTTCACACCGTTGCCTGCTCGACCGACGACGGCTACTCCTCTATTGGTCCACCTGCTTCCTTCCACGACGAAAAACCACCAACATTCGAAACACTCTGGAAGCCCATGTCCTTCAAAGTCTTGCCGCTGAGAGCGGCCTGACCACCAGCGCCGCAAACCAGCACGATATCGGCATCCTTTTTAAGCGCGGCATTGTGTAAAGGGTGAGTATCGTCGGCATGAAATTCAATCACCCCTCGTTTCACCAATTCTGCG
>RCND010001273.1_pt1 | contig 14252 bp, 12 predicted proteins | sample 2041351 | NCBI WGS metagenome assembly RCND01 (sample SAMN09708230, study PRJNA481090) | Marine sediment metagenome, whole genome shotgun sequencing project. | biome: marine sediment; feature: ocean; material: sediment; isolation source: Sewage treatment plant 12B marine sediment (STP12B) ...
TTCGAGACCTTTTTAGGGGGGAAAGAGAATTTGGTCAGAGGACTCTTGATCGCAGATGCTTTTTTGTTGTTGTTCGCGCTGTTTATTGGAAGAAAAATAGTCAACGCTAAACCCGAGAAGTTTTCACAAATAATTAATCTATTTAAGTTCGTTTCGATTTTATACATGCTATTGCTTGTCATTTCTATCATTGCCAATGTGATTGGAATGGTAGCACTTTCCAATTATATTACGAGTTCAGTAACGGTGTCACTTATTTTTGGTGTGGTTATATACCTGGCAATAAAAGTATTCACAAGCATCTTTATTCTACTATTTAAATTCAGGACGACAACTAGTATTCAGACCTTAACCGTCATGATTAAGGCCACGCATCAAAGGATTAGACCTTTGTTTATTTTTGTAGGCTTATTGTTTTGGTTGTTTTTTACTTTAAAAGGTTTTGAATTATATGATTATATCATCAGTAGTTATAATGATATGATTGCTATGGAGTGGCTACTTGGTGAAATGACTATTTCACTCGGCGGTATTTTGGCTTTTGCAGGAATTGTTATTTTTAGTTTAATCATATCAAAAATCGCGGCTGCTCTCTTTCAGGATGAATGGATGGTCAATGTCTTGCCAAGAGGTGTTGCTCCTGCCATATCATTGGTTTTAAGAATTGTAGTGATTGGTATAGGGCTTTATGCTGGTTTTACAGCCGCAGGTGTGGATCTCAGCAAGCTCGGATTTATTCTAGGAGCTCTAGGAGTTGGTATTGGTTTTGGATTGCAAAATGTGGTGCTTAACTTTGTTTCTGGCTTGATACTAGCCTTCGAAAGACCCATTAATATTGGTGATACTATAGAAGTAGATATGGAAATGGGTGTGGTAACCAATATCGGGGTTCGCTCTAGTAATATAAGAGCTTATTCAGGGGCAGAAGTAATTATTCCTAACGGAGATTTAATTTCCAAAAAAGTAGTTAACTGGACCTTATCTAATAGGAATAGACGAAGTAAAGTGTCTATGAAGACCTCACCTGGTGCTGATCCGGAAAGCGTCATTGAACTATTAAATAAAATTGCATTGGCACAACCAAGCACAAGCTCTGAACCAGCTCCAAAAACTTATTTTTATGGCTATGGTGCTGATGGAAATCTTAATTTCGCGCTCTTTTATTGGACCACCTTTTCAGATACTTTAGAAACTGATAATAACATCGCCTTGGAAATATTTAGAAAGTTAAAAGATGAAGGGTTTCAAGCACTTCCTCCGGTACAGAGAATTATTACTGAGGAACGGAAAAAAGATGAATAATTTTTTCTGATTTAAAATTCTAAAAATAAATCGAAAGCGTAAACTAATCTGAGGTGTTTGTAAGTCGGTTGTGAGACTCCAAGTATGCAGTATTTTCAGTTAAAGTACGGGGTTTATTATTCATGACTGTTTAGGGATATACAACTTTATTTAAGGACCAGTCAAAATTAGAGGCAACGGTAAGTATATGAAGCGCAATAGAAAACAGAATACAAATTTAACCGGAGTTTTGTGCTAAAAGCTATATTGATTCCTTTTATAAAAATGAGTAGTTAACTAAAAATTTCTTCCACACCCCATAACCGTGCTATTTCATTTATAGCCCTCTTTTCTTTTTCAATTACTTCACCATCTGCTTCTGCTATTTCTACCAAATCTGCTATCAAGGACTGAGCAAAAGTCCGATTAAAGAATGGTTGAATTTTTAAATAATTAGCAGCTTTTTGTACTTCAGCAACAATTTTAGTATCCATTTCACCTTGTGGAGCCGCATCGCCTATGGCATTATACCAATCAATCATTTTATTGAATTTCTTCTGAATGGTTTCATTTGTTGTTAACTTTTCTTTTTTACCATAGTGCAACACCAAGGTGTTGGTTTTTTCTATAATAGTTTCTATTTCCAGCTCATCCAAATAATGGTCGGTTGCTTCTGCACTGGCAATCATCAAAAATAAACTGCTTTCTACCCAATCTAATTTCATATCCTTTAAGTTGTACTATTTTTTTTGATTTTTCTCTTTTAAAACGTTTATAATTTTAATGCTTATAAAGCATAGTACAACAATGTTTCCGTCTCCATCATTTCTCCAGCTTTATTTATAATCGTGTCGTTACTATTCCATTTTTTGCGACCTCATAAAAATACACAAACCCATCGAATAGGAGGGAAGCCCCTATTGTTTATAGGTTCTGTTTGCAACTTACTTTTACGTCTTGCTTGGTTATTAATAGACTAAAAACTCTGAAAAACGTTCAGTTTTGAGTGAATTCCATTCTTCTTTTATGATGCTATAATAAACATCAGTTCTGCTTTCTCCATTTGGAGCAACGTAGTTATTTCTAAAAACGCCCTCTTTCTGAGCACCTAAATTTTCTATTGCTTTTTGTGACCTTAAGTTTTCTTTATCGGTACTAAACTGTATTCTTTTAAATCCAATATTTTCAAAACCAAACTTTAATAATTCGTATTTACAAGCTTTGTTTAATCCTGTGCCTTGAAAATCCGTTCCATACCAAGTCCAGCCAATTTCGCATTTTTTATTTGCGGTATTTACATTTCCGTATCTCGTACAACCTGCAACTTTATTATTTTGCTTGTCGATAACTAAAAAAGGATAACAAAGACGGTTGTTTTTGTCCTTAATCGTTTTTGCTATATAGTTTTTAAAACCCTGTTCATTAGTTATGTTACTTCCCATAAATTTCCAAATTTCTTTATCGAAAATTATTTCTTTGAGTTCTTCATTTCTTTCATTCTCAAAGGGGAGAAGTAAAACTCTGTCGTTTTCAAGTTGAATATTTGATTTTAGAATTTTTATTTTCATTTTTTAAGCGTGTTGCAAACGTTTGGTGTATGTTATTTTGCAATGTACTATAAATAGTGTTAGCTATTTTTATTGGGTGTATCTCCTTTGTCTTTTTTACTTCCTTGTGCCATTAAGGATGTTCCGACTCCAACCCCTATTGCAACTCCAACACCAATCCATAAACCTAGATTGCCAGTTGCAACTCCTACAGAAGTTCCTATTGTGATACCCAATATTATGCCTACAGCTAATGTGCTCTGTTTTTTCATATTTGATGCTAACAGCTAGGCTATGATTAGTACGGCGCAGAAATATGACAGATTTCCAGCAACGCACTTAGTAATAGCGTATGGTTTGTTTTTTATTTGACTTGCTAAAAAGTAAAATCCATAAGACTTTGCTGATATTATAAATATACACAGACCTTGGCGTAAAACTCCTAAGTCCTCATTTATTATAGGATTTGTTGGCATTGGTTTTTAGTAGCCTTTGGTACTTTTATTTGGTTTTAAAGAAACTCCAAACTTCTTTTGCCATTTCAACATCACCATTTTGCTCCTTTACCACCAATTTGAATAATTTGCTATATCGCTCTGTGATACTAGGTTCCGTATGCCCTCCACCAATAACCTGATATAAAACTACCTCGGTATTATTGGTTCCGTTTGCGTATTCATGCTTCGTTATGGTGCAATTGTCGCTCGTATCAGTATTGTCAAAATTACTAATTAGTGGTGTTGTGTTGGTTTGATTTCTGTTCACCCAATAGTCAATAGTTTGTTGTGTGGAGTAGACTTCTCCTCTGTTACTTTGCATTTGACCACCTTCATATGGCAGTATAGGATCTTCTGTACCGTTTATAATGAGCGCTGAAATTGGCAAAGTGGAATTCACACATTGTGTATTGATAGGATTTGAGGCAACTATAGCTGCAAAAGCTTTTAGTTTTTCGGGAATTTCCTGTGCTAATCGAAATGCCATATGTCCTCCATTTGAAGTTCCTACGGCAAAAACTTTCGAGGTGTTGGCTTCATATTCGTTTAGAACAAAGTCTAGTAGATTACTAACAAAAAGTACATCATTGGAATTTGGATTACCTTTCGAATCGCTTCTGCAATCATTCCATCCGTTATCGCCGCCGGAACCTTCAGATCCGTCGGGTACAATTAGAATGATATTCTCCCGTTCGGCAAGGTCCAACCATATTTTATAAGGTGCTTTTACATTAGTCAAGCCTAATAATTCATCATTATTACTTTTGTTACTATGAAAAAGCATGACAATGGGTGCGTTGATAGCGTTTTGTGGAATATATAAGTGGTAATCCCTTTCTTCTCCGGAAACAACAATTTTTCGATTTTCTAAAAGCCCTATTTCCGGACCTAAGTTTGGATCTTTGTCGATTGTGTTATTGTCACTCTTATCGCATCCCAGTACTAAAATCACTAAAACATATAAAGGCAACAATTTCATAATCTTTATTTTTAGTCAAGATCAACTGCTTTGTAGAACGTAATTTGTTACTTTTTATTTACTAACAGGTTCTGCTTATCTGAATATTAATCTGATTCGTAGTTGACAAATGTCCTACCCAAGTTCTTTTAAAAGAGGAGATTCTTTGAGGGCTGCCATTAATCTATGATGCGAAATTTTTAGTGTTTTACAAGAATCCTTAAAAATTAATTTTATTTTTTGTTAGCTACAGTTTTAACTAGGGTCTGAAAATCATCCCAAAACAACATTTCTATTCCGCTTTTGCTACCCAGTATATTTAGCGCAATAGCGTTTCCTAAAACTGCTACAGGAATACTACGGTATTTACGTAGACTAGCTCTAAGCACTGGCTTAAGAAGTGGCACAATACGCAAAGCAAACGCTTGGGAAAACCCATATCGATTGTTGGGTGTTACTATCAGAGACGGTTGAAAAATACTTAGCCGTTCAAAATCTAGTGCCCTTAACTGGTCTACCAACTCGCCTTTAGTACGAAGGTAGAACGATGAAGAATTTGAATTTGCACCTACTGACCCTAATAATTCAAAATGGCGAATGCCTGCTTTTTTACATTCTGAGGCAAAATCAATCACAGCAAGTTTGTCAATTTTTATAAAATCGTCTTTACTTATTTTTGAGGGTTGCCCTACTCCTAAAGTACAGATTGCGGTATGGTGACCAAGTACTAATTTCCGATATGATTGCGGGTCAAATATGCTGATTTTGTGTTGATGAATACTTTTGTTATATAATTCTGGTAGGGGTCTACGACCTAATAAGGTTAGGCGTTCTAAATCAGGAATTGCTAAAAGTGCTTTCACCGTTTGCTTTCCAACGGCACCAGTGGCACCCAACATGACTAAGGAGATTGGAGAAGGAGTGGAATTATTTTTTGTCATTATTGATAAATCCTTATATAATCAACCTCCATAGCACTTTTAGTAAATTCAGGGTCAATGTCAGGTTCAATTGCTATATTCAAAATTATATAGTAGTCAGAATCATAGGGCCATGTGTCAGAATTTTTAATAGTTGGTTCGTATGTAAAATGATCGACACCATCAATACTAAATATCATTTTGTCTTTAGTCCATTCAATTGCATACAGATGAAATTCATTTGATACGTTCGGCACATTTTGTCCTCCAAGATTTTCAACCTTATAACCATAACTCGAGCCATTATGAACTGCACTTGATACATAGTTTTGATTCTTTCCCCAATGTTCTAGAATATCTATCTCACCACATGTTGGCCAATTTACAGTGCCAAAGCCTTGATTATCCCAATACGCCCCATCTTCATTTATATTCTTACTCAACATCCAAATAGCTGGCCAAGTACCAATCCCCGTTGGTAGTTTTGCCCTAATTTCTATTCGGCCATAAGTGAAAGCAAATTTTGAATTTAATCGAGCAGAAGTGTATTGCTTTACTTCACCTTGGTCATCAAATAGTTCTTTTTTTGCAACAAGGTTTAAAAAACCATTTTCTACATATGAATTACCTTCTCGGTTAGTATAATGTTGAATCAGTCCACCGTACCAATTTCCTCCTGGCGGAAGCTGTGTCTGATGGAACCAATTCTTTGAATCAATTACACCATTATCATTAAATTCATCCGACCATACTAAACTGTTAAATCCAGAATCTAGAATAGTTGTTCTGTTATTTTTGGAATCATTTTTAACGGCTCTAGTTCCTTTAAAAATCAGAAAAGAAAAGAGAATTAATACTGTAATTATGGCTGTATAAGTTATTTTTTGTTTGGTCATTATTAAATTCAGACTTTTAGTTTTTAAGTGTTGTCTTCAATGCAAAGCAACGATTGAGCTAAGAACAGTACGGTAGTTAACAAGCGTTTATTCTTCTCTAGGTACGTGGTAAAAGCTTTTATTTCTGATTTATTTTTTTCTTATCTTAAGTGAAATTCCAAAGACCCTGTGTCTTTATAAAAATAACCAAACCTTTCGATTAAGTCCTAAGCCCCCTCTAGTTTTTTGCTCGTGTTGGTAATTGTTATTTTTTCGATAGTGCTAATTTAATTGCTAATGCAATGAATACTCCCCCCGTTAATTTATCCAGCCAAACTTTGATTTTGTAATTTTTTCGAATCCTGTCCGATAACTTGGCTGAAAATAATGCTAACGCCAAACACCAAATTGTACCTGTAGCAATAAAAGTCAACCCAAGAATTACAAAAGGTATTACATCCGCTGTATGTCTCGGGTCTATAAATTGAGGCAAGAATGCCAAGAAGAATAATGCTACTTTAGGGTTCAGAATATTCGTAAATATCCCTGAAATAAATATTTTCCAATTACTTGTTTTGCTTTTGTCTATTTGTTCGATTTCAAATTCGCCCCTTGTTTTCGTCAACAAAGACCTAATTCCTAAATATATTAGATAGGCTGCTCCTAAATATTTAATTACGCTGAATGCCATTGCGGATTTGGCAATAAGTATCGAGAGTCCGAACGCTGCAATTATACAATGGACCAATGAGCCCGTTGAAATCCCGATTGCTGATAAAATTCCAGCTTTTTTTCCTTGGGAAATACTTCTTCCGAGAATGTACATTGTGTCCGCTCCCGGAGTTAAATTCAAGAGTATTGCTGCAATTAAAAAAGTTTCAAAATTCGTTATTCCAAACATATTAATTTGGTTTTGGAATAGTTGCCAACGTTTATTTTTATGGAAAGTTACATGTTTTATGCGAGGGTTTTCCGAAAGAAAATTAGAAGCTTGCAAACGAGTAACTAACATTAGTTGAGCTAAAAGCAGCAATTTTTATATGGTGTTGTGAGCTGGCTTTTTAGCTTGTTTGTTTAAAACTAGTAATTTGTTGTTCAAATTTCTCATTGTCTTTAAATGCGCAAAGGTTTCCGTCAGGGTCAAAAAATTTCGCTATTGTTCCCCAAGAATGTTCTTGATAATCCACTTTTATATTTTTTAAGGTTAATTTTTTTGCAAGTATTTTTACATTTGGCACATTCATCCGTAAACAAGTTTTAGTACGCTCCATTTCCGTTTTTTGACCGTCATATTCATCATCCAATTCCACCATCAAATATGATTTTCCAAATTCAAAACAAGTCAAATTTTCACTTTCAAACATTTTTGTTAGTCCTAGTATATTTTCATAAAAGGCAATACACTTTTTATATTCTATGGTATATAGTATTATTCCTGTTCTGTCAAATTCCATTCTCATTAGTTTTTTAGCTTGTTCACAACTATTAAGCGATAACCAGTGCGGGAGCAAACTAGCGTTTTCTTTCCGCTAAGCACGGAGCATAATCTTATTAATTTGAATTATTCTTTTCTTGTCCTAAGCAATTTTTAAATATTTCGTTCCTGCGTAATTTTCAATTTAGTGACTTCATATACATACTTAAACCTTTTGATTCTGCTTGAAGCCCTTAGTTTTTTAGGTATTGTTTTAAAACATGCTATACCGTTTAAAGGGTATTAATCCATATTATTCGAAGACAAGAAATATTCCGTTCGTTATTACAAAACTTCTATTTTGATAGTTCCTTAGTAATCATTTCTTCAACTTTTGCGGAAGGTTCTTTTATGTAGGCATTTACAATTAACCCCTGTTTATCAATTAATATATAATTAGGTATTAAATTAATATTGAATTGCTTACCGAAACTCTTTTTTATTCCACTCTCGATAAATACATTAGAAATTGAGGGTTCAAAATTGGTGTTCAAAAAATTCTGCCACTTTTCTTTTGAATCGTCCACGGAAACCATGAGCACCACTAAATTCGGATCACTCTGAAACTTTTTAGCAATATCTATTACTTTTGGCCTAGCTTCTATACAAGGAGCGCACCAAGTAGCCCAAACATCTATGAAAACAACCTTTCCATTTAAATCGCCCAGTCGAAAAATGGAGCCTTCGGGTGTTTCACCTGCGAAGTCAAATGCTTTTTTTCCTTTTTGGGTTAAGAAGAACTTAGTCGAATACTTCTTTATGAATGGATAGTATTTGTTTTCACTTTCTAAATCAATCATTATTTGCAGCGTATCTGTATTGAATAATTTCTGTTCTGGCTCCCAGTATTGCGATGATTCTATTAGTTCCTTTATAAAAACAAATTTCATGAAATCGGATATATCTCTACTAGCTACATTATCGTCAATATAATCTAGAAATTCAAGTAATGAATTCACAGAACCGAATGCTCTTAAATATTGAATTTTAAGCTTATTCAAATATAAATATGGTGCAGATTTTAGTCCCTTATCAGAAAGATTAATCCTTTCCGTAAAGTCGTAGAAGCTGTTTTGTGCATCAACTTTTTGAGGAACTAAACCATAGAATTGTAAAAAACCATAGAGCCTTGTATTATTGTAAAATTTGAGAATTTCTATTTCAGAAGTACTCAATCTATTTGAATAGCTTAGAATTAGCCCTTCTCTTTCTAACTTGTAGGTATCAAATATCTGGACAATCGAATCAAGATTTGTGGTCGTGAATATAAAATTCAAATTTTCATTAATAAAATCTAAGGAATTAATGGACAAATAATTGAGTAGAGAATCCACAACTCTTGTTGTGGTTAGGGAAGAATCTTGAAAGGTATTAATCGTAATATTTTTGCCAGATTCCAAAAATGTCAAATACGTAGAATGAGATTTACCCACCCGAACCTCACCTATTGTGTTATAGGGCATTGGTAATTTGACTTTTTCATTTCCAAAAAAACCAATTAGTTCCATATCTGTGCCAATATCGGTAATGGTTACGCTATCATTTATGTTTATAGCAGAAAAGTATAAATGATCATTATCCTTCTTTACATCCTCTTCGCATGAAACAAAGAATAATACGAACAAGAATGCGATGGTTGACCAAAGTAAAGTTGAAAAGTGACATAAAGGTTTAAATGCATTCATGTTATTTCAATTATTTAAAGAATCCTTTCTTTGAGTTTTAAACCAATCTTAGATTTTTAGTTCAAATGATTACCAACGTTTGCTATATGTGGCGCTGGGTGTTTTGAAGTATCGCACTTTCAAACCGCTGGTATATATATCAAATGCTTTTATGTCTCTTTTTACCAACTGCTGGAATATTCTTTACAATACTCAATATAACTGTCAATCTTAATTACAATCTATAAAATCAGAAGATACAAATGGATTTCATCGGATAAAAATTCTTTTATTCAATTACGTACCAATTATACCAATTAGGTTGAACTTCAACCTCTATCTCAATTTCATATTCACGATTAAGCCTGAACGTTTCTGGTAGATTTTCCTGTTCCCTGATCTTTACTGTTTCTGTCAATCCCGTATAATACAATGGAACTGTTATTTTTTTTCGAATTACCTTATCCGTCGGATTAAAGACCAATAAGAAGCCTTTTTCTTTCAGTTCAGGATTTACATGCATCATATAATCAATATCACGTCCATCGGCGCGGCGTAGGTGGATGATATCGCTTTCTAGAATATCCCGGTACTTTTTAAACCAGCTTACCACACGGGTTACCATCACTTTGGTTTCTTTAGTATCATATAGACGCGGACCTCGCAAAGCCGACTGAATTCCTAATCCGATATTACTTACCAGCATCATTTCATAATGGTCTAGGTGCTCGTTCAATGGCTCAATGGTTGCAGCTTCACCTCCTCCGTGGTATTGTGCCAGAGGAATAAAACTCCAACGCATAGACGGGGTACTTTCCCAAGTACCATCGAAAATATTCTGACGGGTATGGATTAACTGATGACGACGCGGTAATGACCAGTTATTCTCGCGATATCCCACTCCGTTTTGGTTCGAACCCGATAAATAATAAAAATCTGGAACACGCAGATAAATCCCCTGGCTTTTGCACCATTTATAAAAATCAGTAATTTTTTTCCATTGTTTGTATTGTGAGTTGCCCAGTCCATTGTGCCCCGGATGATCGGTTGATGCACAAACATCACCAGGATAATTGCCATCGTGGGTAAACGTCTTAAAGCCTGTTTCGGAGAACATGCGGTACATCTTTCTAAAATACTCGTTACCCCATGTACTCTCTAGGCATGGCGAATTCCCAAAAGTAGCAAATCCACCAGTCTTACCTGTTTTGGGGTTAACAACATCATCTTTATCGCTGATTCTTCTTGACGCCAAAAGCGAATAAGTACCTATTTTTATGCCTTTACCTTCTGCATATTCAGCATATTTTTTCATTTTGTCAAAGTTCTCTTTGCTTTCATCTTCGGGATTAAACCCACTTCCAAAGGAGAAATTTACCATTTCGTATCCAACCTCACTGGCTTGGTTAATTCCGTTGGTGTAATCCTCCCATTTTGAGCTTGTAATATGGAACATCATTGGATTCTCTGTAACCCATGGTGCCACAGTTCGGTACATTTTCCTAAGTGCCAAGCCATTACGTTCTTTATCGTACGAATCGTAGGGAATCATAAAGGAACGAATAGATTCGAAAGATTCTCCCTTAGGCACATCCATATGATAGCCTTGGTCTGGATAGATGCGCATGGTATTCGGAATATCCTGTATCCATGAAATCTGAGTTACATAATCCTGATCGGTTCCCCAATGTACACTGTGTCTACTTGCCACTTTTGCTGCCATCGCCGAAAATGCATAATCCGTTTCGAAATGGATATTGGGTTTTATTTTTAAATCTTCGCGACCTCTATAACCTCCGTAGGGGTTATGGTCAGCAATACCTAGGAATTCTGAAATAATCTGGTCAACTTTTACCACTTTACCTGAATTATTTTTAATTGTCACCCATTTTGATAGTAGCGGTACACCATCGTACAGCTCATAATTTACCGATATCACTAGCTTTTGAAGATCACTTAGTTTCGATTTAATCTTTTGAATTTCGCTGATATCAACTTTGCCGTAGGCTGCAAAACTGTTCATTTTAAGGCGTACTAATTCGCCATAAAAATCATGGTCTTCTCCCGACGCATTTCGTCCAATTTTCCCTATCCTCACGGAAACAGGGTCAGGAACCTCTTTTTCAAAATCAATGGTTTGATACGTTTTCCATTGTCCATCTTTTGGTTTGGCCTCACAGTATACTTTTGTATCCTCAATTCTTAAGCGTAGGGACCAGGTCTTACTAAAATCGACATTGTTCTTCCCTCCAGCTCGCGTGTTCTCACGTTTTCCATCATACACTGTAAATCGCCAAGCACCACTGTTTTTAGAACCCGATTCATTTCCAGGACGCATATTGAATTTTATGGTTCTGTCCTTCCATACTAAAGCAATTCCTGGCCCCCAAAGTCCGCTAACATCTGTTCCTACGTCAATTGAGGTTTCGACCAATCCAGTTGCTTCAGGGAGTTTGTATTCAGCAAACACAGCTGTATTGTTTGGGGTGTATATTTCCCCAGGTTTTCCTTCGTTAAAAAATGAACTTCTTTCGTGCATTGGGCTGGTTCGAATTTTCCAAATATCTGACATGTTGGAAAAATCGTCACGATAGATCTCTTTGCGGCCCATGCTACTTTCCTGTGCCAAGGCAATTAAATCTTCAGGTAAAACATCGGTTAGCTGATAATCCATTTGCAACTTCACACCTTTGGGTGGCCACTCTGCATCAGGTGCGACATGACGCACTTCACTCCACTCGATCCGTTTTTCAGGAGTTCCCACTTTAAATCCAGTGAATTTAAAGGCTAGCGGATCCGCCTTTAAATCGTTCAGCCAATCAGGGTATAAAAAGGCGAGGTTTGGCTGCCCTTTTAATCCACCCACATTCAAGGTAAACCCATTCAGAGAAACAATTGCCTCGGGTTTGACTGCACGAATGTGTTCTTCTTGCTTGCTTAAGACCTTCAGACTGGTAGTTGTGGCATTGGGACTCAGCCTAATCGTTCGTGAAATTATTCCATTGGAAAGTATTATTTCATTGTGCTCTTCATTCCTGAAAAGGCTGGCTTTTTCGGAGGGTCTTTTAATCAACCAGTCGTCCTCAATCCCCTCTAAATAGATTCCCTTAATAATTGGGAGCGCATTTAAATCTTCAAGGTAGCTTTGTGCAGAAATTACGGATACGCTACCTATTAGAAATAGCATACTTAGCCTTATTTTCATTTTGAGTATTGTTTATAATTCAATTATTAGGATTCGCATATAGGTTTTGTTCTGTCTGGACACTTTCAAGATTCTAATTTTTATACTTTGTTCTTGGTAGTTATTCCATGTCAAATACGGGGATATTCCACTCACCTAATTAATGTTTTAAAATACCAATTGCTTGTAAATAGATTCTCAATATAGAAAGCTTATTGACAAACAAATATCTGTTTTTCCGAATTATCATTAAATGCTTCTTCTTCAAAACCACCATACTTATGAATAATATTAAAACCATTCCCTTCTAGATATGAATCTAATTCTTGAGGAAAAAACAGTCTCATATCCAAATTTTGAATCGAATCAAACTCACCATTTATATAATAATGCCATGCTATGCGATTAATCTGAGTCTTATTTTCATAGTGCATTATTTGCTTTATCAATACTTCTCTTCCATCGTTGGTTGTAAATTCAGCAATTTCTTTTTGTTCTTTTTCCCCATCAACAATAAATTGAATATTTGGATTAAAGCAATCTAACAGAAACAAGCCTCCTTCTTTGAGATGATTTTTAACAACATTAAGTGCCTTAAATAAATCTTCATTTTTATATAGATGATGGATTGAATTAAATGGAATAAAAATAAGGTCGTATTTTTCTGGCAAATCTAAAGTTCTTATATCTGCTTCAATAAACGCAACGTCTAAACCTTCTTCGGAAGCTTTTGCTTTTGCTTGTTCCAGCATTGAAGAAGTGTAATCTACCCCACTAATATCATATCCATCCTTAGCAATTGGAAGCGTTAGTCTGCCTGTGCCACAACAAAGCTCCAGTATACGAGCATCTTTATTTTTTGGTAGCCACCGCTTGTAAAATTGCAAATCAGCTAAGCCGGTATTCATACCATCATAAATATTTGCGTCATAAATTAAATCGCCAACTTTATAAGTACTGTTCATATTGTTCTTTAAAATCTATTGATTATTTAGCTATCATTTTAGAAATACTACACTCAAAAAAAATATATAATCCTAGCAAAAAAATATTTAATAACAACGGTCTGAATAATCGTCAGTTTTAATGGCGTTTATCTTGTGTTAGGGTACGTTTTATAATTATTTCATCTTTCCATGGAAAGGTTGAAATCATATGCTAATTGTGCCTTTTCATATCCCATCTTAATCATCTCGTCTGATCTCTCAAATTCAAGTGTTCCACAAGCATTACGAGCTATTTCTATTTCTAAATCAGGTGGATATGAAGCAATTTTTATTCTGGCGATCGTACTTTGCATTGTATCAAAAGCCATATCCGCAACCTCATACATACTCCAGTCTTTTATAGTAGATTCCTTACTTTTTGGATTAATTGAATCTATAAAAGATTTAATATCATATTGAAATTTACCAATAGTCATATTTGTATCAAGTTCATTCTTTATTTCAGTATTCTCCTTAATTAGTGCTCCTCCAAGATTAACTGCAATAGTCAAATCATTATCGTCATTAAATGTAGGGGCTATTGGGACTGGATTTAAGACTCCCCCATCAATTAATATAGCTGCTCCATTTTTGACTGGTGTAAAAAAAAGCGGGAGAGAAGAAGAAGCTCTAATTGCCTCAAAAAGAGATCCTGAATTAATCCAAACTTCTTTTTCTGTGACTATATCTGTTGCCACCGCAGTAAACGGCAATGGCAAGTTTTCAATTTGAATGTCTTCTAAAAAGCCTACTAAGGTGTTAATTATTTTATCCCCTTTGAAAATACCACCACTTCCCCATGAAAAATCAAGTAATGAGGCAATATCTGTTTTCTTAAGAGAAATCATCCATTCTTCAAGCTGGTC
>RCND010001275.1_pt1 | contig 14230 bp, 15 predicted proteins | sample 2041351 | NCBI WGS metagenome assembly RCND01 (sample SAMN09708230, study PRJNA481090) | Marine sediment metagenome, whole genome shotgun sequencing project. | biome: marine sediment; feature: ocean; material: sediment; isolation source: Sewage treatment plant 12B marine sediment (STP12B) ...
CGGGAACGGCTCAGCCGGCATGACCCAACTCGCCACCGAATACCACCAACGCATGCTCGGAAACGGCTACTGCAACCTGCCGTCACAAATCGACTGCCAATTCGAATCGATCTGCGAAACCTGCGCCTACTACACCACCGACCAGGCCTTCGACCCAGTGCTGCAGGCCCAACGAGACCACGCCGCCGAACGCGACCAACACCACCGAGTCGACCTCTTCCAAATGCTCATCGACCGGAACAACCAGGCCAACACGTGACCACCGATTACCCCCATATCCCGAAATCGCTTGACACTATTACCCCCATAAGTGCCGATCCAGGGTGGGTGAGAGAGGCGTTCGTTCTTGCGACAGAATTGCCGGTCTGTGCGGCACAGGACACGGGACCCGCCCGGGTGTAGACCAGCACGCATACATAATGTAGACTGACGTTATGGCAACCACAACGATTCGAGTCGACACCGATACACACGCCCGCCTACTCGCATTGAGCGGCGCGACTGGGGCATCGTTGGTCGAGACGGTACGGGATGCCGCTGAAGCCCTCCGCCGACAACGCTTCGCCCATCAAGTAGCCGAAGAACTCGCCGAGCTCCGCAAGGACCCTCAGGCATGGGACAGCTACCTCGCGGATGCTGGGGAGACATCGGTGAGCGATGGCGTCGGTTGATGATCTCTGGCTCATCGACTTCGGTGAGCCTTATCCCGGTGAGCCAGCCGCGCATCGCCCAGCGCTGATTCTCGGTCCGCCCGACACATTCGGCCCCGGGTTCCCCTTCATCATTGTCGCCCCTTTGACCAGCTCTCGGCGAGGCCTGTCGCTCCATATCGAAGTCGAGGCAACCAACGACACCGGTCTCGACACCACCAGCTACATCCAGTGCGAACTGATCCGGTCGATCAACCGCAACAGACTCGTCCATCGTCTCGGTGCCGTCAGCCCAGATATCAGCAACCAGGTCGCCACCGTCACCAAGACTCTGCTCAACCACTGACCGTCAGGTAGCTTCGCGAGCGCAGTCGTGAATGCCAACCTTGCACGTCTATGTCAACTGCTCGTTCCCGCCCTGGGGACTGCCACAATCAGTGTTCGACACTCTGCACGCAACAGTGCCGTTCGGCGTGGGTTCGGGATCGGCTCGTTATCGCTCATATCTAGTGATCTAGTGATCTAGTACTCGTGTTCGGGGTTCCACCAAGCCTTGTCTTGTTCCTCGACGGATCGGCAACGGCTTTGTCCTGTCGCAGTAGATGGGCGGCCCCGCAACGCGACAAGCCCATAGAGAAGGGCCGCCCCGAGAGGGCCCTTCACTACGGTCGGAGCATTGGAGCTATCGATGGCCCATAGGCGAGCCGGTCAGATCGTCACTGATCCTTGAGCTTGTGGATCTTCTCGACCAGGCGTTCCGTATCTGGCCGATCCTCGATTTCGTCGATTTCGTCGATCAGGCGTTCCGTATCCGGGCGATCCTTGAGTTCGTCGATCGCATCGACGAGTCGTTCCGTATCCGGACGACCTCTGAGCTTGCGAATCTCATCGACCAATCGCCCCGTCTGCTGTGACAATTTCATGTGTTTGTCTCCTTGATTGGTAGATGGGACTGGGTACTGGAAAACGTCATCGAGCGGGACGTTGAGTGCCTGTGCGATTCGGAACGCCATTTCGAGGGACGGGGAGTATCGGCCCTTCTCGATGGCGATGACGGTTTGGCGCGTCACACCGATGCGGCCTGCTAGATCCGCCTGGGTCATCTCGCCTTGGGCGAACCTGAGTGACCGAATCGAATTGGTGACTTTGGTTGGTTTGACCATGCGTTGAAACCTCGGCGAGGGGAGGGCGATCTTGATGACAGGAGGGAGTGTATAGCAAGTCAGACACCATGTCAAAGATTCTTTACTATCTCCTCCTGGCCGCCGGTAGTGAGCGCATAATCACGGTCGCCTCACCCACGCAAACTGTCGCACTACCGTCCGAGGTCCGGCACTATGCGCTAGCCATCCGTTATCTGGGAGCTACGTTCGGTCGCCGAGCGACCAAGCCGTGGCAATACTTGTACTTGAGCCCCGACTCGCAGGGACACCGCTCGTTGCGTCCGACCTTCGGGGCGACCTTGCGGCGCTGAGCCGTTGGCTTCATCGCGTGCTCAACCTGCCGTTCCCTGGCTTCGGCCATCGACACGGGTCGGGACGGAATCACTGCTGCGTAATCACGTGCTCCCCCATTTCGGGACTCGCAGCCTGGGTTCGGTCACACCAACAGAGATCCAAGGCTTCGTTGCTCACCTCGAGGAGAAGGGGTTGGCGGCATCGACGATCCGTCAGACGTACCTGCTCGTCGCCGGGCTGTTCTCGTCAGCGCTCGATTCCGATCTCATCGCTCGCACTCCTTGCCGTGGGATCAAGCTGCCACCAAAGTCGCAGACCGAAATGCGATTCCTCAACGCCGAGAAGGCAGCTGACGTCGCCAGCGCCATCGACGACTCATACCGAGCGCTGGTGCTCACCGCTGCCTACACCGGATGCCGGTTCGGTGAACTGGCCGGTCTGCGGGGGCGACGCCTCGATCTTCTCAGACGGAGCCTGACGGTCACTGAGACGCTTTCCGACCTCCGTGGGCAGGTGAGCCTGGCTGCTCCCAAGACGGCGGCTTCACGTCGTCAGGTGGCGTTGCCGAAGTTCCTGAGCGAGGAGCTTGCCCGGCACCTGGCGCAGTGGCCACCCGGTCCCGATGGGTTCGTTTTCACATCACCCGAGGGCGGGCCGCTGCGACGTACGAACTTCCGGAGACGAGCATGGCTCCCCGCAGTACGGGCATCGGTAGGTGAGCCGTTTCGGTTCCACGACCTCAGACACACCCATGCCGCGATGCTTATCGCCCAAGGTGAGCACCCGAAAGTGATCCAGCTCCGCCTCGGGCACTCGTCGATTCAGGTCACATTGGACACTTACGGGCACCTATTCGAGGGTCTCGATGAGGCTGCAGCTGACCGTCTCGATGCCTCGTTCTCATCGATTGACACCGCAACCGGAGGACTGAATCGAGCGTGACGGGTCATTTCCCCTCACCGCCTTCGCTTCACTCGGCACCTCTCCCGAAGGGAGAGGGAAGAATTCCCGCGGACTCTTGGCGTTTCGGACGTCTCAGAGCTACCTCGCCAATAGACGGAATCCCTTGCGGTGCAAGGGATTCCAGTGGTCGGGCTGGCCGGATTTGAACCGGCGACCTCTTGACCCCCAGTCAAGCGCGCTGCCAAGCTGCGCCACAGCCCGATGTCAGCCTTCGCCGACAGACGGCAACGATAGCCCATCCCGGCGGAGCGCAAGTCCTCGGCTGCCATGCGGGCAGCCTGCGAGTTCTGCTCGTCAGACCAGCCGCACGATGTCGCTGGTCGCGAAGATCGGACCAACGTCGAGATTCAGCGGATCCCGCTCATACAAACCTGGGGGCACAGATATGTCTGCCAAATACAGCTCGCCAACTACCCGCCTGGCAGCCTCAACCCGCAGCCCTTCTTTTGGCAGCGCCAGAGTCATCGTGGCCGTTGCCTCGATCGCAGGCTCGAACACCGTCCCGCTCGTCGTGTCGAGCCCGGAAGGCGCATCGAGCGACAACACCGGAGCACCCGCATCATTAGCCCATTGGATCAGCTGGGCCGCTCTACCCCGTGGGTCCCCCCGCAAGCTGTACCCGATCAATCCATCGACAATCAGATCCGTGGCCGCGTATGGCAAATCGTGAGGCAAGATCGGCACACCCAGATTCTCCAATATCCGCAACTGGTGGCTCGGCACCGGCGTCATCCTCTCGCCCGCGGCAGTTACCGCGACCCGCACCGCAGCGCCGTAACCGTGCAACCTGCGGGCCGCCACCATCGCCCCTCCCCCATTGCCACCGGTTCCGGCGAGCACAACAACCGTCTTGCCCCTGGGATCGTCACCGAGGAACCTCGTCCGGGCCAGATGGGCCAGACTGCGGCCGGCGTTCTCCATCATCCGCACCAGATCGATCTCGAAATCCTCGATCATCGCCCGATCGACTTCGATCATCTGCTCCGTAGTCAGATACGGAATCTCACCTTCTGCCCAAGGAATTTGCACTGCTACCTCAGATCTTGTCGATGACCCAAGCGACCGCCTGGATCAGACGCCACCCCAGGTAGAGAACCACCAGGAGGACGATGATCATGAAACCAATCGGCCACGACTCTTCTTCCGCAGCATCTTCTTGGATGGGGTCGGTCTCGGCCATCTCTAGACCGGAGGTACGCCGTGGCGGCGTTCGGAGAAGGAACGGCTCTTGCGGGCGGCGTAGACGAGACGTTCGATTATCTCGACACGGAGGTCTTCTGGTTCGACGACGCCATCAATGATGATCTCTGACGCAACTCGCAGCAGATCGACATCTTCGTTGTACTCGGCTTCCTTCTCAGCGACGAAGGCAGCTCGCTCGTCCTCGGGAAGCTCCTGGATCTTGTTGTAGTACACCGCGTTGACGGCGGCCTCCGGTCCCATGACGGCGATCTCTGCTGTCGGCAGTGCCAACGTCGCATCGGGGCGGAAGCCGGGTCCGGAAAAGGCATAGAGGCCTGCGCCGTAAGCTTTGCGTACGATGATCGAGAGCCGGGGCACCGTTGCCTCCGCAATGGCGGTGAGCATCTTCGCTCCGGCGCGGATGATCCCCTGCTGCTCGACGTCGGTTCCGATCATGAAACCCGGCACGTCGGCAAAGAACAACAACGGGATGTTGAAGGCATCGCACAGCCAAATGAAACGGGCCGCCTTGTCGGCCGAGTCCACGAACAACACACCGCCAAGGTGCGCCGGTTGCGAAGCGACGATGCCTACCGCCTGCCCATCAATCCGGGCCAAGGCGGTGATCACCTCGGGGGCAAACAATTCCTTGATCTGGAGCAAGCTACCTTCATCGAAGATGCTGCCGAGGAAATCCATCATGTCGTAGACGACCGACGGTTCCTCAGGAAGCACCTGGTCCGGCTGCAGCTGCGGATCGGGATCGGAACCTTCGTAGCGCGCCGGCAGCGATCGGAAACTGTCCGGCATATATGAGAAGTAGAACCGGGCCCAGTCGATGGCCTCTGCATCGGACTGCACCAAGACATCTCCGCAACCAGAGGTGGTGCAGTGCATCCGCGCTCCCCCAAGGTCTTCGAGGGTCGTCTTTTCACCGATCACCATCTCGGCCATCCGGGGTGAGCCGAGATACATCGAAGCGTTCCCTTCAACCATGACCACGACATCGCAGAATGAAGGTATGTAGGCGCCACCGGCCGCCGATGGCCCAAACAGACAGCAGATCTGCGGAACCCGACCCGACAAACGCACCTGGTTGTAGAAGATTTTCCCCGCCCCACGCCGACCAGGAAACAGGTCAATCTGATCGGTGATACGGGCGCCCGCAGAGTCAATCAGATAGAACACCGGAAGCATCTCGTCGTAGGCGTACTCCAGGGTGCGGATCATCTTTTCAACAGTGAGCCTTCCCCAGCTGCCCGCCTTCACGGTCGGATCGTTGGCGATGACAGCAACGGGCCGCCCATCGACGGTACCCCTACCGGTTACTACGCCATCCGCACCATGTTCGGGAGTGACTGCGTTGGCCAGCAACCCATCCTCCACAAAACTTCCGGAGTCGAGGAGCATCGCTACCCGATCACGAACAAACAACTTGCCCTGAGTCTTCAACTTGTCGTGATGGCGCTCCGGACCCCCGCGCCGAGCATCATCCGCGGCTTGGCGGAATCGCTCGAAGGGACCGGGTTCACTCACTGCTCTCTCCGCTGATGTCGACGGCGGGCGGTCAACCGAATCGGGGTGCCCATAAAGTCGTACTGCTCACGCAGGCGGTTCTCTAGATATCGTAGGTAATCCACCCCGATATCGCCGCCTCTGATGAACAAAACGATGTTCGGCGGCTCGGTGCTGGTCTGCACCGCATAGATGATGCGCGGCCTCTTGTTCTTCTTCACCGGGGGTGGGTGCGACTCCTGCCACTGCCTGATGAGCCGATTCAGTTCAGGCGTCGGGATACGCCGGCGACGATTGTCTAAAACGGCGCGCACCGCGGCAGGCAGGCGATGCAACCGACTTCCAGTCTTGGCCGCCATCCGTAGCACTGGTGCCCAGGCGACGAACCCGAGACGATCGGCAACAGAGTCTTCGGTCTCCAAACGCTCCTCATCTGAGACGATGTCCCACTTGTTCAGGAGGACGATCAGACCAACCCCGGCATCACGGATCTCCTCGGCAAGACGCTGTTCTTGGTGGGTGGCACCACGAGTCCCATCAACTATGAACAAGACAACATCTGCCTTCTTCAGCACCTCGCGAGCGCGCAGCGTGGCGTAGTACTCAACGTCGTCCTTGATCTTGGTGGCACGCTTGATCCCTGCGGTGTCGATGATCTCAAACAATTCGCCATCGAGCTCGACTAGCAGGTTGATCGGATCCCGGGTTGTCCCCGGAACCTCCGAGACCAAGACACGATCGTCGCCTGCCAATTGATTGAGCAGCGTCGATTTTCCAACGTTGGGTCGACCGATGATGGCAAGGCGGGCCATCCCCGGCGACTCCTCTTCCCCCTCGAGAATCGGCAGCTTGTCGACAAGTGCGTCGAGGAAGTCTCCGGTACCACGGCCATGCTGTGCACTGACCGGCATCGGTGCGCCGAGACCAAGCGACCACATTTCGTCCAGTTGCTCCTCGTGACGCGGACCGTCGACCTTGTTGGCTACGAAGATGAAAGGGACCCCGCTGCGCAGTAGCAGTCGAGCTACACCTTGGTCATCGTCAACGACGTCAGAAGTGGCATCGGCGACGAAGACAACGAGGTCAGCGCCGCCAACGGCCACCTCGGCCTGCTCGCGGATGTTCATTGTCAGCTCTGCGTCGGGGCTCAGCTCCCACCCACCGGTGTCGATCAACAGGAATCGGTTGCCCTGCCACTCTGCAGTGAACTCACGCCGATCTCTGGTCACTCCAGGCTGTTCGTCGACAACGGCAGCCTTGCGCTGCAGAATCCGATTGACCAGCGTTGACTTGCCAACATTGGGACGGCCGAGAACGGTGACTACCGGGAGTCTGCTCATACCGACGCCCCTTCCATGAGACCCGCCACAGTGGGGTCAACAACGTCAATAGGCACGCTGGTAACCGTGGCGACTGCTGCGATATCCATGTCATCAAGAAAGCGACCACCCGGCACCGCGGTGTTGGGGACGAGATAACGACGTGCAGGAAGCCGATCGGCGGCGATTGCCGTACGAATATCACTACCAACCATGAGTCCGGCCACAGCCACATTTCCTCCAAAGAATTCATTTGCGACCGGTAAGACCCGCAGTTGGGTTCCGGTCAACGCCTCGAGACGATCCAGGACGTTTGTAAACACTCTCGCACCGTAGTCACCGGTGACGATGACAACCGGTCCCTCAGCTTCGCTGCCGTTGCCACGAGTTTGTGGTCGGGTTTCGCGATAGCCAGCAGCGGGTGCGGCGGGGATCGTACTCCAGTTGCCCGTCATAGTGGGAAAGCTGGCGCGGAGCCCTGCCTCAACCTGATCCAGTTCGTCATAGAAACTGCGGATCATCCCGATGCCATTTTCGTGCTGGTCGAAGCCTTCGTACTCAGCGGCTGCAGGGATCGGAGCCCCGGCAACCAGGTACAGCTCGTCAGACGCAAAGAACATCCGTCGCCCGAGGGTATCGAATGCTCTCTCCTGCCAGAACCGAACGATCTCAATATCGGCGGCAGCAGCCTCGGCAGTGTGCGTGACCAAAGTCGTTTCGCGGCCATGCTTGGAAAGCCCAAGCGGAACGATCCCAACCGAGGCTAACCCGGGATAGGTGGTGATGATCTCGGCGCAGGTGCGTTCTAGGACTGCTCCCGAGTTCACCCCGGGGCACAACACGATTTGCCCATGGACTTCCACACCGTTTTCGAGCAACGCCCGCAACCACCGCAGGCTGGTGGCACCGCGGGGGTTACGCAACATGCCGGCGCGGACGGTCGGGTCAGTGGCATGGATCGACACGTAGAGAGGTCCCAGTTTCTCTTCGACGACCCTGGCCAGGTCAAGCTCGGTGAACCGGGTCAGCGTCGTGAAGTTTCCGTAAAGGAATGAGAGCCGATAATCGTCGTCTTTGAGGTAAAGCGTTGTCCGCATGCCCGGCGGCAACTGATAGATGAAACAGAACTCGCAATGGTTGTCGCAGGTTTGGACACGATCGAAGATCGACGAGTTCAAGCGCAACCCCAATGGCGCCCCTGCTGACTTCACAATCTCCAACGCAGAGTCCTGTCCGTCACGACGCACCTCGAGTGCGACTGCAGACTCGTCGACCAGTTGCTGATACTCGATAACGTCCGTTGGCACCACACCGTTTACGGACAACAGCTGGTCGCCCGGCTGCAAACCTGCAGCCGCGGCTGGACTACCGGGAAGGACCTCGAGGATCGTCGGATTCGACATGAGGTGGCGAAGCATAGAGGGCACAGCAACGCACAGGACACCGTTGCGGGTGTCACCGACCTGCCGGAGCTTTGCCTACCATGCGATCCATGGTGGAAAAGGTCCTACTCGCAGAGCCACGCGGCTTTTGTGCTGGCGTCGAAATGGCAATCAAGGCACTCACCTGGATGGTGAATATCTTCGAAGCGCCGGTGTATTGCTATCACGAGATTGTGCACAACCAGGCTGTTGTGGAGGCGTTCGAAACTGCAGGGGTGATCTTTGTTGACGACATCAGCGAGGTCCCCATAGGGCGCCCGGTGATGCTGTCGGCACACGGATCTGCTCCTGAGATTGTCTCAGAGGCCACCGCCCGCGCCGCGGTCATGGTCGATGCCGTTTGCCCGCTCGTGACCAAGGTTCACCACGAGGTCAAGCTGATGGCGAGCAAGGACTACGACATCATCTACGTCGGCCATGACGGCCACGACGAGGCTATCGGCGCCGTCGCTGAAGCGCCCGCCTCGGTAACGCTGGTCGATCCCGAGCAGGGTTTGGGATCTTTCGAGGCTCGCGACCCGGCCAAGGTGGCCCTCCTCGCCCAGACCACCTTGGGAATGCACGAGTGGGAGGGCGTGCTCGACGCCGCGGCCGATCGCTATCCGGATCTCACCACCGCCCGCCGCAGCGATCTTTGTTATGCGACCACCAATCGGCAGAGTGCAATCCGGCAGCTCGCCCACGAGACCGACACGATCCTCGTGGTCGGCTCGGAAAGCTCATCGAATACACAGGCCCTGGTGAGGGTGGGTCGCAAGGAAGGCACCCCTTCGTACCGCGTTGACGGACCGGAGGACATCGACCCGAGTTGGCTGACCTCGTCCAAGGTTGTCGGGGTAACCGCAGGCGCCTCGGCACCCGACCAACGGGTCCGTGAGGTCATTGCCGCTGTAGCCCCCCGCGACGGTGTTGAGATCTTGTCGCTGACCGATGAGGACGAGTACTTCCCACTCCCCCCAACATTGCGCCGCTTCGTCAAGACACTGCAGGCTGTTGTCGAAGCTGGCTTTGCGGTGCAGAACCAGAACCAGCCCGGCCCCATCGAACAGGACCCCGAGTATTCGGCTACTGGAGCGCTCGACCTGCTCGGGGTGTAGGTGTGCGCTGCTTCAGTCCAAATAGGTGTCGGTATTTCGGAGTCACATGAGCACTCCTTGGCTGGCCAGATTGGGCCCGCAAGAGGTTCGCCGTATGCCTCTAGGACCACTACCGTGGCGCCCATGATCGGTACCCGAAAGCTGTTTTTGTTGGCCCTAGTGAGCATCGCTCTTGTTGCCGCTTCGTGCGGAGGCAATGGAGACGATGCGGAGAGCGAGGGAGTCCTCACGCTCCAGGAGCAGACCGGAGAAGGCGTCACCACAACCACGCGCCTCAGTTCCGATGAAGCTGTCCTCGAAGTCACCCGATGCATGAGAGAACGCGGTTTGGAAGTCCCCGACATCGGGGTGACGGCGGACGGACAACTGGATCTTCGCCCAGAGGACTTAGTCGGCATCGACCTCGAAGGTGAGGACTTCCAGCAGGCCTTCACCAGTTGCATTGCGGTGTTTCAACTATCGGGCGGCTTCGATGTCTCCTTGGATCCAGAACTCGAAGCCCTGTTCCAGGATCAGCTCCAGGAATTCTCCCAGTGCATGCGCGACAACGGGGTCGCCGATTTTCCAGACCCACAGAGCGGTAGCGGAACGCCCTATCCGCTGTCGGCTTTCCTCGGCTTTGGTGATCCGACATTTGAGGATGCACTCGAGACCTGTCGCCAAACCGTCTCCTTCGCCGGATTCGCAGGCTGATGCGACGAACTACCGGCTTGATCGTTGTGGTGATTCTGCTGACCGTCGTTGGTGTCGGCGGTTGGTGGGCGATTGATCGGTTCTCCGATGACGAAGAGGTGGCATTCTCCGATGAAGAGGTGCAACTGGTTTCGGTTGAGGTAGTGCGCACTGATCTCGTTGATACCGAGACCCTTGCCGGGACCCTGCGCTACGCCGACCCGGGTGTTCTTCGCACGCGCCTGACCGGGACGCTCACAGACCTACCGCAACCAGCCACGACGCTGCAACGCGGCGACGTGGCCTTCGAGATAGATGGCCTGCCGGTGATCGTCATGTGGGGCGACAAGCCGGCGTGGCGCAGCTTGAGCGAGTCCTCAGCTGACGGAACGGACATCCGACAGCTCGAAACAAACCTCGTCCTCTTTGGCTACGACGATGACGACCTCGTAATCGATGAAGAGTTCACCTCAGTAACCACGCGGCTCGTTGAAAAGTGGCAGGCCGACCTCGGTCTTGAAGAAACCGGGATTGTGGAATTTGGGCGAATCCTCTTCGTCCCTACCGAGCTCCGCGTTGCAGATCGTCTCGCCAGCGTGGGTGATGCAGTTAATCCCGGAATTCCGGTCCTGGCGACATCGGCATCACGTCAAGAGGTACAGGTATGGCTCGATGCCGATCGCCAGGACCTTGTCGACGCCGGCGATGCCGTTGGCCTCGAGCTGCCTGATGAATCGACAACCACCGGCACCGTCGCCGAGATCTCCGACGTGGTCACAACAATTGGGACGGGTCCCGAGGCACGCCGCGTCTTCGAAGTGACCATCCGTCTCGACGACACCAGCGCCGCGAGCGGCCTCGACGAGGCGCCGGTTGACGTCGAAGTCGTGTCCGAGGAGGCGAGCGATGTTCTCGTTGTTCCGGTCAACGCTTTGCTCGCCCTCGCCGAAGGTGGTTACGCGGTGGAGCTTGTGGACCAGGCAGGCTCAAGTCGCTTCGTCAAGATCGAGATCGGCAAGTTTGCCGACGGACTCGTTGCAATAACCGGTGACGTCAGCGAGGGCGATCGCGTTCTCGTTCCCCGTTGAGCGAGAGCAGGAACATGCCAGCGGTACTCGAGCTATCCGGTGTCGACAAGGTCTACCCAGGACCCCCGCCAGTCGCAGCTCTCGATGATGTGAACGTTGCGATCAATGCTGGGGATCTGGTGGCGATTGTCGGTCCGAGTGGCGCCGGCAAGTCGACCCTGCTGCACATGATGGGAGCTCTCGACCGACCGACGCGCGGCACTATCAGCATCGAGGGTGTCGATATCGCTTCCCTCACCGACCGCAAGCTGTCTGGACTGCGGAGCCACCGCATCGGATTCGTCTTCCAAGATTTCTTCCTGATCAACGGCATCGACGCCGTCGCCAACGTCGCAGAGGGGCTGATCTACCGTGGATTGAGCCGAAGCGAGAGACAGCGTCGGGCAGTGGTGGCCCTGGAGCGGGTAGGTCTTGGCTCGAGGTTGGGGCACCTCCCCAACCAACTATCGGGAGGCGAGCGGCAACGCGTTGCGATCGCACGAGCCCTTGTCGGCGACCCCGCCATCGTGCTCGCAGACGAGCCAACGGGAAACCTCGACTCCCACACCTCCGAGGAGATTGCACGGCTCTTCACGGGACTCAACTCCGACGGCACAACCATTGTTGTTATTACTCACGACAAGGATCTTGCGGCTCTCTTCCCCCGCACCATTGAGATGCGAGACGGCTCCCTCCGGGAGGCAGAGGAATGAGAAGCCGACTCCGCTTTCTTGACGCACTTGGTCTCGGAGTGCGCGGCCTGTCATCCCGCGTGGCCCGTGCGGTGCTTACCGCAACTGGCATCGCAATCGGTATCGCTGCAATCGTTGCGGTGCTCGGCATCTCCGCATCGGGCCGAGCCGATCTCCTAGCAACACTCGATGATCTGGGCACAAACCTTCTCAGAGTTGAGCCAGGAGCCGGGATCTTTGGCAATACATCGGAAGTGCCCGAGGAAGCCTCCGATATGACCCTGCGAATCCGCCCGGTGGAGCAGGTCACCGCAACGACTCGCGCTGACGCCAGCGTCCGCCGCAACGATCTCATTCCGGAGCTGGAAACCAGCGGCATCAATATCCTCGCTGCCGACACCAACCTTCTCGGAGTGCTTCGCGCCGACATGTCTGAGGGCAGATTCATCGATGCCGCTACTGCTCAGGTCCCTGCCATCGTGCTTGGAAACGTCGCCGCCGAGAGGCTCGGAATCGAGGACCTCGACCCGATCCCACGGGTATACGTCGAAGGAACATGGTTCACGGTCCTCGGCATCATGGACACGATGGAGATCCACCCAGATCTCGAACGATCCGCGGTCATCGGCTACCCAGTGGCCGCCGAACTCTTCGAAACGCCACGATCACCGACAACCATCTACGTGCGTGCCGACCCGGTATTCATCGACGAAGTGGCCGAAGTGCTCCCCGCCACCGTCAATCCGGAGCAACCCGACGCCGTCCAGGTCAGTAGACCATCAGACGCTCTCGACGCACGGCGGGCCGCCGACGAAGCGTTGACCAGCCTGCTCATTGGGTTGGGCGCAGTTGCGCTGCTCGTGGCAGGAGTGGCGATCGCCAACATAATGGTGATCTCCGTGCTGGAACGCCGCATGGAAATCGGCGTTCGCCGTGCGATCGGTGCCACCCGGGGCCATATCCGGATCCAGTTCTTGATCGAGTCGATGCTGCTGGCAGGGATCGGCGGCGTTCTGGGTATCGCCCTGGGGACGGCGATCACAGTCGGCTACGCAGCCAGTCGCGACCTCAAGGTCGCGGTCCCGCCGCAGGGTCTCGCTCTCAGCGTCCTGGCCGCGCTCGCCATCGGCGCCATCGCCGGCCTCTATCCGGCCATTCGTGCGTCGCGGATTCCGCCCGCCGAAGCGGTGCGCAAGTAGCGCTCACTCCTCGTCTGTGTCGAGCCGACCTGTGCCCATCGCCGGATGCGATGTCCTGAACTCACGCCAACTCACAACTTGCTTCAACTCACCGGCACGGCGCTTCGCTAAGTAGGACCGCAGCTCAGGAATCATTGCAATCGTATAGAGCAAGTTGATCGCGACGGCGTAGGCGACCTCGGGCGGCCCGGCCCGCCATGCAAACCACGGGATCAACAACCATTGCCCGAGCGAGTAGGCGATCAGCATGTCGCGCATCACGAAGAGACCAACGACGACACCAAGAGCGGTCGTTGCAGGAAGCGCGATCCAGTCAACCGCCAACAGTCCGCCATAGAGTGGGCTCTGACCGCGACCACCCTTGAACCGATAGTAGATCGGGTAGTTGTGGCCGAACATGACGGCTACCGCGGTGATCAGGTGATAGGAGTCGTCGGGCCACAGCAGGCGCACGGCCAAGGTCGGGATGAACGCCTTTGCCATGTCGCCGACACCGACAACGATCCCCCACTTTGGCCCAGTTCGGGCACCAATTGAGGTGGCACTGACGCCCCCGTAGTCGATGGTGGCCCCGCCGGGAAGCTCGAGATCGGTCGAGGTGAGATCAGCGTCGGGAACCACCCTTCGTCCAACCAGGCGTGCAAATGAGATCGACCCCAGTAGGTAGCCCAAGAGGGCCAGTCCCCCCGCAAGACCCCAGTTCATGCGGATGAATCCTCTTCGACCACCACTGTCCCCGCATAGCCGTCGACCACGACCGTGGCTCCGTCCGGAAGTCGCGTGGCGCCAGGCACAGAAACGACGCACGGAATCCGGTACTCCCTGGCCACAATGCTGCTGTGCGAGAGCATGCCTCCCGCTTCTGCGACCACGGCCCCGGCACGAGCAAACAGGGGGGTCCAGCCAACATCGCTATACGGAATCGCAATGACGTCGCCAGGCTCGACCTTGCCAAAGCCCTCGGTGTCACGGACA
>RCND010001791.1_pt1 | contig 14229 bp, 8 predicted proteins | sample 2041351 | NCBI WGS metagenome assembly RCND01 (sample SAMN09708230, study PRJNA481090) | Marine sediment metagenome, whole genome shotgun sequencing project. | biome: marine sediment; feature: ocean; material: sediment; isolation source: Sewage treatment plant 12B marine sediment (STP12B) ...
GATAAAGCAACTATAACAAATAAAAGTTTTTTAATCATTTACTTAAATTGAATTCTAAAATATGGTTTAACCCTTCTAATAAGAAATTTGAGTTCGCAAATATGCTACTTTTTAATTGCTTAGACAAAAATTCTGCGTCTCCTCCTGTTAAAATAACTGTTAATTCTTTATACTCTTGTTGATATTCTTGGATTACACCCTGTATTTCTTTCAAAACACCATTTACTACACCTGAATGTATAGATTCTTGAGTATTACTACCAATAATATTTTTTGGCTGTTTAATATTCAATAACGGTAGATTGGCAGTCAGATTATGGAGTGATTGATATCTCAACCTTATTCCGGGAGAAATAGAACCTCCCAAATAGTTATTTTCAGCAGAAATGAAATCATAGGTGATGCATGTTCCCGCATCTATTATTAACACATTTTTATTCTGATAATTAATTGTGGAGGCACTTACTAATGCTATTCTGTCAGCACCAAGTGTACTAGGTGTTTTATAAGAGTTCTTAAAAGGCAAATTAACGCTTGAATCTAATACTAATAGGTTAACATTACTATGGATTTTCTGTATCAACGTATCTTTAATTTTTCCAACAGATGAAATTATCGCTTTATTTATTAAAGGATGTCTTTTTATAATTTTTTTAACTTTAGAAAGTAGTTGTGAAGCCTTTATTACATCCTTATATACTATATTATCTTTATTAAAAACAGCTAGTTTAACAAAAGAATTTCCAACATCAATAATTAGGTTCATTTCTCCCAGAATTGCTGTAAATTTACAAAATGAGCTGCAATATTTATCCTCTTAAAGGAAAATATATTTCTGGTGAATGACATCTGACAATTTTGTAAAAATCTATAATACTGATGAAACCATTTTTATTTGGTTTTGTTTTGCGGATAATAAAATTGAATATATATTTGCAACCGCAATTATGCGACTGGTACCTTAGCTCAGTTGGTAGAGCAACGGACTGAAAATCCGTGTGTCCCTGGTTCGATTCCTGGAGGTACCACAAAAAATCCTAAACAATCATGTTTAGGATTTTTTTGTTTAAATTCAATTCTAAATAAATCAAATAATGGAAAAAACAGTTACTGAAGCCATTAATTATAGACGTTCGGTTAGAAAATATAAAGATACTCCTATAGATGCCGGCAAAGTGAAACAATGTCTAAAAAATGCTTCTTTAGCTCCAACTAGCAGTAATTTACAATTGTGGGAGTTTTATCATGTAACAGATAAAGAAGTTCTAAAAAATCTTTCAGTTGCCTGTATGAACCAAAGCGCTGCAAAAACAGCTCAGCAACTAGTTGTTGTAGTTGCTAAAAAAAGTTTGTGGAAAAAGCGAGCAAAAGCAAATATAGATTTTTTAAATGAGGCATTTGACAAACCCAATTTGGAAGAACGCATGGTTAAAAGAAAAAAAATGGCACTTTCTTATTACCAAAAATTAATTCCGTTTTTATACACTGATTTTTTAGGCATTCTTGGTTTTTTAAAATACCTCATCTTTCAAATTGTTGGTTTATTTCGTCCTGTTTACAGGCAAACCAGAAAAAGTGATATGCGAACTGTAGCACATAAAAGCGCTGGATTAGCGGCTCAAAACTTTATGATTAGTATGGCTGCGATTGGTTACGATACTTGCCCAATGGAAGGCAGTGACACCTTGCGTGTCAAAAAAATCCTGAATTTGTCCAACAATTCAGAAATAACTATGGTTATTGGATGTGGTCTACGAGATGAAGCTGGCATTTATGGACCAAGATTTAGGGTGCCTTTTGAAGACGTTTACTTTAAGATATAACCAGTAAAAACTAAAAAACCCAAACAAGATGTTTGGGTTTTTTTTAGATTAAATTTTCCCTGCATTTTCCCCCTTCTTTTATATAAGTCACTATTAAATATCTTAACAGTGATATAATTTAAATGCACTTATATATTCAATTTTAAGGTAAATAAGTCTTAAATTTAACTGACTAACAATTCTAAATCAAATAACTATATGAAAACAAAATTTAATTTGTTATTATTCCTTCTGCTATCATTTGGGGTTTTTGCCCAAGAAATGGAAGTGACTGGGAATATAACTAGTGAAGAGGACAATTTACTCGTTCCTGGTGTAAATGTAATTGTAAAAGGCTCGAGTAGAGGAACAAGTACGGATTTTGACGGGAACTATTCAATTTCTGTTAATAAAGGAGATGTTCTGGAGTTTAGTTATGTAGGCTATAAAACAGTTGAAGTGACAATTGGTGATCAGACTAATTTAAACATTGTACTGGAAACTGATACACAATCCCTAGATGAGGTAGTAGTAATTGGTTATGGTACTCAAAAGAAATCTGATTTAACAGGGTCAATAAGTACTGTGTCTGCTGAAGACATAGAAAAAACACCTTCATCCAATATCATGCAGTCTCTCCAAGGAAAGGTCTCTGGAGTTCAAGTTGTGAGCACAGGTTCACCTGGAGATTCTCCAAAGGTTAGATTAAGAGGACTTGGTTCTTACAATGAAAACAATTCCAATCCACTATATGTTGTGGATGGTATGTTTTATAGTAATATTGATTTTTTAAACAATAAAGACATAGAAACATTAACTGTGCTTAAAGACGCTTCATCTTCTGCAATATATGGGGTAAGAGCGGCAAACGGAGTTGTTATTATTACAACTAAAACAGGAAAGTTAGAACAAAAACCACAATTTGAATATGACGGCTATTCAGGAGTTCAGTTCGCTCAAAATGTACTTAAACTAGCTAATGCTGAACAATTTACAACCATGGCTTACGAATCAGGATCAGATGCGGATATTCAATTTGTTTTGAATGCAATGCAACGATATGGTCGAAGCAGAGTAAATCCTAATATTCCTGATGTTAATACTGACTGGTTTGAAGAAATATTAAGACCAGGATTTATATCAAGCCATAGTATAAGTACTTCTGGTGGAGCGGAAAATGTAACGTATTCCGTAGGAACCAACTATTTTTCTCAAGAGGGAATTCTAGATATGAAAAATGAATACGAACGATTTAATATTCGTACCAAAGTTGATGTTAGGCTTTCAGACAGATTCAAAATAGGAGGCAATATGATATTTAGTAATGCTACAAAATATAATGCGGAAAATTCTGCATGGTTTCAAGCATATTTTGCAGTACCAATTATGCCTGTAATAGATGATTTAAATACAGAAGCCTCTCCTATTAGATATTCTAATGCCCAAATGCTAGGCTATCGAGGTATACAAAATCCATTTCCTACAATGAGATACAACAATAATCAATTAAAAATTAGAAAATTACTGACAAACATTTATTTTGAGGCTGATATTATTCCAGATAAATTAACCTTCAAAACAACTTACAGTCATGATTTCTCTGCATTTGATGAACGTTATGTTGACTTGCCATATACATTAGGGAATAATGTAGACAGAATTTCTGGTATTACTAAAGCAAAAAATACATTTTCAAATCAAATATGGGATAATATCTTAACCTATAATGATTCTTTTGGCGACCATAATCTAACTCTTATGGCAGGTACATCATACAGGGACGAAGCTTCTCATTTGTTATCAGTCAATGGACAAAATATTTCGGGAATTGATTTTGAATCCTCTTGGTACTTAAATTTTGCTGAAGAAAACTCAATAACTTTAAATAATGATATTGGTGGAAGATTATATGGCGTTTCATATTTTTCGCGAGCGGCGTATAACTATATGAACAAATACTTGTTGTACGGAACTATAAGAGCAGATGGATCTTCCAAGTTTACAAAAGACCCTTGGGGTTACTTCCCTTCTGTTGGTTTAGGATGGGTGCTTACAGAGGAACCATTCATGAAAGATAATGGAGTATTCGATTTTTTAAAATTAAGGGCAAGCTGGGGTAAACTAGGAAATGATAGTGTAGGTGCAAGTGCTGGGAGTAACACCATTAACGTAATATCAATAGGCGTAGATGATGTACAAACTGGAGGGATTACTTCAAGCTCAACATTTACAAATAATACTTGGGAGGTCATTGAAGAAAAGAACTTTGGTGCCAACTTCACCATGTTTGATAGAAGATTATCTGTTGACGCAGATTATTATATTCGTGACACAAATAATGCTATCATGCCAGTATTTGTGCCAATTATTAATGCAACAGTTGAGAGAAATTCAGGCATTATAAGAAATCAAGGTTTAGAACTTGCACTGAATTGGAATAATACAATTTCTGATGATTTTAGTTATTCCTTTGGAGTTAATTTAACAACCTTAAAGAATGAAACTATAAGTCTTAAAGACCCAAGAGGATATGTTGATGCAGGTACTGCCGAATTTCGTCAGCGTACAATTGTAGGTGAACCTGTAAGAGCTTTTTATGGTTATGAAACTGCCGGGGTTTATCAAAATCAAGCTCAAGTGGATGCAGATCCTATTGCTGTAGCAAATAGTCTTGTTCCTGGAGATTTAATATATAGAGACTTAAATGGGGATGATATAATTGATGACGACGACCGTACGGTTTTAGGATCGTATTTACCTGACTTTATGTATGGAGGAAGTTTAGGAGTTTCTTATAAAGATTTCGATTTTTCTGTTAGTTTCTACGGTCAATCCGGTAACAAAATATTAAACCGTAAGCGTGGAGAAATTATTTTCACTCAAGACACTAATATGGATGCTGATTTAGCAATAAACAGATGGCATGGCGAAGGGACAAGTAATTCATACCCTTCATCAGCAGGGTTACGTAAAGGATGGAATCAAAAATTAAGTAATTTTTGGGTAGAGGATGGTGATTTCTTTAGAATTCAAAACATACAATTAGCATATACAGTTAAAGGTGAAAAGATATTTGGTAAAAACATGCCAGAAACCAAATTGACACTAACTGCAGATCGACCATTTACTTTTTTCAAATATAATGGGTTTAATCCAGAAGTTGCAAATGGTGTAGACAGGCAAGTGTATCCAGTACCAGGTGTTTATACGTTTGGTGTAAATATTAAAATATAAAAAATGCGAAATATGAAAAATATAAAAATTGAATTTAGTTTTAGTGCTTTAGCACTAGCTATAATCCTATGCCTTTTTGCATGCAATGACAAGCTTGATGAACAGGAAGGACAACTAAATACAGGCGATGTAGATTATACGATTTCTGAAGATATGATTCTTCCATTAATTGGGGCTTACGAAGCTTTTTCAACCCGAGGATGGGAAGAACCTTTGTTAATATCAGTTAGAGGAGATGATGTAAATGCTGGTGGTCTAGGTGACCAACAAGATTTTGCTGAAACTGATTTATTTAATTACAACAAAGACTACTGGATGTACAACTCCGTTTGGAGTTTGCTTTATGCAGATATAGTTAGCGTTAATAATGCTTTAGATTTAATTGAGCAATACAAAAGTTTTGCCGACGAAAGCGATTTTGCAAAAGCCGATCAATACATGGCTGAAACTAAAGTATTCAGAGGATGGCTTCATTTTAATTTGTCAAGAGTTTGGGGGGATATTTTTATTATTAATACAGCCCTTCCTGATGAAGGTATTGGTGATGGTGTTAAGACAAAAGACGAAGTCATGCAATTTGTCTCTGATCTAATGGATGAAGCAATTCCACACCTTCCGGATATGAGACCAAATGAACGGGATGATGTTCGTGGCGGCGTAACTAAATATACAGCATTGGCATTAAAAGCAATGGCCAATTTAGAATTAAAAAATTACCAAGGTGTTGCAGATGCCACAAGTGCTATTATAAACTCTAATAAGTTTTCACTTTTTCCAGATTTCTATCAATTATTTAAAAATCCAGGTGAATTAAGTGATGAAAACCTTTTAGAGATGCAATTTTCTGATTTTAATTCTGGCACAGGTGATACATTTTATCACTTATACGCTCCTTTTGGACCACAAAACTGGACTCCGGCTAGAGAAAATGCTTCTAGTGGTTGGGGATTTTATGAACCAAGTTTAAAGTTCATTAAATTCATGCTAGATAGAGGAGAAACTACCCGTTTACAAACAAGTGTGTTGTTTACCGATAGAGGTATTGCCGAGATTACTTCAGATCCAGCTTATGCAATCTTACCAGGGTGGATATCTAATACAACACCTGACGGAGATGTAATAAATGATTATGCACGTGCCATGTTTGCCAGTGGAAAACACTATTTACCTTCCATTCAACTTACAGATGGCAGAAATGACTATGGTGGCGGTAAAAACATGATTAGTATTCGTTATGCAGAAATTTTATTAATGCATGCTGAAGCTTTAACCAGAGGTGCTAGTGGTACCGGTCTTACGGCAGATCAAGCTGTAAATATGGTTAGAGTCAGAGCTGGATTATCGAATCTTTCTGGAGTAACAACAGATGACGTGTTGGATGAGAAATTTGCAGAATTAGCTCTGGAATGGGGAATTCGTTACTTTGATATGATTAGATCGGAAAACTACAGTGAGTTAAGTTATGACGGACGAACTTTTTCACCAGATAAGGCCTTATTACCTTATCCTCAGGCACAAGTAGATGCACTTCCTTTAGAGAATGATATAAATTGATATAAAAATAATTAATATGAAAAATATTTTGAAATACACCATTGGATTTTTTGCTTTACTCATAGTTTCGTGTAGTGATGGAATTGATCCAATTACAGCCGTTGATCCTGGTGCAGATATGACAGCACCTATAGTGACAATTATTTCACCTACAGAAGGAACTACTATTCAAGTTTTTGAAGAAGTTACTTCATTTGATGTGAAAATAGAAGTTACAGATGATATCGAAGTTTTAACAATATCAATACTTTTAGACGGTTCTGAAATAAAAAGTTTCAGTGATTTTACAGATTATCGTAGTGCTTTAGAAGAATTCACTTATGAAGGTCTAGTTGACGGAGATCACGTATTAACTGTTATAGCAACGGATATTGAAGGTAAAACCACTTCCGCTGAAGTTAATTTCAGTAAGCAACCACCATATATTTCACTGTTTGATGGAGAAGTTCTTTATATGCCTTTTGATGGGGATTACAGAGATTTAATTGGATTTAATCTAGCCGATGAAGTTGGTTCGCCTGGTTTTACAGGCACAAGCTATGCTGGTAGTAATGCGTATCAAGGAACTACAGATTCCTATTTAACATTCCCATCAGAAGGATTGTTAAGCAATGAATTTAGTGCTGCTTTTTGGTACAAAGTAAATGCAAACCCAGATAGAGCAGGTATTTTGGTAGTTGGTGATGATGCAGACGATAGAAATCAAGGATTTAGGTTATTTAGAGAAGGTAGTCCTACAGAACAACGAATTAAATTGAATGTGGGCACCGGTACAGGAGAAAGCTGGAATGATGGAGGTGTTATAGATGTTGCAGCGGGAGAATGGGTTCATGTGGCTTTTACAATTTCATCAACTGAAAGTAAAATATATTTCAATGGCATTGAAATGAATAGTGCAGATTTATCAGCTCCAATTGATTGGACCGGAGTTGGACCATTCACAATTGGTGCAGGAGGCGAAACCTTTAGTTATTGGGATCATAAATCTGATAGCAGTGATTTGGATGAACTACGAATCTTTGACAAAGCACTGTCTCAAGCCGATATTCAAATCATGATAAATTCCTTCAATCCATATATTCCTCAATACGCTGGAGAATCTTTCTACATGCCTTTTGATGGTAGTTATATAAATTTAGTTGGAAGTACTGCTGCAACAGAAGTAGGTTCACCAGGAATTACTGGTGATTCTTTTGAAGGGTCTGGAGCTTATTTAGGTGCTACAGATTCTTATTTAACGCATCCCGTAGGAGACTTATTAACTAATCAATTTAGTGCTGCATTCTGGTATAAAGTAGATGCAACACCAGACCGTGCAGGTATTTTGGTAGTTGGTGATGATGTTGATGATCGTTTTCAAGGGTTTAGGTTATTTAGAGAAGGAAGCCCAACAGAACAACGCATTAAATTAAATGTTGGAACGGGTACAGGAGAAAGTTGGAATGATGGAGATGTCATTGATGTGACCGCTGGTGAATGGGTTCACGTTGCTATGACTATTTCAGATACTCAAAACAAAATATACTTAAATGGTGTTGAAGTAAGATCATCAGATATGGCAGCGCCAGTTGATTGGACAGGTTGTGAGTATTTTACAATAGCATCTGGCGGTGATACTTTTAGTTATTGGGATCACTTATCAGATAATAGTTCAATTGATGAATTAAGGTTTTTCAATAAAGAACTTAGTGGCGAGGAGGTTATTGCAATATTAGGAGGAGACTATGAGCCACCATATTTTGGAGCAACGTTGTATGCTCCATTTGATGGAACTTATGTAGATATGGCAACTAATTCGAATGCAACTGAAGTAGGTACACCAGGTTATGCTGCTGAAAGTGTAGTAGGTTCTGATGCTTATGCTGGTGCAACAGATTCGTATTTAGCCTTCCCAATTGATAATTTATTCGAAAATCAATTTAGTGGAGCATTTTGGTATAAAGTAAATGCTGATCCTGATAGAGCCGGTATTTTAACTGTGGCTCCTCCAATGAATGGTACTGACAACGATTTAACTTCTGGTTTCAGGCTTTTTAGAGAAGGTAGTGGCACTGAACAAAGAATAAAACTACATCTTGGAACTGATGGAGGAGATGCTTGGAATGATGGAGATGTGATTGACGTTACTGCTGGAGAATGGGTACATATTGCATTTACAGTTTCAGAAACTGCAACCCAAATCTATTTTAATGGCGTTGCTGTAGCAAATTCAGGAGATATGACCGATAAAACTATTAGTTGGGCAAATTGTACGAATATTTCAATTGGATCTGGAGCACCCGGATTTATTGGGTGGAGTCATTCTTCTGATTTAAGTTATATGGATGAACTATATTTATTTGACAGGGTTTTAACAACCGAAGAAATACAAGCAATAATGGCAGAGTAAGTAACTTGTTTTTAACTGACTCCAGAGGATGTGTTTTAATATTTCAAGTCTGGAGTCTTTTGTCCCTTTTTGAGTTAGTCTTTAATATTTTAGCTGCATTTCTGGGAAGAAGTGCAGCTAATAATTCTTAATTATTTCTAAATGAAACTCATGAACAAAAATTTAGTTCTCCTTGTACTACTCAATGTGACATTATTTTATAACTGTAATTCAGATAAAAAAGAAGTTGCGAAAAATCAAATGGAATCAACTTCAAAAACTGAATTGTCAGAAAATCAGTTATTGGATACCATTCAAAAACAAACCTTTAATTATTTCTGGGAAGGAGCAGAACCTAATTCTGGACTTGCAAGAGAGCGTCTTCATATGGATAATATCTATCCTACTTCTCCTAAAAACACAGTCACAACAGGTGGAAGTGGTTTTGGATTAATGGCTATCTTGGTTGGAATCGAAAGAAAATTCATTACTCGTGACCAGGCTCTAAATAGATTTATCAGAATAACAGATTTCCTTGAAAAAGCAGATAGATTTCATGGTGCATGGCCTCATTGGTTAGATGGCGAAACAGGTAAAATTTATCCTTTTAGTAAAAAGGATACTGGAGGTGATCTGGTAGAAACAGCATTTTTAGTTCAAGGTTTACTAACCGTTTCTGAATATTTTAAAGATGGAAATGATAGGGAAAAAGAACTGGCAGAAAAAATAGATAAACTTTGGAGAGAAGTAGAATGGGATTGGTATACTAAAAATGGAGAGAATGTATTGTATTGGCACTGGTCACCAACAGATGGTTGGGACATGAACTTCCCTGTGGGTGGCTACAATGAATGTTTAATAATGTATGTTTTAGCAGCCTCCTCACCAACACATCCAATTACTAAAGCTGTTTATGATGAAGGTTGGGCTAGAAATGGTAAAATAGTATCTAAAGACTCGTTTTACAATGAAGCCTTGGTTTTAGACTACTATGAGCATGATGACTCACCAATTGGTCCTTTATTTTGGGCACATTACTCTTATTTGGGATTGAATCCAAAAGGATTGTCAGATCAATATGCCAATTATTGGAGGCTCACTCAAAATCATGCTAAAATTCATTATAAATATGCTGTAGATAATCCCAAAAACTATAAAGGCTATGGAGATAGTCTTTGGGGATTAACTTCAAGTTATTCCATAAAAGGTTATGCTGGTCACAGGCCAGGAAGAGATCTTGGAGTAATATCACCTACAGCGGCATTATCATCATTTCCTTACACACCAAAAGAGAGTATGAAAATGCTTGAAAATTTATATAAAAACCACGACTCTTTAATTGGTAAATATGGGCCTTACGACGCCTTTAGTTTGCAAGATAATTGGTATTTACCAAGATATCTTGCCATAGACCAAGGACCAATTCCAGTCATGATAGAAAACTACAGGACCGGATTATTATGGAAATTATTTATGCAAAATGAAGATGTAAATATTGGCTTAAATAAATTAGGTTTTACTATTCAAAAATAGAATTAAAAAAAAACGAAAATAATGATTAGAATAATGTACATATTATGCTTTACTTTCCTTTTAACTTCATGTGGATCAGATTCTGGTCCAGGATATCAGGAGCCTTATGATCCTAATGATGATGATCCAATAGTTGTTGACCCTTTAACAGATGAAGAAATTATGGATCTCGTACAGGAAGAGACCTTTAAATATTTCTGGGATTTTGCTGAATCAAATTCTAAAGCAGCAAAAGAGCGTTATCATCCTAATGATCCAACTTTAAATCAAAATGTAGTAACTACTGGAGGTTCAGGATTTGGTTTGATGAGTATTTTGGTTGGAATTGAAAGAGGCTTTATCACACGCGAACAAGGCGTTGCACAATTAAACACAATTCTCAACTTTTTTGAAAACGCAGATCGTTTTCATGGTGCTTGGTCGCATTGGATTAATGGCAGCAATGGTGTTGTAATTCCGTTTAGTCCTCAAGATAATGGTGGTGACATTGTAGAAACAGCATTTTTAGTTCAAGGACTTATATGTGTATATGAATATTTTAAAGATGGCTCTACAGAAGAAATGGTACTAGCAAATAAAGCAGATAGCCTATGGAAAGGTGTAGAATGGGACTGGTACACACAAAACCAAAATGCAATGTTTTGGCATTGGAGCCCTGACATCGGTTTTGCCATTAATTTTAGATTAAGGGGTTACAATGAAACCTTGATTGCATATATACTAGGATCAGCTTCTCCAGATCATGCAATTCCTGCAGCTGCATATCATGAAGGTTGGGCCGATAATGGAAATATTACAACTTCTGAAACTCAATATAATACTCCATTGATTTTAGATCATGCGGGAACTGGAACTGGGCCCTTATTTTGGGCACACTATTCATATTTAGGATTAAACCCATCAAACTTATCAGATCAATATGCAAATTACTGGACCTTAAATGTAAATCATTCAAAAATTAATTATCAACACTGCGTTTCAAACCCTTCGAATTTTATAGATTACGGTCCAAACAATTGGGGATTAACAGCAAGTTATACTAGAAATGCTGATGGCTCTATAGGGTACAATGCACATAGTCCAGACAACGATTCTGGGGTTATCTCGCCTACAGCAGCTATTAGTTCTATACCTTATACACCCACAGAATCGTTAAGAGCCATGCATTTCTTTTATAGTAAAAAAGATGAGTTATTGGGACCTGCAGGTTTTTATGATGCGTTTAGCCCACAATATAATTATTGGGTAGCCGATGCCTATTTAGCAATTGACCAAGGTCCTCAAATTGTTATGATAGAAAATTACAGAACCGGTTTACTTTGGAATTTATTTATGCAAAATGAAGATGTTCAGAACGGATTGGATTCGCTCGGGTTTAATTACTAATTATGACAATGACTCTGAAGCATACAAGTAACATTAAGAAGTTTCTATTAGGGTTTCTGGTAGTCTTTATTTCTAATATAATCGTAGCTCAACACCAAGAGCTATATTCTTACGAAGTCTATGTGAGTAATGTCGATACATTGCAATACAGAATGTTATTACCTAAAGATTTTACAAAAGACAAACTATATCCTTTGGTTTTATTTCTAACGTGGTAACGACAATAAAACTCAATTGGTTCACGGTAGCAAGTTATTTACTGATGAAAGTAATAGAGAAAACTTTCCTGCAATTATCATTTTTCCTCAATGTCCTAAAAACGATTATTGGGCAAAAACCAATGTAGATAGAAGCACAAAACCTATTTCTCGAAATTTTCCTTTAAATATAGGATCAACAAAAGCTCTCAATTTGGTTATGGAGTTAATGGATGATCTGACAAGTAAACCTTTTGTCAATAAATCAAAGGTTTATATAGGAGGCCTTTCTATGGGAGGCATGGGAACCTTTGAAATAGTGTACAGAAAGCCAGATATGTTCGCTGCTGCTTTTGCTATTTGTGGCGGCGGAAATCCCAAATCAGTAAAGGCATATGCAAAAACCACGGCATTATGGGTGTTTCATGGGGCAAAAGATGATGTTGTCGATCCGCAATTATCTATAGATATGGTCAGTGCTTATTTAAAAGCCGGAGGAAAACCTAATTTTAATTTATATGCTGACGATAATCATAACAGCTGGGATTCTGCCTTTGCTGAACCTGATTTATTATCATGGCTATTTTCTAAATCAGAATAAAAAAATGAAAAAACTAACCATAACTAATTACATTTTTCTTTGTATAATATCAGTATTGTTTATTTCATGTAATTCAGAGCAAAATAAACCTGAAGTTTCTTTAATCGATAATTCTTTCGACGAAAAAGTTGATTCCATTTTGAGTTTAATGACATTGGAAGAAAAAATTGGACAACTAAACTTACCATCTTCCGGCGAAATTGTTACAGGTTTAGCTAAAAACTCCAATATTGCTCAAAAAATTGAGGAAGGAAAAGTTGGGGGATTATTTAGCATGAGTTCCTTGGAGAAAATCAAACAAATCCAAAAAATAGCAGTTGAAAAAACCCGCTTAGGAATACCATTACTTTTTGGGATGGATGTTATTCATGGTTTCGAAACTACGTTTCCAATCCCTTTAGGATTGTCATCTTCGTGGGATATGGCTTTGATTGAAAAAACAGCGCGCATGGCAGCTAATGAAGCTAGTGCCAATGGCATCAATTGGACCTTTTCTCCCATGGTTGACATATCAAGGGATCCAAGATGGGGACGCGTTTCAGAAGGATGTGGTGAAGATCCGTTCTTGGGATCAGAATATGCTAAGGCAATGATTAGAGGATATCAAGGTGAAGATTTATCACTTCCAAACACGTTGATGGCATGTGTAAAGCATTTTGCTCTTTATGGTGCTCCGGATGCAGGGAGAGATTATAATACGGTTGATATGAGTAGAATTCGTATGTATAACGAATATTTACCTCCTTTTAAAGCAGCGATTGATGCTGGTGTTGGTTCGGTCATGGCTTCATTTAATGAAATTGATGGTATTCCTGCTACTGGTAATAAATGGCTTCTTACCGAGCTACTTCGTAATCAATGGGAATTCAATGGTTTTGTGGTCTCAGATTATACAGGTGTTTCTGAAATGATCGAACATGGCATGGGTGACTTGCAGTATAGTTCTGCCTTAGCTTTGAACGCAGGACTAGATATGGATATGGTAAGTGAAGGATTTTTAACCACTTTAAAAAAATCCTTTGATGAAGGAAAGGTATCTGAAGAAGACATCACAATAGCATGCAGAAGAATTTTGGAAGCTAAATTTAAACTAGGATTGTTCGATGATCCGTACAGATATTGTAAAGTAAAAAACCGAGATGAAATGGTTTTTACAACTAAGAACCGTCAATTCGCAAGAGCTGTTTCATCACAATCTATGGTTTTATTAAAAAATGAGAATCAATTGCTACCCTTAAAAAAATCGGGAACAATTGCACTTATAGGACCTTTAGCTAATACCAGCGAAAATATGGGTGGTACGTGGAGTGTTAACACCGTTCAAAACAAATCAAATTCTTTCCTTGATGGAATCAAAACAGTTCTAGGAAATCAAGGTGAAATCTTGTATTCAAAAGGTAGTAATTTGGTTTATGATCCTGAACTTGAAGAAAGAGCAACGATGTTTGGCAAAGGGCTTAATCGAGATAACAGAACTGATAAACAATTACTCGATGAAGCTTTAAAAGTGGCTTCCAAATCAGATATAATTATAGCTGCTTTAGGTGAGACAGC
>RCND010002308.1_pt1 | contig 14218 bp, 15 predicted proteins | sample 2041351 | NCBI WGS metagenome assembly RCND01 (sample SAMN09708230, study PRJNA481090) | Marine sediment metagenome, whole genome shotgun sequencing project. | biome: marine sediment; feature: ocean; material: sediment; isolation source: Sewage treatment plant 12B marine sediment (STP12B) ...
CCTACGCCTTACAATACATTGCATGAGCTACAGGCTGTTCCTGCAGATGAGTTTTTCGAACTTCATGAAAAATTAGAAAAATACTTAGGGTCGGGCTTTTCAGTACGAGTAGGACAACAGATGAAGATGGAAGATTATGGTGTATTGGGCCTTTCGTGGCGCACTTGCACCAAAGCAGGTGAAATATTTGAGCGCAGCGAGCGCTATTTTAAGCTACTCTCTAATACCTATGTCTTCAAGGTTGATAAAGATCAAGACCTATCTAATGTTCTTTTGTTTAGAGAAGGGTACCGAAGAGGCATAGAATTATCGAATGAAGCCACTTTTTCTGCGACAATAGTTGTACTTAGAGCAATGACGGAAACTGATATATCTCCAGTTGCAGTATCTTTTAAACATGATCCACCGGCGGATATGAAAAGCTATCATGATTCTTTTCAATGCCCAATACTATTCAACCAATCACAAAATTTCATTTCCTACAAAACTTCAGACCTAGATACACGAACAGCAAAAGCTGATACCAATATCAACAAGTTTTTGGTAGAAAGGGTTGAAGAAGAAACCAAAGGGATAAAAGTAAACCCAAATAAAATCTCTTCCGATATAGAAAAATTAATTAAAGACGCACTCCCTAGTGGAATCCCAAGCATAGACCATGTGGGTGAGCATGTAGGAATGAGTAGCCGTACCTTATCCCGCAGACTTGCCGAAGGCGGCAGCACCTTCAGGGGTATTATTAAAAAAACGCAAGAGAGAATAGCTAAAGATCTTCTTATAAATTCTTCCAGAAGCGTGGGTGAAATTGCCTTCGAAATTGGTTTTTCTGAACAAAGCGCATTCAATCGCGCATTCAAACGTTGGACGGGCAAATCTCCTGTCGAATTCCGAAAAATTCAATAATAAAACTGAATTGGCTTAAACTGTCAAATAATTGGCGGATAAGGTCAAGCATGTGATTTAATATACCCCCAATTTTACATCCGTAATGAATCATGGAAGTAAGATGAAAAAACAATCCGCAAAAATATTACTGTTAGCTGCTTTAGAAGCCACATTTATTTTACTATACACTTTTACTTCAAATTCAGAAGGATTTGAGGAGAGCCAACTAATTGTAACGAATTCAACTGAAAACCTAAAACAAGAAACCTTTAATATTCTTGAGGCTAAATGCAACAACTGCCACCGTAAGCAAAATCCATTTATGGTCTTTTCTCTCAAAAATATGGAAAGGCGCGCGCCCAAGATTCAAAAGCAAGTTTTCATCACTAAAGGGATGCCAAAAGGCAATCAAGTTAAACTTAGCAGTAATGAATATGCCATACTTAAAGAATGGTTAAACAAACTAAATAGTAACTAATCATGGAAATATCAATTAAATCATTTATTCTCTTTGGATCTGTTGTTCTTACAGGATTATCTGCAGGACTATTTTACGCCTGGTCGGTGTCTGTTATCCCAGGAACACAAAAAGTAGCAGACCCTGCATATTTAGAAACTATGCAGAGCATAAATCGGGCAATTCTGAACCCGTCCTTCTTTCTTATATTCTTCGGAAGTATATTTTTTCTAAGCATAGCAAGCATATATGAATTTCATGAGAATAAAGTAGCATTCTGGCTTCTCTTAAGTGCATCTATTTTCTATCTCATTGGAACCGTTGGAGTCACAGGGCTGGGGAATGTCCCTCTCAATAATCAGCTGGACGCTCTTGAGTTGACAAAGATTAATGCAAGTAAAATAGCTGAATTTCGAAAGTTTTATGAATTGAATTGGAACCGAATGCACCTTATCAGGACCATTTTTGCGGTGATTTCATTCCTACTCTCGGTATTGGCAGTATTCACGCATTCAAAACATTAAATCAATTATAATCTTAAATAAATAAACATGAAAGACAACATCTTAGTAATCGGAGGAACTGGTAAAACTGGTCGAAAAGTAGTAGAGCAATTAAAAAAACGAAACCAAAATGTACGGATTGGTTCTAGAAATGAGTCACCATCCTTTGAATGGGAAGACCCCACTTCTTGGTCAAAAGCTTTAGAGGGTATAGATAAAGTATATATCGTTTTTTATCCTGACCTCGCTGTGCCGGGTGCTTTTGAAGCTATTCAAGGACTTACAGAAGCCGCGAAAAAGGCCGGTGTCAAAAAAGCCGTTTTACTTTCTGGAAAAGGTGAAAAAGAAGCGGAACGCTGTGAACAGCTTGTAGCGAATTCAGGTTTAGACTACACCTTAGTAAGAGCCTCATGGTTTAATCAAAATTTTAGTGAAAGCTTTTTCTTAGAACCTGTCTTGTCTGGACACGTAGCACTTCCTATGCCCGATACCAAAATTCCTTTCGTCGATACTGGAGATATTGCCGAAGTAGTGGTTGAAGCACTACTTAACGATGCTCACAATGGAAAAACCTATGAAATTACTGGCCCCGAAGCGCTGACTTTTGAAGAGGCAGTAGATATTATTGCACAGGCAACCGAAAGAGATCTTAAATATCAGGCCGTAACGCAAGAAGAATATAATGCCATGCTGAAGGATGCAGGAGTACCTTCCGATTATATCTGGCTTTTCGACTACTTATTCAGAGAAGTATTGGGTAATCCAAACAACCAATTGGTAAGCACAGATGTTGAGAAAATACTGGGTAGAAAAGCCACGGACTTCAGAACGTATGTTCATAAGACTGTGAAATCAGGATTATGGAATCCGTCGGTATCAGCGACTATTTAAATCTTAATTGGAACTGCTTCCTAAAGAGAAGCAGTTCCAATTAAAACAATCTATAAAAACATGGCAAATTTTAGCAAACATTCCTCGGAACGCATTTTTACAAGTAGATCAGTCTTAATCATTGTTCTGTCACTTTGGTGGAATACGAGCACAAATTGAAGCCGTTCGCATTAGAAAATACCAACGTGGAACAGGTTTAGGAACTGAAATGTTTGAATGGGCCATAGATAGGGCGAAAAAAAGAAGAGCACATTTACTTCAACTTACTACCGATAAAAAAACCCAAAAAGCTTACTGTTTTTGAATTTTTTTTTAATGGTTTCTATTTGAGCAATCGAAACCTTTCCTTTAATTTATCCATAATCCTATCGATGATATCTTCAGGAACTTCCAATATTTCTGAAATTTCGTAAAAGCTCCTATTTCCAAAGGCAAAAAGCTCTAAAACTGATTTACTTCTTGGTGGTATGTTATTATATAATGCCCCAAATATGGTTCTACGCTCCAAAGAAGGTAGCAAGGTATCACTCATATCCAATTTTTTGATCAATTGCTGTTCTAAAGTTTCGTCCAGTATTATATTCAAAGGTCTTTCTGTATGCTGCTTATATGAAATATCATCCAACTCAGTATTTAAAATCAAATCGCCATCGGCTTGTGTCGTAAATCTTTCATCCAATGCATCCAACTCTTGTTTTAGCATCTTTTCAGTACTCTGATACTCCGGGGTTTCTTGTTCAAGTATCTTTTTCTCCTCTATTTTTTGGACGGCCTTCGAAAATAAAATGGTCTTTATTTTTTCCTCATCAATAATATCGCTGAAATCTTCAAAAACTTCAAGATATATCTCATCCAAAATTCCTTCAGCATTATAAAAGCCCCTATCAATGGCACCTTGACTTTCAGCTGCTTTAAGACTTCTAGCCGTGAATTTTTTTAAATCCGGTACCAATGAGGATATTTTGTTATAAAACTGTTCAAAATCATTTTCTTCCTTATGTCTGTATAACTGTTTAACTAACATGATCTTTATGTTTTAGGATTATGTTCAAATCTTCTTTTTGCAATTATCTAAATCTAGTACCATATCTGCCCATTTAATATGATAATTATCAGTCCTGGTAAAAACCTTGGTCTTTAAACCAAATAAATCTTCTTTTAAAATAAAGAGTCGACTGACCTGCATCATTTCAAATAAGAATGTTCCTATTTAATTTTGGGGCCAAATGAATGTTTAACCTAAAAAATAATAGTATGTCTTTAGTAAAATTTAGAAACAGAAGACCATTCGGTAATCTTGTTACTTCCGATTTTTTTGATATGGAGGATTTCTTTGATAACCGATTTTGGAACGAAGGATTGATGAGCGACCGTTTCTGGAACGGAAGAAAAGGGGAACCAGCACTTAATATTAAGGAAACTGATGATAATTTTGAAATTGAATTAGCAGCCCCTGGCTTCGCTAAAAAAGATTTTGAAGTAACCATAGATGAAGGATGCATGAATATTAAGGCAGAAAAAACTACCTCTGAAGAGGAGAAAGAAGAGAATTATACCCGTAGGGAATTTAGCTACAACTCATTTGAAAGATCTTTACAATTACCAGAAAATGTTAAAGAAGAAGAATTAAAAGCTAAATACAACGATGGTATACTTAGTTTTAAATTGGCTAAAAAAGAGCCCGTAAAAAAACTAAAACCCAAAAAAGTTGAGATTTCATAAATCTCGTTTTTTTAAGAATGTCCTCTTTCCTAATCTAAAAGCGTCCATGTATTGTAGGGGTTAGGATTGGGGGCACTTTCTGTTATCTTACGGCTATTTCATAAAATTCACCTATCAGGTTATTTCAGTAGTGAAATTATACATTTTATAATTTCTTTTAATTGGGTGAGCCTTAATCCCAACTACTAAGATTTTTACTAGCATCCAATTCTTTTTTTGCAGCTTCATATCCCAGATTAAATACAGCATCTATATCCTTTAAAGAGAATGTACCAAATTTGTTCAAATCTTTAGGACAGATTAGCAAATCACAATCCTTGAATTTTAAAATGGAATCTTTAGAAGTCTTTATTTTATAAGCACGTTCCAAAACATTGTAGGAGTATTTCAAATCTTTGATTTGCTTTTTCACAAAAGGATTTACATAAACCCCAATGATCTTTTCGCATACTGGTACTACTAAATCAACCGGGAAATTGTTCAATGTACCACCATCTACATAATACTGACCTCCAATTTTGATTGGGGTGAAAACCCCAGGAAATGCCGCTGACGCCAGAATTGGACGAATTAGTTCTCCCGCTGTAAAAATCTTTAAAGTACCATCTAAAATATTAGTCGCCGTAATCGACAAGGGTTTTTTCAAGGTTTTGAAATCATCATCTTTCAACATGGTCCTAAAACCATCGTATAGCTTCTCCGTATCAATAAATCCAGGTTTGTTCATTGCGAACTTGTCAATCCTAAAAATAGGCACTGTCTTAAAAAATTCAAGGATTTCTTGCCAAGTATTGCCATTTGCATACAATGCACCCACTATGGCACCAGCACTAGTGCCAGCAATATGGGTAGGGAATAAACCGTGTTCTTCAAGCGCTTTAATTACCCCAATATGGGCTACTCCGCGTACTCCGCCACCAGAAAGAACCAGTCCTATGTTCATTTTAGTCTATTTAATTCAAAGCTATTGGTTTAGACCTTCAATATTTATGATGGATGTCATAATTAGCCGTTAAAAATAAGTATATGATTTTTGTCATACTTAAATAACCCAAAACACGCTATTTTTAGAAGTTAACAAATCAAGTTTTTTTTGATTTTACAAGCGGCATGAAATATGATTTGAAAAATGAACCCGTACTAATGGGAGTTATTCTTATTGGTATAAGATTTTATTATAGCGTGAGACTTACAATTTTAATAATACAAGGGTACTGAGTATGGCAGTTGAGCTTAAAGAAAAAGATATCTTTCAAAGTATTTTCAAATCCTCGATTGAAGGTATTCTAGTAGTGGATGCAAATGGTGTTTTACTAAGTGTGAATCCCGCGATTGAGCATATGTTCGGCTACGGTCCAGGGGAACTTATCAACGAAAATCTGGAAATTCTCATTCCTGAAAAGTTGAGAGAAAACCATTTAAGCCATAAGGAGAAATACGCTAAAAATCCAATACCACGACCTAAGGAACGAAATCTGGACCTTTTGGGCTTAAAAAAGAACGGTTCCAAATTTCCTGTAAAAGTAAGTCTTAGCCCAACAATTATAAAAGGCAAATCCATTACCATTGCGTTCGTTTCAGATGCTTCCAAACTTAAGTCAGTAGAGCAAGAATTAAAGTCAAAAGATGCAAAAGACAAAGCCCTTTTGGAAGCTATCCCTGATATGATTGTCATTCAAAATTACGCAGGAGATATTATCGATATTCATAAACCTGAACATATTCATGTACCAGAAGGTTTAGGTTTCCGTCTACCAAGAGAGGAGATTATCGGAAAAAACATTTCGGAATTAGTCCCACCTGAAATATCCAAAGCAATATTAAAAGCCCATGATAAAGCCATAAAAACCAACGAGATTCAAGTTAGGGAATACACTTTTAATGGAACTAATGGAAGTATAGATTTTGAAGCAAGGACGGTTAGTCTTAACAATCATAATTTATTGACCATTATAAGGGATATTACCGGACGCAAGATAGCAGAGCAAGCCAACGAAAAGCTCCTTCATGAGGTCGAAGAACGGTTGAAAGAACTCACATGCATTTACAGCATTTCTAATTCGATAAAGACGAGAGAAACACTTGAACAAGTATTTCAAGATACCCTAGAAGCGATTCCGCCTGGATGGCATTATCCTGAAATCACGCGGGGCAAGCTGATTTTGAATAACAAGGAGTTTGTTGCTGAACCATTCGAGGAGACAACATGGAAGCAGTCGAGTGATATTATTATTGATGGGCAGAAGGAAGGCGAAGTACAGGTCTATTATCTTGAAGAGAAGCCTGTAATGGATGAAGGCCCCTTTTTGAAGGAGGAACGTAATTTGATCAACAGTATCACATACACATTGACTGAAGCGATTGAGCGCAAGAAGGCAGCCCAAGCCCTAAAGGCAAGTGAATCTAAAAACAGCGCACTAATAAACGCCCTCCCAGATACAATTATAATACATGATACGAAGGGGAACTTCTTAGATATACAGGCATCTGACCTATCGTCATTATTATTTGACAAAGAAATGGTCATCGGGAAGAATGTTAAGGATATTTTCCCTAACGAATTGAGCACAAAGATCATAAACGTATTATCAAAAGCACATGAAACCAAATCGCTTCAAGTTTTAGAAGCGCCTATACCTGGACGGGATAGTATAATATACTGCGAGGGAAGAGTGGTGCCTTTTGAAGACAATAAATTAATTGTAGCGTTGCGTGATATTACCCAGACCAAGGCAGTACGGGATGTACTGTATGTCCGTAACAGGGCCTTGGAGGCAGCAGGGAACGGAATCATTATTGTTGATGCGCAACAATCCAGTCTACCCATTATTTATACCAACGATGCTTTTTCACACATAACGGGCTATGGGAAAAGTGAGGTTTTAGGTAAAAACTGCCGTTTTTTACAAAAGGATGATCGGGGTCAAAAAGAAATAAAAATTATTCGAAAAGCCATTAAAGAAGGGCGACCCTGCCATGAAGTGTTGCGCAATTACAAAAAAGACGGTACTTTATTTTGGAACGATTTGACCATAACCCCATTAAATAATGATAAGGGATCATTGACCCATTTTATCGGGGTACAAAGCGATGTGACACAACGAAAAAAAGCGGAGTTCTTAAAGGATCAAATACGAAAGATATTGGAAATGATCGCCCAACGCTGGCCCCTTGATTTTATAGGTAACACCATTGTTGAAACCGTTGAGCAGCATATAGAAAATTGTTTGGTCTCTATTATATTGTTAGATAAGGAAAAGGGAACTTTGCACAACCTCTCAGCACCCAATGTACCCAAATTATTAGCGCAAGCTTTGGAAGGACTGAACATAGGCCCTAATATTTGTTCCTGTAGTACGGCAGCGCATCTAAAAAAAGATATATTTACAACCGACATGACCCAGGATCCTTTATGGAAGGACCATAGGAATTTGTTAATGGAGCATAATTTAAAATCCTGTTGGTCCTTGCCAATACTATCTTCAAGTCAAGAGGTTATTGGAGTATTAGCACTCTATTACGAACATCCTACAAAACCGGGGAAATCCCAAAGGGAAATGATCGAAGACATCAACTTTTTGTCTAGTGTGGCCATTGAACAAAACGATACAAGAATCACCTTACAGAAAAATAGAAAACAACTTGCGATTTACGCCCAAGAATTAGAGGGACAAGTTGAGGAACGCACCAATGAGTTAAAGGCAACGGTACAAAAATTGGTAGAGACCAATCTAAATTTGGAAGATCAAGTATTTGTTACTAAAGCTGCTGAAAACAGGGCCATGGCGAGTCAAGCCATGTTTACGGCAATTGCCAGAAACTTCCCCAAAGGCGTAATAATTGTGTTCAATACCGATTATGAGATCGTTTATATTGACGGAGGCGAGTTATATCGCATGGGGTTGAACAAAACAGAAATTGAAGGAACTAATATTGATGATACTGATATATTTTCTAAACAAAGAATAGAACAGATAAAAGATAATATACAAAAAACAATGGATGGGGAGCACCTATCCTTTGAAATACAATTTCGAAGAAGAAGTTATTCCGTAAACACATCGCCCTTATTTGACGATAACCATAAAATACAATGGACCTTGTTCGTGTATAACGACATTACCAAACAAAAAGAAGCGGAAAGGAAAATTAAGTCTGCCCTGGTCCGGGAGCAAGAGCTTAATGAACTAAAATCACGATTTATCTCAATGGCCTCCCATGAATTTAGAACACCCTTAAGCGCCATACTTTCCTCAGCAATATTAATAGGAAAACAAAATGAACCCGGTAAGGAAGTAAAGAGAGAAAAATACGTAGGGCAAATTAAGACCAATGTTAGGAACCTAGTGGTCATCTTAAACGATTTCCTCTCCTTGAGCAAATTGGAAGAAGGTAAAGTGACCGCCCATAACGAAAAATTCGATATTGTACAATTTTCAAAATCTTTGGTCGACGAAATCGATTCAAGTAAAAAGTATGGGCAGAAAATAACAATAAAACATAAGAAGCCAACAATTAATGTGTTTTTAGATATAAAATTAACCAGACACATTCTCACAAATCTTCTTTCAAATGCCATAAAATATTCCCAAGAAAACAAGAACATTGATTTGATTCTTGACAAGAATCAAGAGAACCTTGTAATAAAGGTTGTTGACCAAGGAATAGGGATACCAAAAGAAGAACAATCCACCCTATTCCAACGATTTTTCAGGGCAGATAACAGTTCTACTATTCAAGGTACTGGATTAGGGTTACATATCGTTAAACAATATGTTGAGTTAATGGGAGGCCATGTTAGTTTTAAAAGTGAATTGAACAAGGGAAGCACTTTTACAGTAGAATTACCCACCTAATCATCACTTTTTTAAACATGAAAAAATCTCCAACCCTTAAAAAGGAAAGGAGATTTTTAAGCAGTACATTCTTTAACCAAGTTATGGTTCTACCGCTGTGAAAACCTTATTACGACCTAATCGAGTATTAACCATGTCTTTTTAAAAGTTTTGTGACAACCAAGGAAATCAAGGATTTTTGAATAATTTCCTTAACTCCGACCATAAAATGAGAGGGATATAAATCTATTTTCAATCTGTTCAGATTTAACTTTAAACTCTCCTTATCAATTTCTCGCTGTAAGCTTAAAATCTTCAACCTATGGTCAATTTCCGTAAAAGAACTATAGTTTTTCATCTTCAATCAAAATAATAATTTGAAAATTTCCGTAACAATGGCCCATCTAGTTTATCCCTGAAAAAATAACACAACAATGCAACCACAACATAAAACAATCCAACAACAATAAAACCTTGATAGGTATTATCCATTGCGTTACCTATCGCATATGAAGCTGCGAACGACAATAAGAACAAGGCAAGAAGCCCAATTGCCCCAATAAGCATTACATGGGTAAAAGCGGTTACTGCTCGCATTAGTGCCTTGAATATTTTAAGTTTAAAATATTCCTCGCTATTTTCGAGATAGGATCTAACGTCGACATCTGCCTCAGTTAGATCCCTTTTTAGTTCTTTCAAGGCCATCTTTTGTTATTTCTGTAGTTGGGCATTTTTCTTTTTTAAATCTTCCAATTTGTGCTCCATTGTTGCAATTATATCATCTGCTTTGTAGCTCATATTAGATATGGTATCATCCAACTTTTGTTCAAATTCCACTTTCTTCTCATTTGCGGTCCTTGTAAGATCTTCTTTGGCATGTGAAACACGTTCAGAAATTTCGTGTTTGGTCTCCAAAGCTTTTGCTTTAATTAGTTTTCGGGTTTTGGTGCCCTTATGAGGCGCATAAAGAATTCCAAACCCAGCTCCTATTGCTGCTCCTGTCAATAAGGCCAACATTACATTACTTTCGCTTGACATGATTATATGTTTTAAGTGAATAATTAATTTTCATTACTAAAGTATATGAACTTATTACTATTTGATATGACCTAGATCAGTCTTAGCAATTCTTTTTTTGTTGAATGACCTAGATCATTTACTAGGCTAGTTTGCTAAACTATCTTAGGACCACTAAAAATTTAATAAAATGAAGGCCAAGATTGCCAAATCGGCTCATAAGCATGTTTTTTCAAAAATATACTTAGATTCTTTTCATATCCTAGAAGCCGCAGAAATCATCACCAATGAATTTATGAATTATCTATACTTGGTAAAACAAGTATTGATAATTCAGCCCAAAACAAGGATCAAATAAATACTGAGTTAGCAATTAAAGACCACACAAGTAAATTATCGAAAGTGAATTTGAAATGCGATTATTTTTACAATCCTGAAATAGGTTATATTTTTGTAACAGGTCCTTTAACTTCGATATTTCTTAATGATTTAGAAGGTAAAACTTTAGGAGCTATTTCAGCGGGTCCTTATGGCATTTTAAGAGGTTTAGGAATCTCAAAAAAGGAGGCAACCTCTCATATAAAAGCATTAAAAAAAGGCGGGTATTTAATGATCGTGAGGGGCTATGATGATGATTTGGATATTTTAGAAAATCTTTTAAAACAAAGGCATGTCAAATCCATGGGCTCAATTCCCAATTGATACATTAAAGCACCAATTGTTGTTACAGGTCAATATCTAGGGCTAATGGGCAATGGTCCGAGCCATAAACATCCGAGAATATTTTAACAGATTTTATTTTATCGACCAATTTAGAACTAACCAAAAAGTAATCAATGCGCCAACCTGTATTTCTTTCCCGTGCTTTAAAGCGATAACTCCAATACGTGTAGGCCACCTCATCGGGGTGCAGATATCTATATGAATCAACAAATCCTGCTCTGATAAAATTGTCCATCCCGTCAATTTCTATTTGGGTATACCCTGCCGTCTTATTATAGTTTGCCTTGTCGTTTTTTAGATCTATTGGTGTATGGGCCACATTTAAATCCCCACAGACAATGACCGGTTTAGTTTTTTCGAGGTTTTTCAGATAGCTCAGGAAATCTGCATCCCATTTTTTTCGGTATTCCAATCGGTCTAGTTGCTGCCCGGAGTTAGGCACGTAAACGTTTACCAAAAAGAATTTTGGGTATTCGGCACATTGAATCCTACCCTCCGAATCATGTTCGGAAACATTCATATCATCGGTCATAGCGATAGGTTTCGATTTACTCAACAATGAGGTACCCGAATAGCCTTTTTTATCCGCAGAGTTATAATGATTATGATAGGTATTCAATGGGGATAAGGCTTTTTCAACCTCTTGATCTTGAGCCTTTGTCTCCTGCAAACAGAGTATATCAGGATCTAAACTTTGAATGGATTCAAAAAAATCCTTTTTTACAATTGCGCGTATGCCATTAACGTTCCATGAAATAATATTCATAACTATCTTTAATTATCAAACTAAAGATAGTCATTATCAGTACTTATTAGGGATTTAGCATCTTGTTTTCAAAGCACAAGTCGCCTTAGCACAAAAAGCACGAAACTAGCATCGAAAAGTGGTTTTGACGCTGGATTATTACCTTAATGACTAGCCATTAACTAATTGAAATATTTTAAACGCTCTATACTTCTGCAAACCCTGGCAAAAGTATACGCTACATATATTTGGAAAGAAAACGGAAGAAATCCTTTTTAAGATCAGCATATATCTGTCTTTGGGTTTCCATGCGGTTTCTAAATTCTAAATGTTTCTTTACCAATACGGTATCAAGTACGTCTTTGCCCTCCATACTTTGACCTGCAATTTGGGTTTCATGAATCTCAATATCTTCCAGAAGATCATCTATTACACCTCCGTGGAGAACAAATTGGTTTTGATAATGTTCTAATTGGACCAAAACCTCTTTAGAAGTATATCGCACTACCAATTCACTTAGTCTATTTTTAAAGGTTTTTAGTTCATCTTCCCAAAAGAACAGTTCACGCCGCCATTGTTCATGCTCAAAATGCAGGTTTGAATTGTAAATTATTTCTTTTTCCATGATGATTTTATTTAGTTTCATTTTACATACTATTTTTTCGATTACTTATCATTATTATCATTTGTCGCCAAAATTATTGCAAAAGGTGATTCCTCAGAATGATTTAAATCATTTGCGACCACTTAGCTGTGCTTTTACTTTGCATAATCAAATACAGCAATGATGAAAAAAACAAACACCTTGAAGCGAGTGTTACTTCTACTCAGTGTTTTAGCGATAAGTAGCTGTGGTACGGTGGTCATATCCTCAAGACCAAATCAACCACCACCACCATGGTTCTATCCCAACCGCTTAGAAGTAGTACGGTACGTTTATTTTCCAGAGATTAGTATTTACTACGATTTAACGGCACGCAGCTATCTTTATTTAGATGGTGGTATTTGGGTTCGTCGGAATATATTGCCTCCACGCTACCAGAATTATGATTTAATACGATCAAGATATGAGCGAATCAAAAACTATCATGACGATAATATTCGCCGCTACCATGATGAGCACAATGCAAATCGGGGTCGCAGTAATGTAAATACCAAAAAGAGAAGTAGTTGATTAGCTTAATTTCTTTAAAGTGAATTTTGTGATAATGAAAATTGTAATCGCTATTTTATTACTACTGGCCCTTAAAGGATGTAAAGGTCAGGAGAAAGAGAAAGAAGACATCTCCAAGGAAGAAAATCAAGAAATGGCCCAAGAGCCCAAAGGACAATGGGAAGTGCACAAGGAATATGATGAAGCAGGAAATTTAACTAAATACGACTCCATATACTCCTATTCTTATTCAACCATGAAAGGTGATTCAGTTAAAATCAACTTGGATAGTATCATGCATTCATTTAGAGGATATTTTGAAAATAGAATACCATTTGATTGGAAAAGGGATTTCTCCTATTTCCCAAAAACCGACTCCCTTTTTATGAAGGATTTTTTTAAGGAAGATTATTTTTTAAACAATTGGCAAGAGCATCATTCTGATATCGAGAATATGATGAAAAAAATGGATTCTGTTCGTAATGCTTTTTTAAGAAAACATCATCCTGGACTAATCGATAAAGAAGAGTAAACCTATTTGAATATTTCTGTGCAGGTATTTTAATTGTTGAGCAATTGAAATGTCTGTTTCGCTATTTCAAGTTCCTCATTGGTAGGTATAATCATAATTTTAACAGCTGAAGTGGAAGACTGTATTTCCCTTAAACCACCTGATTTTAAGGCATTTGTAGCTTCGTCTATTTCAATGCCCAAATATTGCATGTCTGAACACACCATACTTCTTAATAAAGCAGAATTCTCCCCTATACCTGCCGTAAAAACAAGGGCATCCAAACCATTCATTGCCGCAGTATAGGCACCTATGTATTTTTTAATACGATAGGCATTCATATCAAGTGCCAATTTACAGTCCGTATTGCCATTTCCAGCTTCGGCCTGTATATCCCGCAAATCGCTATACCCTGTTAAACCCAACATACCACTTTCCTTAATGAGCAAATCATTGACCTGGTTCAAACTATAGCCTAAATCATTCACTAAATAGAAAATAAGCGAATGATCTATGTCCCCGCTTCGTGAGCCCATTATGAGTCCATTGCTGGGTCCAAAACCAAGACTATGGTCTATGCTTTTGCCATTTCTCACGGCCGTAATACTACAGCCATTTCCAAGATGAACTGAGATTATCTTAGCATCATTTTTTTTTAAATATTCAGATGCCTTTTCGCTTACATATTTATGACTTGTACCATGAAATCCATACACTTTGATTCCATGTTCTTCATAAAACTTATTCGGAATAGCGTATTTTCGGGCTTTTATTGG
>RCND010001278.1_pt1 | contig 14204 bp, 7 predicted proteins | sample 2041351 | NCBI WGS metagenome assembly RCND01 (sample SAMN09708230, study PRJNA481090) | Marine sediment metagenome, whole genome shotgun sequencing project. | biome: marine sediment; feature: ocean; material: sediment; isolation source: Sewage treatment plant 12B marine sediment (STP12B) ...
AAGATCTCTTTCCAAGTTTAATGCGTGAAGGAATTGATTTAATGGCAGGATATGCAGAGGGATATTGGCGTGATGTGGGGAATCCTGAGAGTTATCGTGATGTGTATGATGATATTTTGACAGGAAAAGTGGATTTGGAAATTGCTGGGAAAGCAACGCAATTTCCGGATGGAGTACTTTATAGTGAAGTAGCTTATGATCTTGATAAGAGTATTGAGATTATCGGTACGGTAGTATTGGGAAAAAATGTTACGCTTAAACATGGTGTGAAGTTAAACAATGTCGTTATCGGTGACAATGTTATCATCGGCAAAGATAGCAAAATTCGAAACACTGTGATATGGAATGATGTTGATATCTTTCGCAATGTAAAGCTTGATGGTTGTGTCATTTGTAATAATAATAAAATCTGCAAAAATGTCACCGCAAACGCAGGAATTATCTTGGCAGAAGGTTGTGAAGTTGGTCAACTGGTTAAGGTTGAACAAGATGTTACGATCTGGCCGGATAAGGTGATTGAAGAGGCTTCAATTGTCAGCCATAGTTTAATTCTTGGGAGTAAGTACAAAAACTCTATTTTTGAACATGGGATGGTTGTCGGTCAGTCGAATGTTGAGCTTTCGTGTGAAATGGCTACAAAACTTGCGGAAGCTTTTGGCGCGCAGCTCCCAATTGGTTCGACAGTTTTAGTTGCCCGGGATTATCAGAAAAATTCACGTATGCTTAAGCGGGCTTTTCTTGGGGGGCTTCTTTCTTCAGGTATTAATGTGATTGATTATCGTGATATTCCTTCTGCTATCTTACGTTGTAATCTATCTTCACATAATGAATATGCAGCAGGTGTCTATTTCAATCAGAAGTTAAATGATCAGACAAGTACGGTAATTACTTTTTTTAACTGTGACGCACTACATATCAACCATGAGATGGCTAAAAAAGTAGAGAAAGCATTTTTTAAAGAGACCTTTCGCCGTGTAGACTATTCTAATATCGGTGAGATTGAAGAATCTGATCATGATACAGAATATAATGTTTATAAAAAAGGTATGGAATTATTGTTAAGTTCCCATAAATTTAAATGTTTGGATTGTCGTATTTCAGTTGATATGATGCATGGAATGGCTTCAGAAGTTTTCCCGGATATTTTAAATGAACTGGGTGTAGATAACATTATGTTTAATGCGCATCCTGATGTACATCGTTTGGCGAATATCAATACCTTATCTAAACGGTCAAATGATGATATGGGTGCAGTCACTAAAGCACTTAAACTGGATGCCGGGTTTATACTTTACCCTTATGGACAGCGTCTTGATATCGTATGCGATGAGGGAGTGCTACTTGGGAAACAGGATGCGCTGTATATTGTTCTCTCACTTTTAAATATGGAAGCGAAAGAAACAGGGGTTAAGAAACGCGTCTTCTTACCAACATGGGCATCAGATCTCGTTCCTTTTGATAATCTTGAGATTGAACGAGGCCAGTATATAAATTTTAAAAAAGAAGAGTTGAAACAGTATGATCTTGTGGCTACAGGTGATGGTAACTTTGCTTTTACTGAGTTTTCAACACACCGGGATTCAATGTTTGCGACCTTGAAAATTCTTGAGATGATGTTAAATCATGAAGTTAAACTCTCTGAACTCATTGATTCACTTCCAACCTTTTATTACAATTTGACTCAAAAAGATTGTTCGCAGGCATTTAAAGGAAAGATGATGCGTATGTTCTTGGAAGATTCCAAAGGTAAAAAATCATCCACACTTGATGGTGTTAAAATATGGTTAGATGAAAATGATTGGATATTAATGATTCCAGATCAGTATGATGATAAACTTAATTTGTATATTCAGGCAGAAAATGAGGAAAGAGGTCAAGAGATTTTAACTAGCTATACTGCTAAAATAGAGGAGTGGTTTAAGTCATAATGGATGACCCTTCTTTAAATCTCTGCTTCTTTTGGCATATGCATCAGCCTGATTATCGTGGCAGTGACGGTGTGATGACAATGCCATGGGTATTTCTTCATGCCATTAAAGATTATTATGAAATGCCATGGCTTTTAAGCCGTCATAAGGGACTTAAGGCGACCTTCAATATCACACCCCCCCTGATAGAACAACTCAACCTTTACAGTGATCCTTTGAACAATGACTATTTTCTGTCACTCTGGCAGATGCATCCCTCAGAGTTGAGTGAAGAGTCAAAGACTTGGCTTATAAAAACCTGCAAATCTACACAATATGAAACGATGATCAAACCTATGGAAAATCTTGACACACTCTATCATTATGCACATCTTAATGATGAACAACTGATCGATTTTGAAGTGTTGTTTATATTGGCCTGGTGTGGTAATTACTTGCGTGAGGAAAATACACTTGTAAAGGCACTTTTCCAAAAGGCTGAAGGATTTACGCAGGAAGATAAAATACAGTTGCTCAAAGTATTATGTGAATTTGTGGCGACTATTTTACCTTTTTATGCTGCGTTGCAAAAAGAAGGTGTTATCTCTCTTTCAACAACACCATATAATCATCCTATTTTACCTTTGTTGTTAGATATGAACAATGCAAAATCTGCCAATGAACACACAACAGTTGTGGACAATCCTCTTTCATTAAGAGAAGATGCCATTGAACAGGTAGAGCGTTCCATTATATTATATGAAGAAACCTTTGGTATGGAACCAACAGGTTTTTGGCCTGCAGAAGGTGCAGTAGATGAGGAGAGTATAGCAATTTATAAAGAACGGGGAATTTCTTGGATAGCCACGGATGAGGCAATTTTATTTCGATCTCTTGAAGATGATACGCGTAAAAACCTCTATAAGCCGTATGTGTATAATGGCATGACTATTGGGTTTCGTGACCATGGACTAAGCGATTTGATAGGATTTAACTATCGTTTCAAATCAGGACATGATGCTAGTGAACATTTTATGCAGATGGTAGAACCTATCAGACATACTCAAGAAAATGCAACGGTGTTTGTCATTTTGGATGGTGAGAATGCTTGGGAGTTTTTTGAAAATAATGCCTATGACTTTTTTACTGCACTGTATGGACGTTTTTCGCAAACACCCTGGTGTAAAACCGTGAAAATGGATGAAGTTTCACAATTAAGAAATCCGGGTAAACTGGATACACTTGTCCCCGGAAGCTGGATACATGGAAACTTTGATACCTGGTCAGGACATGCTGAAAAGAATCGTGCCTGGGAACTGATTTATCAAACACGACGTGATGTAGATAATCATAGTGCTGGGATTTCTGTTGAAGTCTCCGAAAAGGTAAAATTTCACTTCTTGGCTTCAGAGTGTAGTGACTGGTTCTGGTGGTATGGAGATGATCATGTTACAGAGTTTGGGCTGGAGTTTGATACACTTTTTAGAGAACATCTTATTAGTATCTACCATCTATTGGATATGAGTCCCCCCTCAGATCTTTTCATCCCGATTATTGCACAAAAGAGTACGGGCTCATTTTTAGTTAACCCACAGTCATCAATTTCACCTGTTATTGATGGTAAAAATAATTCCTTTTTTGAATGGATTGGTTGTGGAAGTGTCGACGAGAGTAAGCTTTACTCCACCATGGATAGGGTACGTGGTCCTATAGATATGATTTATTATGGTCACAATGATCAAACAATATTTCTGGCTTTAGAAGGGAATATTTCCTCTTTGGAAATGTCACATCTGAAGCTGGAGGTTATCATAGAAGAGACAGGGGAACATTTTAATTTTTCTTTTTCTATGGATGCACCTTATGAAAAAAAAGGAATACAATTGGCTGTTGATGAGCGTATAGAACTTGCACTTTCAAAAACACACTTTAAGGCCTACAATAGTGTGCATCTTCGTTTTGAGATATTAAAAGAGAGTGAAATTATACAGATAATGCCTGGGTATGGTGCACTTTTCATTGATTTAAATGAAACGTACTTAGAGAATTGGTTTGTATAAATGAATAATTGTACTATCAACGAAATTAAATTATATGAAGAGGGGAAAAGAGATGGCAAATAAAACTAAACTACTTTTCGGAATTCACATGCATCAACCCGTTGATAATTTTGAGTGGGTTATCAAACATGGTGTGGAAGTCTGTTATGGTCCATTTTTTGAAGTGATGAGTAAATATCCGGAGTTTCGTTTTTCTGTGCATTGCAGCGGATGGCTGATGGAACAGATAGAAACGTTTCATCCCAAACTCTATAGGCAGATAAAAACACTCGCCAGCAAAGGCAGTATAGAATTTTTTTCTGCGGGGTACTATGAACCCATTTTAAGTGTCATTCCCTCTGAAGACCGTGTGACACAGATTGACATGCTTAGTGATGCGATTGCCTCAGATTTTAAACAGACACCCCAGGGGCTTTGGCTGACAGAGCGTGTATGGGAATCTTCTCTTATTCCTGATTTGCATCGTGCAGGTATCAAATACACAGTGATGGATGATTACCATTTTCAGTGTGCCGGTTTTGATGAAGACATTTTAGATGGATATTATATGAGTGAAGAGGGTGGTAAAGAGATCGGACTTTTCCCTATCAGTAAGAAGTTGCGCTATGCTATCCCCTTTTTAAATGTTGATGCGGCTATTAAAACCATCAAATCCTTTACAAGAGAAGAAAATTCTGCAGCGATTATCTTTGATGATGCAGAGAAATTTGGCATGTGGCCGGGAACTTATGAATGGGTGTATGAAAAAGGCTGGCTTGAAAATTTTGTGCAAGCAATTTTAGCGGATGATGAGATTGAGACCATGCACTATGGCACGTATTATGAAGAGGAACGTACCCGGGGTATTGCCTATTTGCCTAATGTCTCTTATTATGAGATGGGTGAGTGGAGTCTTCGTGCAGATGATACACTCAAACTTCAAGCTTTTAAAGAAGAAATGGGAGAGGAGCGTTATGAAAATGAGGGTGTCAAATTTTTAAAAGGCGGTATCTGGAAAAACTTCCTTGTAAAATATGATGAGAGTAATCGTATTCATAAACGCTGTATAGAAATTTCAAAAGTACGCAAAGAGGTGAAAAAATCAGCCTTCAATACAGCCTTATATAAAGCACAAACGAATGATGCACTTTGGCATGGTGTATTTGGCGGTTTGTATCTTCCTAACTTAAGAGACAATGCCTATCGTTACATCATTGAAGCAGAAAATATACGTTATGGAAAAAAAAGTGTTTTAGTCAGTGACCAAAATGAATTAGATGGGTATGAAAAGATTAAAGCTGTTACGCCAAAAAGTATTTTCCGTTTTGACTCAGCATATGGAGGTCAGCTTGTTGAGTTTGATATGCGTAAAGAATGTTTTAACTGGCAAAATACCTTAACACGTCGTAAAGAAGCCTATCATCAGCATCTGCTTGAAAAGACACCTAAAGAAGAAGCGCCCATAGTTAAAGAAGAAGAGGGTATTGATACCATTCACCATGCTGCTGTTGAGATTGATGACACACTGCGTGATGCAATCATTTATGACTGGTATTTGAAAAACTCTTTTATCGATCATATCTCTGATGACAATTTCTGTGTGGATAATTTCCGTCATTGTAATTTTCATGAATTTGGGGATTTTGCAAATCAGCCATTTGATGTTGTTGTAGAAAAAAAGAAAGTGACATTTTTCAGAGAAGGCGGTCTCTACTTTCCTCAAAAAGTGCCAACAAAAATGGAGAAGACCTATATTCCAAATAAGAATGGATTTGATTTTGAAATTAACCTCTCTACTCAAGCAGAAGGAACATTTAACTATGTACTCGAACATAATTTTCACTTTTGTGAGTATGAATCTATTATGATTAATGCAGAGCCTTTGCAGGATCAGGGAAGTATCTTATGTACAAAAAAACTTGAGATTTATGATGCACATCTCAAACAAAATATTGTTATCATACTTGACAAGTCTTGTGATATTCACTATTTTCAACTTAAGACACTTTCTCAAAGTGAACATGGGTTTGACTTGAGTGTACAGGGAATCAGTTTTGCTATGGTGATGCCATTTAGTACAGCAATTACGATCAAAGGTACTTTGGAGGTACGAGATGTCTGATATCAGATATGACCGTATACATGATACACATGTGATCATAGCACCTGAGCGTTTACATCGTCCTGATTGTTATAGTGCTGAAAGCAAGAAAGAAATAGCAAAAGAACACTGTCCTTTTTGTGAAGGCAATGAGTCTATGACACCGCCTGAGATTTTTACCATCAGAAAAGAAGGTTCGCTTAGTAATGAAAAAGGATGGCAAACACGTGTGGTACCAAACCTCTATAAAGCAGTGCAGATTGAAGCGGTACATACACATCATTATGGTCTATTTGAACACTGGGAAGGTTTTGGGGCACATGAAGTCATCATTGATACACCCAAACATCATACTTCAATGACACAGTGGAGTGAGGTTGAAGTTGTACAATGGCTAAAAACATTGCGTTCAAGAGTCTCTGATTTACGCAAAGATGGACGTATTGCGTATATTTCACTGTTTAAAAATGAAGGCAGGGAAGCAGGTGCTACGCAACAACATGCGCATACACAGCTCATAGGCTTACCCATCATACCAAAAGAACAAAGAGAGATATATCAGCGTAGTTACGAATATTATATGGGTAATAGTAATGCCTTGTTAGAGTCAGAAATTATGCGTGAGGAAGAAGCCAACGAACGTATCGTAGCCCAACATGGTAAGTTTACAGCCTATTGTCCTTATGCGAGTGCCTACCCTTTTGAAGTGATTATTAGTTCAAAAAAGGCTTTAGGACAGATAGATACCCTTCAAGATGAGACCATAGGAGAGATTGCACCTTTGCTTCTGGTAATACTAAAAAATATGAAAAGACAATTGGGTTGTTTCCCTTTCAATATTTCCATGAGTACACCGCCTTTACAGGGGGATACGGTTGAATATGATATACTCACACATACAGATGATAGTTGCCGTTTTTCGATTCGGATCATGCCACGTCTCTATCATATGGCTGGATTTGAAGTGAGTACAGGAATTATGATAAATCCTGTGACACCTGAACATGCGGCTAATCTTTTACGGGAGAGTATTGATGCGTGATCTTCGTTTACTATTTGCTGCGAGTGAGGTGTACCCTTTTGCTAAAAGTGGTGGACTTGCTGATGTGGCACATAGTTTGCCAAGGGCATTGAATCGTACCTGTGACGTTCATGTCATAATGCCTCTTTATCAGTTTATAGATCATGAACTGTTTGGTATTGAAGCAATTGGTGAACCTTTTGACATTATCATGGGAGGCGTTGCCTACCCAGTAATACTTTATATTTGCAAATATGAAGGCATGACGTACCGTTTTATCTATACACCATTATTGTGTGATAGAGAGTTCCTCTATGGATCCCCTCAAGGCGAATATGAAGATAACTATATTCGGTTTGGACTTTTTAACTATGCGATCCTCGAAGTGTTAAAACGGGAGAAATACGAAATTGTACATTTGAATGACTGGCAATGTGCTTTACTGCCTTTGCTGATAAAAGATGAGCTAACGTTGAAAACTAAAAGTTTGTTGACCATTCATAATCTTGCTTTTCAAGGTGTTTTTGAAAAAAAAGTACTTACGACTCTTGGTATTGATGAAAAGTATTTTACTATGGATAGTTTGGAATTTTACGGGCAGGTCAATTTTATGAAGGCAGGAATTGCCTATGCTGACAGGATCACAACCGTCAGTCCCACCTATGCTAAAGAGATACTCACTTCAGAGTTTGGCTGTGGTCTGGAGGGTTTTTTACAGTACCACAGCGATAAGCTTAGTGGTATTGTCAACGGTATTGATACAGAACATTTTTCCCCATCCACGGATAAGATGCTTATTTTACCATATGTTGATTTAAGAGGTAAATCAGTCAATAAAAGAGCCTATATGAAAGAAATACAGGTGAAAGACCCTAAAAAACCACTGGTTGTTTTTATAGGACGTTTTACTTTGCAAAAAGGTTTGGAGATATTCATTAATGCTTTACCTGATATTGCTTTGATGGCATGTAATATTGTCATATTGGGAGAAGGTGAAATACAATACCATGATGCACTCAAAGTGATAGCCGAAAAGTATGACAATATACATCTGGAATTTGGTTATGATGAAGCACTGTCTCACCGTATATACGCAGCATCTGACTTCTTTTTAATGCCGTCACTGTTTGAACCCTGCGGATTGGCGCAAATGATCGCTATGAATTATGGATCCATGCCTATCGTACACAGTGTGGGCGGGTTGGCAGATACGGTACATGATTATGCAGCCTTTTATACTAAAAGTCAAAAAGGTTATGGCGTAGTCTTTAACAATCCGGATTCGGAGCTATTTTTAAATGCTGTGGAAAAAGCTTTACTGCTTTATGGAACGAAAACGCGCTTTAACAAGATCATTAAACATAATATGTTGTGTGATTTTTCATGGAAAGAGAGTGCAGAATTATATATTAAAGAATATGAAAATATGAGAGAAGATGCCAAATATGGATAAATTAAATATATTACTTGCAGCTTCCGAAGTTGTCCCTTTTGCAAAGAGTGGGGGGTTGGCTGATGTCGCTGGTGCCCTTCCCAAAGCGCTACGTGCCTTGGGACATGATGTCCGTGTGGTGATGCCCCGTTATTACATTGTTGATAAGGAAAAGTATGGTCTGAAAGCACTTGAAGGATCATTAGGTGTTCCCATGGGAAGAATGGGTGAAGCATGGGGAAGTGTTTTTGAAGGTGTCCTTCCAGGGAGTGATGTACCCGTTTACTTTATAGAGCACGAAGATTTTTTTGGGCGAAAGGGTCTTTATGATGAGGATGGGGAAGGGTATATTGACAATGACAATCGTTTTATATTTTTTTCTAAAGCGGTGATGCAGTTGGCAAAAAAATTGCATTTTAAACCAGATGTAATTCATGTAAATGACTGGCATACAGCAGTTATTCCCATTTTACTTAATACCACCTATGCCAATGATCCTGACTTTGCACATACAGGAACACTTTTGAGTATCCACAATCTGCAACATCAAGGTAAATTTTACAAAGGTGCAATGGATGTCTTGGATATCGGTTGGAGGCATTTTAATGCTAATGAACTTGAAGAGTATGATGGTGTAAATTTGCTTAAAGGTGGGATTGTACACGCAGATGCCATCAATGCAGTAAGTCAAAAATATGCCCAAGAGATACGTACTCCTGAGTTTGGGTGGGGTCTTGACAGGTTAATCGATGAGAAGGCATATAAACTCTATGGTATTCTAAACGGTGTTGATTATGAAGAGTGGAGTCCCGCGGTAGATACTTTAATACCTCAGACTTTTGACCTGGATGACATGGTAGGTAAAGCTGTTTGTAAAGAAGCATTGCAAAAACAATTCAATCTTCCTCAACTCGCTGATGTACCACTCATAGGCTTGGTGGGGCGTCTTGCAGAACAAAAAGGGATTACACTACTTTCTGCAGCAATAGAGGACTTAATGAGTCTTGATATACAGATAGTGCTCCTTGGTGCAGGAGAGAAGTGGGCAGAGTATTTCTTCTCTGATATTGCATCCAAATATCCAGAAAAATTTGCCTGTTATATAGGGTATAGAAATGACCTCGCTCATCAGATTGAAGCGGGCAGTGATATGTTCCTTATGCCTTCACTTTTTGAGCCTTGCGGACTCAATCAGATCTACAGTTTACGTTATGGTACTCTGCCTATTGTACGTGCAACGGGAGGGCTTGATGATACTATAGAAAATTACGACAGTGTACATAAAAGCGGTACCGGATTTAAGTTTTATAATGCAACTCCTGAGGCGCTGAGAGGGACTGTAAGCTGGGCGGTAGATATCTGGTATAATGATAAAGCAGGCTTTAAACAACTCCAACGTAATGCTATGCTAAAGCGTTTTGATTGGACAGAAGCGGCACATGGTTATGAAGACCTTTACCGTCATATTATGGAGGGTCGCCTTAGCAGCGACCATCCGTAGCGAGGAGCAAGAATGACACATGCTATGCATTATAATATCTCAACTTTGAGTGATCTTGATATCTATCTTTTTAAAGAGGGGAACCACACCAAACTGTACGAAAAATTTGGTGCCCATAAAATGGTGCACAAAGGCATAGAAGGTGTACACTTTGCTGTTTGGGCACCCAATGCACAAAGTGTGAGTGTCCGTGGCGATTTTAATGACTATGCCACAGAGTCCCATCCTCTTAAATTACGAGAAGATGATTCTGGGTTGTGGGAAGGTTTTATAGAAGGTGTCGAACAGGGTTTGACCTATAAGTATCATATTGTCTCAATGCTCCATGACATCATACATGATAAAAGTGACCCTTTTGCCTTTTACTCTGAAAAACCTTCTAACTCTGCTTCACGTGTCTGGCACCTAGATGAGTATGAGTGGCAAGACAAAAAGTGGATGAAATCACGTTATAAAGTAAATGCGCATGATGCACCAGTTTCAGTATATGAAATGCACCTTGGGTCATGGAAGAGAAAAGTTGAGGAAGATAATCGCTATCTCACGTACAAAGAACTGGCCATTGAACTACTTGCATACCTCAAGCAAATGAACTATACGCATGTTGAGTTTATGCCTTTGACCGAGTATCCATATTTTGGGTCATGGGGATATCAGGTGGTGGGGTATTTCTCGGCAACGGCACGTTTTGGTGAGCCAGAAGACTTGATGTACCTTATAGACGTATTACATGAACATGGGTTTGGTGTCATTATGGACTGGGTACCTTCACACTTTGCTGTAGATATGCATGGTCTTGTTAATTTTGACGGTACAGCACTCTATGAGCACGATGATCCACAAAAAGGTTTTCACCCTGAGTGGGGAAGTTTTATTTTTAACTATGGACGTAATGAAGTGAAGTCCTTCCTCATCTCTTCAGCCATGTTCTGGCTAGACAAGTACCACATTGACGGTATTCGTGTGGATGCTGTTGCTTCGATGTTATACCTCAATTATGCAAGAGAAGAGGGGGAGTGGACGCCTAACATTCATGGAGGTGATGAAAACCTAGAAGCGGTAGCCTTCTTACGTAAACTCAACGAAAGTGTCTATGCGCAGTTCCCTGATATTATGATGATTGCCGAAGAATCAACTGCTTGGCCGATGGTTACTAGACCTACAAGTATAGGTGGTTTAGGCTTTGGATTTAAATGGAATATGGGATGGATGCACGATACGCTAAAGTACATGAGTTTTGACCCCATTCACCGTCAGCATCATCACCAGCACATTACGTTTAGTCTCTGGTATGCCTTTGATGAACACTTTATGTTGCCTCTTAGTCATGATGAAGTAGTACACATGAAAGGCTCCCTCATTAACAAAATGCCTGGTGATATCAATCAAAAGTTTGCCAACCTGCGTGCTATGTATGCCTATATGATGGCACATCCGGGTAAAAAACTGCTTTTCATGGGTGGAGACATAGCTCAGTATGCAGAGTGGAATTATGAGAAGAGTCTGGACTGGCATCTACTTGAAAATCCTCTGCATTCCAAACTGCAAAAGATGATAAGTGATTTAAATCTCATCTACCAAAAAGAGCGTGCTTTGTATCAGCACGATGAAAAGCATGTTGGGTTTGAGTGGATCGATGATGGAGATTATCAGCATAACTGCATCAGCTTTATGCGTAAAAGTGATGACCCTGATGAGACAGTATATGTGTTGTGTAACTTTGCCGATGAGACACGAGAGTCTTACAGGATCGGGATGCCTTATGAAGGTGAGTATGTAGAGATATTTAACTCACAGTCAAGCTATTATGAGGGCTGGAATATTGGTAATTCTGGACCGCTTAAAGCGATAAAAGAACCAATGCATGGAAGAGAGTATTCGATCAGTATGACCTTACCGCCTTTAGGTGTGATATATTTGAAACGGTGTAAAAATATTTAGTTACACCCTCTCTATGTTACTATTACGTAATCTTCTTGATGTATAATCACTTATGCAATATGAAAAATTGAATTTACCTGAACATACTGATTATTTAGCTCAACTCATACGTGCTAAAGATGAAAGTAGCGAAGATTTTGTACGCTTATTCTTATCTTTAAAAACGTATATACGTGCAAAGGTGATTAGTGAACTGCCTGATGTTTATCAAAAAGAACTTTGTAGTAAATTAAGCGAAGAAAAACTGGCTGAATTTGTCAATAGAATGCGTACGGATGATGCAACAGACTTGATGATACTCCTCAAAGAGCTAGATGAAGCTAAATGGCTTAAAACCATTGAACTGTTACATACAAATTTGACAGTAGCCATAAAGTCATTAATGGATTACACTGAAGATGAATCAGGTTCATTGATGGAGATTGAAATCTTTACAGTGACTCAACATGAGACAATTAGATATTCAATGAAACGACTGCGTAGATTGAACAAAAACCATTCTCTTGAACATATCAGTAGTGTCTTTATGGTTGATGAAGAGTTCCATCTCTTGGCACTTTTTCCACTGTCAAAGATTGTGACAGCGGATGAAAAACTGACATACGCGGATATCTATGATGGAACATCTCAGCCCATTTCAGTGCATAGCCGTTCTTCTGTGAATGAAGCTGCGAGATTAATGAAGCGCTATGATCTTCATGTAATGCCTGTCATCAATAGAAACGGTCGTCTTCTTGGACGCATTACGCATGATGATATTCTTGATTATATTGAAGAGGATGCAACCAAACAGATGTACGGGCTTAGTCAGGTTCATCCCGAAGAAGAGATTGAAACAGGGATAGTTGAAACGGGACGAAACCGTGCACTTTGGCTGACTATCAATTTGATCAATGCGACCTTGGTGTCGATCGTTATTGGACTTTTTGAACACTCTTTACAAAAGGTTGTTGCCTTAGCCGTACTTATGCCAATCGTTGCCAATATGGCTGGTACTGCATCAATGCAGACGCTCACTGTAATAGTAAGGCAGATGGCTTTAGGTAATGTCAGCTGGGAAGATGCTACGCCTACGCTTTTAAAAGAGATAAAACTTGCTTTTATCAATGGCATGTTATTTGCTATTTTAGGAACAATTATCTCTTACGTCTGGTTTTCCTCATGGCACCTTGGTGGAGTAATGGCAGCATCCATGTTTGTCTCTTTTGTTTTCGCCGGCATATTGGCTGCCTATGTGCCACTTGGTCTGAAAGCAGTGAGTATAGATCCGGCAATCGCTAGTTCAGTGATCGTTATTACTTTGGTTGATGTAATCGGGTTTTTCTCATTTTTATGGTTTGCAACAATGTGGATACCTGAACTAAGAACCTAAAACAGTTTACTTACCATCTCTTGCGCTTCTTTCTGTATTTGCTTGAGATGGGTCTCATCAATGAAACTCTCTGCATAGATTTTGTAGATAGGTTCTGTACCTGAGGGACGGAGTGCAAACCATCCGTTTTTTGCTACGACTTTAAGACCACCAATAGCAGCACCATTCCCAGGGGCATTGGTTAAGATGGCTTCTATTGGTTCACCTGCTAGAACTTTTTCTTTTACATCTTCAGGTGAAAGTTTTTTAAGAATACTGCGTTGCTCGGAATCAGCAGGTGCATCGATACGGGCGTAGATAGGAGCTCCAAACTTTTGGGTTAACTCTTGATAGTGAACACCAGGATCTTTTCCTGTCACTGCTAAAATTTCAGCTGAAAGAAGAGTCATGATGATACCGTCTTTGTCCGTACTCCATACCGAACCGTCTTTGCGTAAAAAGCTTGCACCGGCACTCTCTTCCCCACCAAAAATGATGCTACCATCGACAAGACCCTCAACGAACCATTTAAATCCAACGGGCACTTCGATAACCTTTTTATGTAATGCACCTGCTACACGGTCGATCATCGAGCTGCTTACGAGGGTTTTTCCAATACCCAGATCACTTTTCCACTCAGGGCGGTTTTGTGCCAGATAGTTGATGGCAACGCTTAGGTAATGGTTAGGATTCATCAGGCCGACACTTTTGGTGACAATGCCGTGACGGTCAAAATCAGTATCATTTCCAAAGGCGATGTCATACTTTTCTTTCATTGCTACCAGTCCTGCCATAGCATATGGGGAGGAACAGTCCATACGGATCTTGCCATCTTTGTCGCAGTGCATAAAGGAGAATGTAGAGTCCAATGTATCGTGAAATACCTCCATATTGAGTCCGTAACGCTCTTT
>RCND010001280.1_pt1 | contig 14173 bp, 14 predicted proteins | sample 2041351 | NCBI WGS metagenome assembly RCND01 (sample SAMN09708230, study PRJNA481090) | Marine sediment metagenome, whole genome shotgun sequencing project. | biome: marine sediment; feature: ocean; material: sediment; isolation source: Sewage treatment plant 12B marine sediment (STP12B) ...
AAGTAATTTTTGTTCACTGTCACTGAACTTGAAAAAATACCTCTTAAGATACTTATTGAAGTTCACTACGTTCATACCGTGGATTTTAAACCCACGCTACATAATTTTTTTGGCCAATTGTTCCGGCAATATTCCCAAACTCTCTTCAACCAACTTCGTATTACCATGCGTAATAAATGCATCATCATATTCAAATGACGTTAAGGATACATCATTTATCTGTTTCTCACTCAATAACTCTAATATAGCAGACCCTACACCACCCATTTTTGCAGAGTCAGAAAAGACATACCACTTTTTATACTTTTTAGAAAGATCACTAAGCATCTCTTCATCTAATGGTTTCACAAAACGCAGATCTAAGACAGCTACCTTTTTTTCTAATAGTGCTGCTGTCTGTTCTGCACGCCCTACTCCGTTACCATACCCTATAAAGAGTATCTCTTCACCCTCTTGTAGTAATACAGACTTTCCAAGTTCAAAGGCTGGGCTCTCTCTGTCTTGCGCTAAGAATGCTCCCCTGGGGTATCTAAAAGCACAAGGGTGATCATACTCTTTTGCAAAATACATACAAAGTTTCATAGTCGTTTCATTATACGGTGCAAGAAGTGTCATATTTGGTATACCTCTTAGGTAAGAGATATCAAATGCCCCCTGGTGTGTCTCACCATCTTCACCAACAATGCCTGCTCTATCAAGTGCAAATGCCACCCCCAGGTCCATTAATGCAATATCATGAATGACCTGGTCAAAGCCACGTTGCAAAAATGTCGAATAGATCGTACAGAATGGTTTAAAACCCTCTTTTGACAAAGGTCCCATAGAAGTGACTGCATGCTGTTCTGCTATAGCAACATCCCAGAAGCGTTCTGGATATTTTTCTATAGCTGCTGACATGCCTGTACCTGTTGGCATTGCAGCAGTAACACCTACAATTTTTTCATCCTGGCTTGCAAGATCCATTAATGTCTCAGAGAAAATAGCTGTGGCTGCTTTAGCACCATTTTTCTTAGGCGTTATACCGGTTTTAAGATCAAAGGCACCCACCCCGTGCCAATGTTCTTTTGTCCCTTCAGCAATCTCATATCCTTTACCTTTAGTAGTTTGGGCATGAATGATCACCGGTTTTTTCAATGCTTTAGCTACTTCCATCGTCTCTATGAGTGACTCAATATCATGCCCATCCACAGGACCGATATACTCTATCCCCATCTCTTCAAACAGAATACCCGGTGTGATAAGTTTTAAAGACTCTTCAAACTTCTTTGCCATATAACTCGCACTTTCAGGCAAATGATCCAATATCTTTTCAACACCGCCTTTAAACCTTTGATAAAAAGAACCTGCCATCGTTTGAGAGAGTAATTTAGAAATTGCCCCTATAGGCTTCGCAATACTCATCTCATTATCATTGAGTATGATCACCACTGGGTACTTTCTGTCTCCAAGTTCATTGAGTGCTTCATAAACCATACCCGCAGACATACTTCCATCACCTATAAATGCAACAGGCACCCGATCTTCACCTTTAAGAGCTATGGCTTTTGCTGCACCTACCGCCAACGATATAGACGTTGAGCTGTGCCCTGCAACATAGTAATCATACTTAGACTCTTTTGGCTTTGTATATCCACAGATACCATCAAACTGCCTTAACGTATCAAACTCTTCCCATCTCCCTGTGATGAGTTTATGCGCATACGCTTGATGACTTACATCAAAGATAAAAGGATCGGTATCCACATCAAAAACCCTATGCATCGCCACGATAAGATCTGTTGCACCCATAGTGGAAGAAAGATGTCCACCATTTTTACTTACCGTATCCAATATTTTCTGTCTGATATCTTTTGCTAAAGTATTAAGCTCTTCAATAGAGTGTGCCTGTATATCCATCTTATCTCTTTTCACTATATGTGTTATGATAGGCAGTGATGAGTTTTTTTGCAAATCCGATCTCTGTATCTGTATATTTCATGCCTAAACTTTCTGCTAAATTTTTCAACTCTTTTTTTGTTACTTTCTTCATACTACTGTGTATCTCTTTATCTTGGGTAAAGTCCTTTAAAAGGAAAGGTTTGACTTCCACATCATTTGCATTGACCACAGTCACTCTTTTCAAGCGGTCACTTCCGAAAAGTGTTTAAAGAACACATCATTCTGTTTTGCAGTCCCTATGGTGATACGTATTGCATTCATCCCATAAGAAGCCAGGTTCCGTATGATCACCCCTCGCTTAAGCAATGCATCCGAGATCTCTGTAGCGTCCATACTTGCATCAAAAATATACGTGATGAAGTTTGTGTAGCTCTCTATATACTCAAAACCATTCTCTTTTGCAAAGCTTTCATAACGCCCTATCTGTTCCTGATGTAAAAGGATAGACTCTTCGACGAATGTGTCATCTTTACAAGCTTCGATTGCTGCTGCCAGTGAAAGTGTAGAAATATTAAAAGGTGGACGCATTTTATAGAGCTGGTCTATAAGTTCTTTTTGGGCGATACCATATCCTACTCTCATCCCACCCAAACCGTAAGCTTTAGAAAATGTACCCAGGTAGATCACATTAGGAAACTCCAGAAGGTCATTTGGCGTGATTTCATATGCTTTATCTTTCGCAGCAGCATACTCCATATACGCACCATCTACTACCACAATAGCCTCAGAGCCAATGGCTCTAATGAGTTTTAGAACCTCATCTCTACTTGTCGCATCTCCTGTAGGATTATTAGGTGTACAAATATAGACGATCTTAGGTTTACGCATCTCATACGCTTCCATAAATTCATCATACTTATGTTCATAACTCATCGTGCGCAATACTTTTGCACCCATCTGCTTCGCATAGATCTCATACATCGCAAAAGTCACTGCAGACATCAATACAGAGGAGTTTTCATCTAGCACAACCCGAGAGATGAATTCAAGCACCTGATCAGAACCTGCACCTATGATAATGTTTTCATCTTTAACATTATACTTTACGGCAAGTGCATTTTTAAGTTCAAACATAGAGTCATCAGGGTAAAGATGTGCTTTATGAGCATTTTCGACTATTGCCTTTGCTACAGTTGGACTTGTACCTATAGGGTTTTCATTGGAAGCAAGTTTGACCACATTTTCCGGTGCTATACCAAACTCGCGGACCACCAACTCAATAGGTTTCCCAGCTTCATAAATCTTGATATCTTTTAATACTTTATTATATTTCACCACTACTTACTCCCTACTACTTACTATCTATGTTATACATCATCAGTCTCTTTTACATAAGAGCCCAATACTTTGATCTCTTTTTTCATATTTTCCAAAATAGGTTTGACTTTCTCATCATCTTTATGTCCATGGAACTCTATGAAAAAGATTGATTCACCTTCTACAATGTGTGACTTGATCTTTGTAAGATTCAGCTCGGCTTTTTCAAAATAATTTAAAAAGTCAACCAGTGCGCCCGGCTTGTCTGAAAGCCTTACGAGCAACGATGTTTTATCATTTCCTGAAGGGGTATTTTCAAAATTTGAAATGATGAAAAAGCGTGTCCTGTTATTAGTGTTATCTTCAATATTCTCAAAACGTATAGGCAAATTATTGATCTTGGCTGCAACTGAAGGACAAAGTGCAGCTGCCGTCTCATCTTTAAGTGCCAATTTTGCTGCTTTAGCAGTCGATTCTATAGGAATAAGTTCAACATCGTCCAAACCCAGATCAGCTAAAAAGTTACGACACTGTCCAAAAGCAATATCCTTGGAGTAAATCTTTTTTATCTTTTTAATATCTTCATTCAATGTGGCAAATGCCAGGTGGACATCGATCATCACTTCTGCAATGATCTTTAAATTGTACTCATCAAGATAGTTGATCGTATCACTTACGATGCCGTTTGAAGAGTTCTCAATAGGTATCACACCAAATTTTGCTGTGCCTTTGTCTACTTCACGAAAAATCCCCTGAATAGACCCCATAGGCAAATATGCAGACATCGCGCCAAACTTGGACTCTGCTGCTTGATGGGTAAAAGAGGCTTCCGGTCCCAAATACGCAACTGCTTCAGGAAGTTCAAGGTTTCTTGCTACGGCGAACATTTCTAAAAAAAGTGCATCAATGGCAGCATCTGTCAGCTTCCCGCTGTTTTGACCTTTAAGACGGTTCAAGATAGCTTGCTCACGTTCAGGACGGTAGATAGGTGCACCTGTAGTATTTTTGAGTTCCCCTACTTGATGTACCAGCTCCATACGTTCGTTATAGAGTTCTAAAAGCGTATCATCCAGCGTATCGATCTTTACTCTTAATTCATCAAGTGTCATCTATGCTACCTTTACCTGTATATGTTTATTTTAAATACTCAAGCTCTAAACGTACTTGATCCTCATACGTTTCACGTTGACGTATCAATCTGTCTTTTCCATCTTGAAGGGCTACCTCAGCAGATTTTCCACGTGTGTTGTAATTACTTGCCATAGTAAATCCGTATGCTCCTGCTGAATGTACCACTACAAGGTCATTATGTTTCAATGGGGGCAGTGGTACATTCTTACCAAAAAAGTCTCCACTTTCACATATCGGACCTACAACATCTGCTTCTGTCTTTTCACCTTCTACACTTACTGCTTCTATCTTATGGTAGGCATTGTAGAGACTTGGTCTAAGCAGGTCATTCATGGCCCCGTCAACAATCACAAAACGTTTTCCGTCATTGACTTTTTCATACAGTACTTTTGTAAAAAAGGCACCCGCATTGGCAACCATATAGCGACCAGGTTCACATAAAAGTGTAACATCCAGTCCTTTTGTAGCATCAAAAATAGCCTGGGTATATGCTTCTGCTGCAATAGTCACTTCATCGTCATACACCACACCAATTCCACCACCTACATCAAAGAACTTGATATCGATCTTGATCGCTTTTAGTGAACGTACCAGATCTGCAACGATCTGTGCTGCTTCTCTGATAGGAGAAAGTTTTGTCAACTGTGAACCAATGTGAAAGTGAATACCTATTGGATTCAAGTGCTTAGACTTGTTTGCATAAATATACATCCGTTTTGCCATATTTATCTCTACACCAAACTTATTTTCATGTAGCCCTGTTGAGATGTATGGGTGTGTTTGCGGGTCAATGTTAGGATTTACTCTAATGGAGATACGTGCTTCTTTACCAAGCTCTTCTGCTATCATCTCAACACGTTTCATCTCTGCTTCAGACTCAAGGTTAATGAGTAAAATGTCATATTCCAGTGCTGTTCTTATCTCATCATCACGTTTACCTACACCTGAAAAAATGATCTTATATCTATCGACACCTGCAGCAAGAGCCCTTTTTACTTCACCGATACTCACACAGTCAGCTCCGGCTCCAAGTTTTGCCAAGTGAGAGATCACTGAGAGGTTTGAGTTTGCTTTAACAGCATAATTGATAAGAGATTTTTTACCTGCAAAAGCATCTTTTAATGTTGCGTATCTGCTCTCTATATAATCAAAATCATAAATGTACAATGGCGTACCATACTTATTTGCCAGTGCCTTATAATCAATATTCATTTCTACTATTCCTAAGTTCATCCATTACGGACGCTATTTTAGGATGATTTTATCCAAAAATCACTAAAAAAGAGCTAGTAGCAGTATTTAGCCTGTATTAAGCTATAGATCTTTCATCTGTAAAATAAACATACACTGCATAAAGCCATAAAATGGTAATAGGTAAAAGCACTGTAAGTTCAGGAATTAAAACGCCATTGGAACCCATCTGCCCAAGTCCGAACAGTATGCCCCATATCATAAAAGTTGATCCCAATGAGAGTGCTATTACCCCACCAAAGTTCATCATTCTTGCATGAAAAGGAAGTTTGAAGAACAAGATCATGATCATAGATATAGCAAAGAGTGGTACAAAGACTTTCTCATACATTACAGATCTGATCTTATCTGAATTCAAGTGCTGTTTTTGAAGTAACTGCCAAGTGTTATATGCATCGATGATATTTAATGCTTTACCTTCATACAGGGACTCAATGATCTTAGGCTTATACCCCTCTAAGGTCTCTATACTCTCTTTATATTCCACATTGTATTTTTGCAACTCACCATTCTCATATATGTGTGTTTTAACTGTAGCATTTCTAGCAGTCCATTTTTCACCGTCAAAGGTGGCAAGAGGTGCATTGATCGTGTATTTGACTTGATACCCTTCTACTTTAAAGATCGTAATATCTTCTATCTTTTTAGCTATAGGATGAAGCTTGTTTATATAGACAAAGGTATCATTGTATTTAAAAAAAAGATCATTGACATCATAGGCCGTAAGTTCATTTTTCAGAAGAGATGTTGCCTTGTCTTTTGCATATGCAAATTCCGTTGTATTGAGTCCTAAGAAGATAATATAGACTAAAGATGCAATAAAAAACATCGGTGCAAAAAGTCTTTTTTTGTTATAACCAAAAGCATGAAATGCACCCATAGTATTACTTTTTACCAGTGAAAGTTTGGTCATGATAAGTGCAAAAACAATAGCAAGAGGATATAACATTCCCAAAGCTTCTTGCCACATATAAAAAATATAAAGTATTTTATAGTTTGATGCAACATCAAGATCTTGAATATGCTGGAAATAATCGATCGCAGCAAAAGCAAATGAGATACCAAAAAGGATCGCCAAAAGGTTTTTGGTGTAATGTCCTGCCAGATATCTAAAGTGCAAAGATGGATTTAAAAAACTCATAGACTCAAACCTTCAATGGACTTCAAACTATACCTGGATTTTACTTCATTCAACTCTTGGGTAAGTAACATTTCACAGGCCTTCGAAACATGTGAGATCAGAGCATTTAGATCTGCACGCTCTTCTAGAGTAAAATCATGCAGTACGTAGTCTGCCACCTGTGATTTATGTTCAGGTTTCCCTACACCAATACGTACACGTATATACTCTTTGGTAAGATGGGAATCAATAGACCTAAGACCATTATGCCCACCATGGCCACCACCCTTTTTAAAACGTACTGCACCAAAAGGAAGATCGATATCATCATGTATCACGATCACATCTTCAAGTTCTACTTTAAAAAAATGTTGTACAGGCTGCACGCTTTTACCCGATAAATTCATAAATGTGGTAGGTTTTAAAAAAAGTGTATTGGTAGTTCGGTAAAGTTTACCGTGAAAAGAAGTTTTGGAAATGTCTCTGGCATTAAGATCTTCAACAAGTTTGTCGATGATCTTAAAACCAATATTATGACGTGTATTTTCGTATTGTGATCCCGGATTTCCTAGACCTACAAAAAGTGTCATAAAGTATTACTTAGATTGAATTACACCACAGACAGAAACATTAGCTCCATCCATAAATTTACAGTTAGCAGGTGTTTCGATATCTCTTACAAGAAGTGAATCACCTCTATCAAGTGGTTCAACGTTAAGATCAAAGTTAACAGGCATATCTTCGATAGCACCTCTTACTTTTAATCTCTTTTTAGACATAACAAGTACACCTTTATTTTTAATACCAACTGGTGTTCCATGCGTTATTACAGGTACAAGGAACTTTGTTACTTGACCTGGTACAGTGACTCTAAGATCAACATGTTTAGCATCACCATTAACTGGGTGTAGTTGATACTCTTGGATCACTACATTTAATTCATTTTCACCCACTTTAACTGCGAATGCTAGGTTCTCCTTATTTCTCACTGCTCTTACAAATTCACCACGTTTAAACGCAGCTTGAATGTTCTCTACGCCATTTGCATAGAGGTTTGCAGTCAGATAACCATCTCTTCTAAGCTGTTTTGCTGCACGCTTGCCGATACTCTCTCTAACGATACCTTCTAACATTTCTGTCCTTTAGTTACATATAATATTTCCTACAAATTGTAGAAATAGACGCGAATTATACCGAATTTATATTAAGGGCACCTCTAAGTGTGATTTAATCTTCCTCATCCTCTTTAAATGCAAAGACATCTACGTCTTTCTCCTCTGCGTCTTCATCGATAATTGCACCTTTACCCACACCTTGCATTTTAAGTTTCATATCTGCAGGATTTGTTGCATATTCAAGTGCAATTTTATTGGTGATCTCTCCATTACGGACAAGGTCTAATAGTGCCTGGTCAAAGGTCTGCGTACCATAGATCTCTTTACCTTCAAAAAGTGCATCAGGTATTTCACTATCTCTATTTTCTGCGATAAGCTGTTCAATTCTTGCTGTCTTTTTAAGCACTTCAATTCCTGCAATTCTTCCGCCTTTTTTAGTCGGGATCAATCTTTGAGAAATAATTCCTTCAAGTACAGAAGCCAATGACATACGTATACGGTTTTGCTCTTCATTTCCAAACATACCAACGATCCTGTCGATAGTTTCTTTGGCATCAAGTGTGTGCAGGGTTGAGAAAACAAGGTGTCCTGTATTGGCTGCATGCAGAGCAATATCTATCGTTTCCAAGTCTCTCATTTCCCCAACAAGGATGATGTCCGGATCTTCTCTCAGTGCAGCTCTCAGTGCATCTGAAAAAGAGTGTGCATCCTGACCTATTCCTCTTTGGTTAATGAGACAACCTCTGTCTTTATGAACAAATTCTATAGGATCTTCTACAGTGATAATATGTTTTTTTGTCTCACGATTGATCTTGTCAATCAGTGCTGCCAAAGTGGTAGATTTACCCGAACCTGTTACACCTGTCACCAAAACCAACCCTCTTTGGATCTCTGTGAAGGTTTTAAGTACGGGAGGAAGATTCAAATCATCCAAAGACAATATCTCTACAGGAATTATACGCAGTACAGCACTTAAGCCATCCATCTGATAGAAGAAGTTAACACGAAATCTATTTTCACTTCCCAATACATATGAGAAGTCCAAGCTTCTGTCAGTCAAGAGTTTTTCGTATTGATCTGCTGTCATGATCTCTTGTGCCAGTTTATCCATCATCTCAGCACTTACAGTATCTTTACCCAGTATTTTTAACACACCATGTATACGTACACGCACTTGAGAACCTGATTTTAAATGGAGGTCACTCCCTTGGTTACTTATCATTGTTCTTAGATATAACTTGAGTTTTTCTTCCATCACAGATCCTCTGTAGTATTTAATTTAGTGTATCAAGCATTTCTTGAAATGCATTTTCAAAAGCTTCTAATCCCTCTTTTAAAAGTTGAGCATAGACTTCATCCATAGCAAAACCGTTATCAGCTAATTTGGTGAAGTATCCATTGATCTCACTCTCTTCTATAGGAAGTTTTGGCGCAGATGCCTCTGTCGATATATAAGATTCTATGGTTGCCAAAGGTGCAGTGTTGACAGAGTGGGGAGCAAGCAACTCTCTCATGTAATGATCTGCTGCCAGATCATCACCTTTTACGCCTGTACTGGCAAAAAGTGTGCGTACTGAGGGTGTATTATTGGCTTCTATAAGATTATAGATCTTCGCAGCATTATAAATACCTGTTTTAGCAACATCCAAACCTTCTTGTTCCAAGTCAGTATCCAACAGTCTGTCAAAACGACTTACAAATATAGAGATGACCGCTTCACATCGTCCACCACCACTTGCTTCAAATCCTTCCATACCTTTCTTCATCGCTTTAAGACATTTTTGTGCCTGTTTAGGAGAAAAGACCAGTGTAGCATTGACTGAGATACCATTACATAAAAGCTCTGTCATAGCATCATAACCCGCTTCTGTTGCAGGTACTTTTACCATGACATTTGGTTCACCAATAGCCGCAAAAAGTCTTTTACCTTCCTCAGCAGTGCCTTCTGTATCTTTCGATAAAAAAGGATCGACTTCAATCGAGATATACCCATCATTCCCCACATCATATGAGTCGCGTAATGCCTGTGCTGCTGTACGTATATCTTCAATGGCCAAAGCTTCATACTTCTCTTTTGCACTTTTTCCTTCAAGACTTTTCAGCTGCTCTGCATATGCAGGAGAAGTAGTGATAGATGAAGCAAATATCGAAGGATTGGAGGTTGCCCCATTAATAATACCTTTTTCGATCAAAGAGCCAAACTCATTTTTCAAATAATCTCTCTCTATAAAATCCAACCATAAGGAGAACCCTATATCTCTATCTACCATTGTCATACTCCCAAGTAAAATGTTGCCATGAACCAAGATCTGTAGGTTTATCTATGGCCAGTTCAAGTGAATCAAGAAACAAATTTCTTTCAACCACTTCAGCACCTAAACCTATCATATGATCTGTTTTCATCTGACAGTCTATAAAATCATAACCTCTACTCCCTAAAACGTCACTTAGTGCTTTAAATGCCACTTTTGATGCGTCAGACACCAAAGAAAATTTCGACTCACCAAAAAAAGCTTTTCCAAATGCCACACCGTAGAGTCCTCCGACCAATTTTCCGTCTTTGTGTACCTCAACAGAGTGTGCAAAACCCTCTTCATGCAGGCGGGTATACGCTTCTATAATCTCATCAACGATCCAGGAAGCTTCCTGTCCTTCTCTGTAAACTGTAGCACAATAGGTGATAACTTCAGAAAAATGTTTGTCAAAAGTCACAGAAAATTTTCCAGAACGTAACACTCTTCCAAATGATTTTCGCACTTTGAACTTTTCAGGATAGAGAAGAAGTCGTGGATTAGGTGACCACCAAAGTATAGGATCATCTTTAGTGTACCAAGGGAAGATCCCTTTTTTATAGGCAAAAAGAAGCCTGTCTGAAGAGAGATCACCCCCATACGCAAGTAAACCTTCATTTGATGCAAATCTCGGGTCTGGAAATGATGAAGGATCCTTACTTAAAGGCTGAATATAATAATTATCCTCATCAGACATCGAGGCCATACCCTCTATTTTTCCTCAAATGAAAATGTGAGTTTCTCATTTTTATAATCCACTTTCACAGAACCGCCTTTTTTCAGTTTCCCAAAAAGTATCTCATCAGTCAGTGATTCTTTTACCTTTTCATCTATCACACGGGCAATGTGTCTTGCACCGTAACGCTCATCATACCCTTCATTTGCAAGGTAGTCTTTTGCTTTTTTATATACTTTCACTTTCACTTTTTTAGGTTCTAATAGCACATTTAATTTGTCTAATTCTCTGTCTACGATGGTCACTAAAGCTTTCAGATCAAGGGCATTAAATTCTATGATCCCCGAGAGACGATTTCTGAACTCTGGAGAGAAAAAGGCTTGAAGTGCTTTGTCTGTTTTCATGGAATTATCTTTGTTAAAGCCCATCACATTGGCTTCTTTTGTACCGATGTTTGAAGTCATGATGAGTATGACATTTTTAAAGTCAGAGACCACACCATTGTTGTCTGTCAACTTTGCACCATCCATCACCTGAAGTAAGATGTTCATGATATCAGGATGTGCTTTTTCTACCTCATCTAAAAGCAACACTGTGTGAGGGTGTTTTTTGATCATCTCTGTAAGCAGTCCACCTTGTTCATACCCTACATATCCTGGAGGTGCACCCACCAAACGCGAGATGGTATGAGGTTCCATATATTCAGACATATCCAGTCTCTCAAAATGTACATGCATTGTTTCTGCCAACTGTGTGGCCAATGCTGTTTTACCCACACCGGTTGGTCCCACAAACAAGAAACTTCCTATAGGTTTGTCGCCTGCATTTAATCCTGCATAAGAACGTTTGATAGCTGTTGTAACGGCTTTAATAGCCTCATCTTGTCCAATGATATGAGAAGAGATGTCTTTTTCTAAAGATCTAAGTTTTTTTGTATCATCGGTACCTATCACCATTGAAGGTAGTTTCATGATCTTAGCCACAGACTCTTCAATATCTTTTGGCTTGACCGTCACATTACTCTGGCCTCTAAGCATAAAGTGCGCACCTACCTCATCGATGATATCCATCGCCTTGTCAGGAAGAAACCTGTCATGCAAATACTTCACAGAGAGGTCTATCGCAGAGAGAAGTGCCGCATCGGTAAAGTTGATTTTATGATAATCTTCATACTTATGCTGAACACCCTTTAAAATGATAAAGGTATCTTCTTTACTTGGCTCTTCTACATCGATCTTTGCAAATCTACGGCTCAGTGCTTTGTCTTTGTCAAAGAAGTTTCTATACTCCTGATAGGTCGTGGCACCTATACATTTCAGATCACCACGAGCAAGCGCCGGTTTCAATAGATTGGAAGCATCCATACTTCCTCCACTTGTAGCTCCTGCACCTACCATCGTATGTATTTCATCGATGAACATAATAGCATCGTCCTGTGCTGTCACTTCGGCGATGACTCCTTTAAGACGTTTTTCAAAGTCGCCTCTGTATTTTGTCCCTGCTACCAAAGCACCCATATCTAAAGCAAATACTTTTGCATTTTTGAGTATCTCGGGTACATCTCCTTCTGAGATCTTGAGCGCCAGCCCTTCAGCGATGGCAGTTTTACCTACCCCCGGTTCACCCACAAGCAGAGGATTGTTCTTTTTACGGCGGCAAAGTGTCTGCATGACACGTTCTATTTCATCCATACGTCCTATTACAGGGTCTATCTTCCCTGTTTTTGCCAGTGCTACCAGCTCCATGGTAAACTGACCCAAAAGTGACTCTTCTTCTTTTGGTTTTGTTGTCCCTGGATCCACTTTCTCATAACGGTGAGAGATCACTTCAAGTACATCTACACGTGAAAGCCCCTCTTTTTTCATCAGGTACACAGCATATGAATGTTCCTGCATAAAAATCGCAGCTATCATATCTCCTATACTCGCTTCTGCTCTCCCTGAAGAGTGTATATGTGTCATCATATCATTGATGGCACGAGAGAGTGCTACCGTCTCGAAAGGCTCTACTGCTTCTTGCAGCGAAGGAATTGTTTTTTCTATATGGTTAACGATACCTTTTTCAAGCATAGCAAGATCAGCATCCAGGAGTGTGAGTATTTCTCTTCCTGCTTCTGATCTTACTATACATAAAAAGAGATGTTCAACGGTCAAATACTCATGTCTGTTCTCTTTGGCATACGATACTGCATTTTTAAATACATCATTTAGGGCAATACTAATCATTAGGCATCCTCCTCTATTGTGGCTAATAATGGAAACTCATTCTGTTTTGCTTTTAGTTTAACTTGTTGTGCTTTGGTTTGTGCTATCTCAAAACTGTAGACACCACAGATCGCTTTACCTTTTTCATGTATCTGTAACATGATCTGCTCTGCCTGTGCGTGTGTTTTATGAAAAATACCTGTAAGTACCTCGACTACGAAGTCCATACTCGTATAGTCATCATTGTGCAAAAGCACTTTAAACAGTTGTGGTTCTTCCAGCTCTAAAGCATAATCTAATTCTTCTTCTATCTTTGGCATTACCATCCTTAAATAAAGTCTTTAGAGCAAAGCTCTAAAGACTACGCTGACGCTAGGTCTTACTGACGCTATACATTTCGATAACTTCAGCAGTAGACTTATACGACTGGTCGCATTATAATACATTATCTTATTTTGTATATAATTACATTAATTATACTGAAATTCAAGGGAAATGCAAGTGCAATCACTTTTCATCACAGCTACCGGCACAAATGTAGGTAAAACACACACAACTCTTACACTCATAAAAGCTTTGTCTGCAAAAGGTTTAAAAGTAGGTGTATTCAAACCCATAGAGACAGGTGTTACCGACACAGCTCCTGATGCCAGTATACTCCTCCAAACCTGCCAAAAGGTAAATGAAAATTTCCAAGGTCTTGGCACAAAGGACATCACCGCATACACATTTCCGCTACCTGCTGCACCTTTTTGTGCAGATGTTAACAACACGATAGACATCCAAAAGATCATAAACAAACACAAGGAACTCTCAAAGCTCTGTGACATCCTTTTAGTGGAAGGTGCCGGAGGTCTCATGGTACCCATAACCAAAGAGTACATGATGATAGACCTCATCAAAGAACTAAATGTAAAAACCCTTCTGGTCACCCCAAGCCGTCTTGGCTGTATCAACGATACACTGCTCTCCATCGAAACACTTACTGCACACAAGATAGATTTTGACTGGTGTGTGAATCTATATGAAGATAAAAAGAGTTTTAATGAAGTCACTAAACCTTATTATGATGCAGTTTTTCCTAAATGGTGGAGTGTTGAGAGTGGGTTAAAAAGATTTATTAGCACCTATTAGCTATAATATCAAACTAAATCCCAAGGACATATATGCAACACCTAGTAGATACTAAC
>RCND010001283.1_pt1 | contig 14170 bp, 11 predicted proteins | sample 2041351 | NCBI WGS metagenome assembly RCND01 (sample SAMN09708230, study PRJNA481090) | Marine sediment metagenome, whole genome shotgun sequencing project. | biome: marine sediment; feature: ocean; material: sediment; isolation source: Sewage treatment plant 12B marine sediment (STP12B) ...
GCCCCTCTGGAGGTTGGGAGTTAGCCCACTCAGTCCAACCGAATCGCCTTGCCCCAATCAAACTCCATTACAGAGCATCTAATGCAGCCTGATGGGGTAAATGATGCCGAATATCGGGTTATCACCCTCGGCCGACTGCTGCATCGGCTGAGTGGGATTTTTTACGTTTGCCCCGCCTGGCCGGTGTCACCCTTGCGCGATACTTGCTATTGGGAGCATTAGCATGGTTTTAGTGTCGCAATAATGGCCTCGCAAATTTCCTGCTGCCCCTGATGATCCACCGGCCACATGGCTTCAATGTAATACTGGTACTTGCCATCGTGTAAAATGTACTGTCGTATATGCCAATTCGAAAGTATTTCGTTGATCTGAGTGGGCAAAATGGAGGCCCCGGCACCGCTGTGGCGGGTTACATAGAAACCCGGAATGCCGTTAATTGAGATTGACGCTTTGTGCTCAATGATTTCACCGTTACCTAGAGCCGTGGCTACTTTAGAAGTGCCCATAAGGGACTCCAGCGTATTGAATGCTTCTAGTTTCTGTACCTGGACTTCTACGAATGTATTGCTTTTGTTCTGTCCGCGAATAACATTCCACTCAGGTTTGGAATCTGGTGTTGACCAGCTGGCCTCCCTCTCAATGCCCCACTTACCAAAAGCCAACTTACGATAGCGACTGCTGATTTCCCAGGATGATGGAAAACCCATGGAAAATCCGTAGCGTGGACTGACATACTCATTAAATTTGGAAACTGTGGAATTGCCCGGATTACCACTTGTCGTTGTTTGGCTTTGATTTATAGATTCACTATCCTGATTCTGGACGATCAATTGTTGCTGTTTAATCCATTTATCGAGGATTTTCTTTACAGCCATTGCATCCGGAAGTGCTTTGAATCCATCCTCGGCCTGTTCCCTCTCAAGTGGGCTCACGTACCTTGCATGATCGCCGCTGCCAATATTGATCGCACGTTTTTCCCAGATCAGGTCACTACATCCCAAGCTGCCTTTACGCGATATTAATTGTGTTTGAAGGACATCGCTTAAGTCAGGAGCTTGATCAATATCCCCGCCTCGCAGTATCAGAATACGTTGGTCGGTTATCACGTAGGTTTGAGGTTTAGCCCACTTCATTAACTTTATTTTATTTAAAAACAGTCGTTTATAGATCGTCCAGAGTGTAGTCGCAGCCGCTATCACCCATACCCAGATCATTACCGGACCTGTATGCCAGACCGCTTCGCCTGTGTTCATCACCCAGATAAACCCAGCTATGAAAACGATAGCTATTAACTTATTAATAAAGCCACCACCAGAATAACGTGTTTGCTTAATCGCTTGCAGGTCCGGTTGACCAGACCATAGAATTTTTTCATTTTTGTTCAGGATGTGTTCGATATCCGGTTTCATGCTGCCTGCCTCCATTGATTGCAGCTTCAACTTATGTTGCCAGATTAATCTAGCCCGAGAGCTTAATTTGCTTCCATCAGTCTGAGAGCCGCTATTAATATACTAACGAATTTCAGCTTGCGATACCGCCAATTAGGTTGGAGTCAGCGGTCGCCAATGGAATTATCTGTGGGGTGTAGGGCCTGGGAGAATTTCAGCTGGGTCTTGTATGCTGGCAATTACCATGACGAAACTGGCACACTCGCTAGATTTATTAGCTTGCTCGAAGGACGGCTATTGTTAAGGATTATCAAATGCCTGCCGGCAAGCAAACGTTCGACCAGGTGCAGTTGGAAACGCCGCAGATCCTCGGGCGAAGCCAGATCGGGAGAGCGGCCAAAGAAAAGGGCAAGCTTTGTCACCGCCCGCAAGTAGCCGGTTTGTGTTCATACCGCTCCGCCGAATATAACAATCAAGCCCATGTTTTCATGAGGTTTTTTGTTTTTATAGTATCAGTGACTATCAATTTTAGATCCGATTAGCTGGTTACTGCTGCGCTCCGCTAAGGTTCTAATATTTTTCATTACTGTCTCCCGGGAAATCATTACCTGTTATAGAAATATTGCTGGGCCGTGCAGGATTATTCCGGGCACAAGCCGTAAGCAGTGCAAATCCTGATGAATTCGGGTTCACGGTAGCCTTTCCTGAACAGGCGGCTTGCGTAGGTTCGCGCCTCGTCTTCCTCTGTGGTCATCATTGACAGTCGTGACGCAATATCCAGCCCCGTACATCCCTGGAGGTTTAACTTCTTGATTGCACTGGACAGTGTCTCACTGGCCACGTTGTCGGGAAGTTGGAATTCGTTCTGTTCCCAGGAATAAAAGGATACCTTGGCGAGCACGATAAGTGCCGACATGTTGTCCGGGTGCTCCTCTGCAATTCCGACAAGCTGATCGATGGCCTCCTCCAGGAGGCGGTCTGCAAGTGAGTGTTCATCTCTCCGATAGGCCCGATAAGCGAAATCCGCGAGGAATTTGCTGTACGTGAGAGAGTAATAGATCTGGATTTCCAACTCCTGCTCAACCAGGCCTTCAAAATCCTCCTTTATCACCAGACTGAGGAGCCAGCTTTGATCAGAATTTCCTGAAAGCTCCAGAAGCAAAGCCTGATCAGCCTCTACTTGCAACACGTTCCAGCGTTTTTTAAGATTGCTCGGATCTTTTTCTGACAGTTCTTCATGCAACTCCAACGACTGTCGGAGGCTTTCCCGTGCCAATTCAAGCTGACCCGTCATGATCTGCACCCCAGACAGTCCGGAGAGCGCATAAGCATAATCTTGCTTCAGAGTGTTGCTGACCGTGTTGAGTTGGGAATGGCGCGCGGCCAATTCGACGTTTTTCAGCCTGTGTTCCATTGCCTGCGGCAATCTGCACACACCAAGCCAGGCATCCGACAGGTTTGCATGAGACTCGGCCAATTCGCGCTCGTACTTTTTGTCCAGCCGACCTGCCTCTTCATTAAGCTCGAGTGCTGCCCGATAGTATTGAAGTGTCAGTTGGGGGTCGGATGGCGCATTGCGGGACTCGATATTACCCAGGTTACTAAGGGCGTAGGCGGCTTCCATGGTCCAATCTGCATTTTCAGGTTCCAGGGCGTGCAGTGCAGCACTTACATCCGTATAGGCTTTAAACGATACGCTGGCTTCCTTCAATTGCCCGAGATCCATGTGTACCTGGCCAATCCAGTACTCGACCTGGCTCAGCTCGAACAAAGCCTGCGCATCTCCACTTGACTCGCCAACCAGCAACTGAAGAGTCTCCCGGGCACTCATGAAAACCTTCATGGCTTCGTCCAGCTGACTTTCGTCCCGGAGTATCACCCCTTGATTCAAAAGTACGACTCCCAGCTGTCGTCTTGATTCAAGTGTCAGGTCTAGCGGGTCCAGGTCTGCCAGGTAGCCTGACAACACTTCCCCGAAAGCCTTGCGCGTCTCGATGTCTGCAACGTCCCCGAGCCGTTCAGATTGTTCCAGGAATCGCGCCAGCATGCTCTCGGCCGAAGCCTGTTGTGCTTCCTGAGACAGACGGGCGTCTTTTTCGGCCAGCCGTGACTGAATACTAAATAGCACCAGCGCCACGACAGCCAACAGGATGACGCCGGAAAACACCTGAAGCCTTCGTTTTCGCTGTTGCTCCCGTTGGCGTAATTCATCCAGCCGGACGCCGAGAATGCCTGCGACGAGCTTGAGCTTTGCCAGCGATTTACCGTCCGCCCACTTGCGGACGTCCGCGGCCATTGGCTCCGCCAGCTGATCGTCTTCATGCTCCAGCAGGGCGGCTGGGAAACAGTTTAGTTGTGGATCAGAAGCCTGGGGGTCACCATCCACGATGATGCTATAAATCCGCCGTTCCCTTCCAAGGGAACGGAAGTAGCGGATTTCCTCGTTAACCCAACGTGATTGGGCGGCATAGGGGGAGCAAATGACCAGCAACGACTCAGAGTCAGCCAGCGCATCCTTGATTTTCTCGTTCAGGTCTACGCTGGTAGACAGTTCATCCCGGTCACGAAAAATCGGCGTAAGTCGCGCAGGCACGGTGCCGTGAGATCCCGGCTGCCCCACCAGCCGTTTTGGAACCCGGTAGGATTCCAGTGACTTGTGCAGCCAGGACGCCCACGATTCGTCCGCATGGCAGTAGCTCAAAAATGCCTTGTAGCGCATTCTATTAGGTTAGAAGCGCGAACCCTTGTTGTCGCCACGCGGGTCCGAAACCCAAGGTCCTTCACCGCCATCGCAAGCGGAGACAGTTACTCTGTACCAGAAAGTCCTGCTGCCCTTGCTTGCATCGTGGTTGTTCATATTCGACAGCAATACCAGACTTCTTGCCTGATCCAATTTTTTTGCCTCATAGGCTATTCCGGTTGTGAGATCGACACTTGGAAAGGCATTTTCCTTGAGCCATTTGTCCGGCTGGACCCAGCCGAGCCCGTCATTGAAAACGCCCTTGTCTCCGGTCCCCATCGTGGTTAACTCGATTTTGGTAATGACCTTTTTGCTGTTTTTACAGCTTTTTGTCTTGTACTTGGAACCGCCAAGATAGAACTTGACCACCCCGACGTGATCCTCCTCAAAAAGCATGCAACCAGGATGGTTGTCCCTATTGCATTTTTTGCTACTGTCCTCTACTTCTACCAGCAAAACATCGCTTTTATTATCCGGAATAAGTTTCACTGGGTAGGTTCCAAACTTGTATCCCGGTTCCCTCATAACCAAATAGCCACCAAAAGCTCCGACTATCAAAGCGGCTACCAAACCGACTCCCAACGTTTTAATGCTTACGCTCTTATTCATTTCTGCTCTCCCAGGAAATTTCAGGCAGTCACATCCTTATAAATGTGATTTTCTTGCAAAAACACTTCACTAGTCAGTATAGAGCAATTAAATGACAGCTGCTTTTGACCCTGGTTTCTCAGTGATTGCAGATCTTATCCTGTGAGGTATTGAAGGCGGGATTACTGCAGAAACCCGAAAAACCCTGGAAAACATCAAGGCGACACTTGAAAAGCACGGTTCATCAATGGCCGAAGTGGTGAAATGCACAGTTTTCCTGGCCAATATCAGCGAATGGGCAGTTATGAACGCCGAATATGTGAGCTTGATGTTCAGGGCCTGACATCTACTGAGCATATGCAGGCGGCGTTGTGCGAGTGGGTTGAGCCTGGCTCATCGGGCCTGGTTTTTCCGAATGCAGGCAGTGCCGCGATTGAACAAGCCGGGATGCTGAATGGACTTCTTCCTGCATAGTTCATTTGTAGTCCTTGACCCAAGGTTTGCGCCTTGCCAGCATTCCCCCCTATATGATTCATGGTTCTGAACAAAGCTTTCGTGGCATTCAGCGGTATAATCTCCGGATCTGATCGGCTTGACGATCTCACAAAGGAATGACATACAAATGAAAGCACTAGTCAAACGTGAAGCCCGCAAAGGAATCTGGATGGAGGATGTACCACTACCCATTGTGGGCCTGAATGATGTGCTAATCCGGGTATTTCGCACAGCAATCTGTGGTACTGACTTGCATATCTATCTATGGAACGAATGGGCCGCCAAGACCATCCCGGTACCGATGGTGGTTGGCCATGAGTTTGTTGGTGAGATCGTGGAAGTAGGAGAAAATGTAAATGACTTCCACCCTGGCCAGATTGTATCCGGTGAAGGCCACGTGGTATGCGGCCGCTGTCGCAACTGCATGGCAGGCCGACGCCACCTTTGTGCCCACACATCCGGAGTTGGCGTCAACCGCCCCGGCGCCTTTGCCGAGTACATTTCACTGCCCATGTCCAACGTTTGGGAACATCGTGATGGAATCGACCTGGACATTGCTTCAATTTTCGATCCATTTGGAAATGCGGTACACACAGCCCTGCAATTTGACCTCTTGGGTGAAGATATTTTGATCACCGGGGCCGGCCCCATCGGTTGTATGGCTGCAGCCGTTTGCAAATTCGCCGGAGCCCGTAATGTTGTCATAACAGATATCAGTGATTACCGACTCGGACTTGCTTCTTCCCTGGGAGCTACCCGAACCGTGAACATTACCCGTGAATCATTGACGGATGTTCAGAGAGACCTGGATATGGGAGAAGGCTTCGACGTGGCCCTGGAGATGTCCGGTGCGCCCTCTGCCTTCCAGGATATCCTCAACAACTTGTGCCACGGTGGCAAGGTCGCGGTGCTGGGTATCCCTGACAAAGATTACTCAATCGACTGGGAAAAGATCATCTTCAACATGATCACCGTCCGTGGTGTTTACGGACGGGAGATGTACGAGACCTGGTACAAAATGTCGGTTTTTATCGAAAGCGGACTCGACCTGAATCCCATCATCACCCACCGGTTGCCGATTGATAAATTCCAGCAGGGTTTCGATGCCATGGAAAGTGGCGAGGCAGGTAAGGTTGTTTTGGACTGGATTTAAATTGTAGTTGTCTGAACGTCAGACAGTTTGCCACGAGAATCTTCGTAGGACGCTTCTATGACGGTGATAGTGATTTAAGCAACCATTAAGCGAGCGCGGGCTATAGTGTTTTTTGGTCAATGACTGGCCAGGTTTTAAGGTTTGCTGTCCGAGAACTTCCTGGCATGGAAAATAGTCTGCAGTTTCCTCTGTTCCATTCTATACATAACTGTCATCTGGGGAACTTCTCCTCGTACCCAGCAAATAGACAATGCCTATCATGACGATTGAAACAAAAGATTTTATCTATCGTGAATTTTCATCTATCTTAGGAACGTCAGCTACAAGAAGTCGACACCCAATCAATAGCTCCAACAAATACGGAGGTTACAGTAATGAGTGACAAACCCAAATTAACTACCACCAACGGCTGCCCCGTTGCCGATAACCAAAATGTAATGACTGCCGGACCGCGTGGCCCCATGCTATTACAGGATTTTTGGTTTATAGAAAAACTAGCCCATTTCGATCGTGAGGTAATCCCGGAGCGACGCATGCACGCTAAAGGTTCTGGCGCCTATGGCACTTTTACTGTGACAGATGATATCTCCAGGTACTCAAAGGCCAGGCTCTTCTCTGAAGCGGGCAAGAAGACGGAGGTGTTCGCCCGCTTCTCAACCGTCGCTGGCGAACGTGGCGCGGCGGACGCCGAGCGGGATATTCGCGGTTTCGCGCTCAAGTTTTACACCGAAGAAGGTAATTGGGACATGGTGGGCAACAACACGCCGGTCTTCTTCCTGCGTGATCCGCTTAAATTTCCTGATCTTAACCATGCGGTAAAACGTGACCCTCGCACCAACATGCGTAGCGCCCAAAGTAACTGGGATTTCTGGACTTTGTTACCCGAGGCGTTGCATCAGATCACCGTGGTGATGAGCGACCGGGGCATCCCGAGCAGCTACCGCCACATGCACGGTTTCGGTAGCCACACTTTCAGCTTCATAAATGCGGACAACGAACGCTTCTGGGTCAAATTCCATTTTAAGAGCCAACAGGGCATCAAAAACCTGAGCAACACGGAGGCTGAAGCGATGGTCGGCAAGGACCGCGAAAGCCATCAGCGTGACCTTTACGAGGCCATCGAACGCGGTGATTTCCCACGCTGGGACTTCAAAGTGCAGATCATGCCGGAGAAAGACGCGGCCAATTACCGTTTCCACCCCTTCGACCTGTCCAAGGTCTGGCCGCATGGCGATTATCCGCTCATCGACGTGGGCGTGCTGGAACTCAACCGTAATCCGGAAAATTATCATGCTGAAGTCGAGCAGGCAGCATTTAACCCTGCCAGCATTGTGCCAGGAATCGGTTTCTCTCCCGATAAGATGTTACAGGGCCGCCTGTTTTCCTACGGTGACACCCAGCGTTACCGCCTCGGTGTGAACCATGCACAGATTCCTGTGAACAAGCCCCGCTGCCCGGTATCCAGCTTCCATCGCGACGGTTTGATGCGTGTCGATGGTAACTACGGTAGCACCAAGGCCTATGAGCCCAATAGCCTGGGACTTTGGCAGGAATCACCGGAAGCCAAGGAGCCACCTTTGGAACTCTCTGGAGCGGCCGATAACTGGAACTACCGTGAAGATGATGAGGACTACTACACCCAGCCCGGCATGTTGTTCCGTATTATGTCTCCGGAGCAGCAGCAGGTGCTGTTCGACAACACCGCTGCAGAGTTAGCAAGTGTCGATGATCAGGTCAGAAAACGCCACATTGGCAACTGCATGAGGGCCGATCCAGCTTATGGTGAAGGTGTGGCTAAAGCACTGGGTATAGCGCTGAGCGAGGCATCAGAGTAATCAGTTAACCCACTCAATTCGGACTGCCCAAAGTTGTGCCACTTCGTTGTGCAACTTTGGGCAACCTATAGGTCTGGCCCGACCAAAGCGGTTATTGCAAATGGCGGCTTTATTGGTAAAAAACCCCGAGCAGATCGTGAAAACTATCCAATGTCATGTAAGGCTGGATACTGCTCATATCAGCGACATGCTCATGTTCCCAAGTCGTGTGATAGGGAATGTGAATGGCTTCCGAGCCGATCTCAAGTACCGGTATCACGTCAGATTTGAGCGAATTACCAATCATAAGAAACTCTTCAGGATTGATGTCGAGGTGCCGTACCAGCTTACCGTAGCTGTCCGGGTTCTTGTCACTCATGATCTCAACATGGTGGAAAAATCGTTCCAGGTTTGAATTCTGCAACTTGCGTTCCTGGTCAAGCAGGTCACCCTTGGTCGCCACGATGAGCTTGTAGTCGAGGTGCAACTTTGCCAACACATCAGCCACATTGTCCAGCAGTTCGAGTGGCGCATTGATCAGCCACTTGCCGAGATCGACAATTTGCCTGATAACATCACTGCCCACCTGGCCGTTTGAAATACTGATGGCTGTGGAAATCATCGATAACGTAAAACTCTTCGCGCCGTATCCATACAGGCTCAGCGTCTTCATTTCGAACCTGAACAACTCTTTCCTGATTTCACGTTCGGTCAACCACGGCTTCATGAGTTCGACGAATTGCTCCTCGATATTTCGGTAATGCACTTCGTTGAGCCACAGCGTGTCATCGGCATCAAATCCGATGACCTTGATATGGGGTTTTGACTTAGCCAAGACTTATTCACTCCTCGATTGATAAAGATATGATACCAATCCTACTCGAATTCGTGAACAAGCTGTGTTGACTTGTCCAGGGTGCTCAACAGTCGCGCTGCGATCTCAGTCGATATGGCTTTACGTCCGGAAGCATGGTCAGGTGAAGCAGTCGTATTGATTTTTCGTTTCTTGTTGATTGCGAAAGCGTCCGTTTTTGCCTACCATACGGTTGCGTATGCAAAATCTGAAATTGTCACCCTTTTCAGACATCAATCACCGAGAGGACTACCAGTGATTCTACTAAACCCAAAAACGTACCAGCGTGAAAACTCTGACGAAAGATCCCGTGAAATCATGCAGAAAACCATTCAGTTTTTTGAAGACAGGGGACTGGATAAACTGAAAGAAGACTTTCATGAGAGAACCTGGTACGCCGATTTCATTGAGTTCATGGGTAAAGAGCAAATTCTAGCCACCATGATGACCAATGCGGAAAACGGCGATGAGGATTCCAGGTGGGATACATCCCGGGTATGTGAATTCGCCGAAATCCTGGGTTTTTATGGCTTGTGCTACTGGTACACCTACCAGGTGTCCGTACTGGGTATCGGGCCGATCTGGATGGGTAAGAACCCGGCCATGAAAGAACTGGCAGCACAATACCTGAAAGACGGTGATATTTTTGCCTTCGGTCTTTCTGAAAAAGAGCACGGGGCTGATATTTATTCTTCCGATATGGTCGTTACACCCAAAGGTGATGGCAAATACTCTGTTTCAGGTGGCAAGTACTACATTGGTAATGCGAATCAAGCGCGCATGGTATCCACATTCGGAAAAATGTCAGATACCGGTGAGTACGTGTTTTTTATAGCGGATTCACAGCACAAGGATTACCAACTGGTCAAAAATGTCGTTAATAGCCAGTCTTACGTTGCCGAATACAAGCTGGAAGATTATGAGATCACCGATGTGCAGATACTGGCCAGGGGCGATGATGCCTGGAATGCTGCGCTCAACACGGTCAATGTAGGCAAATTCAACCTGGGCTGGGCCTCTATTGGAATGTGTACCCATGCATTCTATGAGGCTATTGATCATGCCGCTGGCAGAAATCTCTACAACATGCACGTGACGGATTTTCCACATGTAAAAAGACTGTTTACGGATGCCTGGACAAGATTGATTGCAATGAAACTATTTGCCTTGCGCGCATCGGATTACCTTCGCTCAGCATCGGCGGATGACCGCAGGTATTTACTCTATAACCCCATGGTCAAAATGAAAGTTACAACCCAGGGTGAAGATGTCATCAACCTGCTCTGGGATGTAATAGCCGCCAAGGGTTTTGAAAAAGACATGTACTTTGAGATGGCAGCGATTGATATTCGCGCACTGCCCAAACTGGAAGGTACGGTTCATGTGAACATGGCGTTGATCGTCAAATTCATGAAGAATTACTTCTTTGCTGCAAAAGAATATGAAGATGTTCCGCAAAGACTTGATGCCGCCGATGACAGCTTTTTATTCAATCAGGGCCCAACCAGGGGTTTGAGTAAAATCCAGTTTCATGACTACAGTGCAGCTTATGACAGTTACGACCTCCCCAACCTGTCGATTTTCAAAGAGCAGATTGCCCTGTTCAAAGAAGCGCTTGTCATGGCCCCCGCCACTGCGGAGCAATCTAAAGATATCGATTTTCTGCTGACGACGGGTGAGCTTTTTACGCTGGTCGTTTATGGACAGCTCATTTTAGAAAATGCCGCAATTTATGAAATTCCGATTGAAGTGCTGGATCAAATTTTTGACTTTATGATCAGGGATTTTTCCGCTTACGCACTGGAGTTCCACAATAAGCCTTCCAGCACCGAAGCCCAGATGGATTACGCCCGGCGGATGATCAGAAAACCGTTTGTTGATGACCTTCGTTACCAGAAAGTCTGGGAAGAACACGTATTTACAATGCGCGGTCAATATGAAATGAACGCTTAAGGTTGTTTCGTGATTTAAGCCCAGGCTGTTTCCAACAGCGTCATGGCGTCATCGAAGTCGACCTCTTTCGCATTGAAAATGATGGAGCCGTCATTCAATGTCGCGTTGGCGATAGCCTCAAACTGATCTTTTTGAACCTTACCGGTTTCCTCGAGGGTCCTGGGTAGTTGGCAGAGTTCATATAATTGATCACGCATCTCCCGGACAACCTTGATGGAGGTTTCCGCCCGCTGCCCCTCGGGCACCTGGGAGAATCGCTCCGCGCCCGCCAGTGGCAACAGCAAATCTGCAATTTCCTGCCTGCGGGTTTCCAGGTTGTACTCCAGCACATAGGGTAGAAATATGCTCATACACATGCCATGTGGAAGATGACAAATTGCGCCTACCGAATGTCCCAGGGAATGAACAACGCCCACCAGTGAATTTGAAAAAGCAATACCCGCCATCGTCGCGGCCTGGGCGAGTTCCATCCGACCGTCAATGTCTTTTGGATTGTCCATCACGGTCATGAGATTTTTGCTGATCTTTTCTATTGCCCCATGAGCGTAGGCATCGCTAATAGGGTTTTTTGCAAGACCAATGGCCGCTTCACATGCATGGGTCAATGCATCCATCGCTGTCATGGCCGTAATGTGCGGTGGCAGGGAAAGCGTCATGCGGGGATCAAGAATGGCTACATCTGGAAAAAGAAAGTGCGAACCAAATGCGACCTTACGTTCATTCTCTTCATCTTTGATAACGGCCACCGAGGTTACTTCCGAGCCAGTCCCGGCCGTCGTCGGGACCACAAACAATGGTTTCAACGGATGCTTTAGGCAGCCATGACCCGCATAAGCCAGTAGGTCATCCCCACCTTCAGATACCAGGATATTGACGGCCTTACTGGTATCAATGACTGAACCACCGCCAATGGCAATGATTGAATCACACTGGTGTTGCCGATAAATATCGGCAATTTCCTTTATCACGGACAGACTGGAGTCTATTGGAACCTGGTCATAGACCGTTGCAATGTCTACCTGGCTTGAGTCAAAAGCAGTCAGCACATGTGAGAGTAAACCCGCTGCTTTTATCCCACTATCAGTAATAAGCAGAACCTTGCCGGCACCCCTGACACTCAGTTCAAAAGGTGCATGCTCCAACGCAGCCCGACCGGCAATAATCTTGACCGGGCAGAAAAACTCATAGAAATTGTTAGACATGACCTCTCCTGAAAAAGCCCACCAATAGTTGAAAATAAATTCTTGTTGCCAAATTTAATTTTTGGCCTAAGGAGATAGATGGATAACGCTTGACGGCGCGTATCGCTATGAACCGGGGCAATACCAGACACTCCATCCTGTCCAGGCATCGAACGATGATCATCCCGAGGTTGATGTCGCCATCCAGCAGCATTCGATCATTGGCAAATGAACGTGCTGTGCTTTCCTGAAATGACAGGATCAAAAATGCATGCTTCACGTGCTTGAAAGAAATCTTCAGGTCAGGGGCAAACGTGTCGTTTTTCCGCGCACAGTGAAGCGTACCATCGACCTGCTTCTGCACGGCGAACACGGGCCCCCTGGGCAGGACACCCATGGAGAATGCAAAGGCTGTGGGCAATGCCACAATCTCTTGCTGAATCTTTTTATCGACCTGACTTGCTGCCTCCAGCAAGCGGCCAATCAACCAGATCATTATGCCCACATAAATGACCTGAAACCGGGCGGCTAATTTAATCATGCTTTCATCACATTAAGGCCGTTGATTACAGTTTGCAACACCGGTTTGAAGTTGGCTGGTGTGGTTCTGTGTAGTTGCATATTCTTACAATTATTAAACTGCATGAAGGATGCAAGTTCTTTGCCCAGAGCAACGGCAAAAGCCTCGGTCTTAACAAGCCGGGGTTCCAGTGCAAGATGTTGAATATGCAGCAGTGATTTCTTTCTCTCAGTTTTGCAATCCACCCGGGCAACCAGCTTCCCATCCCATAAAACCGGTAGAGAGAAATAGCCGTATTGACGTTTTGCCTCGGGGAGATAGCACTCAATCAGGTAATCAAAACCGAAAAGAGCCTGCATACGCTTACGCTGGATGAGCAGATTATCAAATGGCGAAAGTAATTTGAGCTTACTGCGGGCCAGTGGCTTACCCAGCAACTCCAGCGAAGCGGGTAAGGCATAATAGCGACTATCGGCGGTATCAATCTGTAATAACTCCCCGTTTGAGACCATTTCCTGCAAAGCGGTAGAAACAAGCGGTTTGGTGTTTTTCAGCAAATAGGCCATTTCCGAAACCAGTCCCAGTCCATTTGCCTGCAGGTAACGGGTTATCAGAAAACGAGCATATTCCTCCGGGCCTGGCACAGTGGTGTCCGTCTCTTTTGTCAATACCCGTTCGGTGAGATCATAGACTTTGTGGAAGTTAACCCGGTAGGGAACCATCAGTTCACCCTGCATAAACAGATACTCCAGGGCACGTTTGGCGGGCTTGCTTGTCCATTCACCAATCTTTTTCTTACCGGTATGCTCAAAATCTTTGGCCATCAAGGGGCCTTCTGCAGCAATGCGCTTGAGCACCAGTTTCATCAACTGCTCATCTCGTTCATACCAGTGTTTCTGATCACCGTTTGCTATGGCCTGTTTACGGAATAAGCTGTAACGGTAGTCACACATGGGCAGATAAGCGGCGGCATGTGACCAGTACTCAAAAACCTGTTTGTCGATGAGCAACTGGTTCAGGTGAGTGGTTTTGTAACGGGGGTTGCGATTCCACAATGTATGATGATGGGCACGTTGTATGACCGATATCGTATCGATCTGGACATAGCCAAGGTGTTCAATAGCTGACAACGTGGCTGCCTGTGCACTACCGGTTTGTCCAGCAGGTGGCAGTCTCTGTGACAGTAACACCAGTTTTCTGGCTTGTTGAATGGATAGAGAACCTGTCATTTTGTTGCCGGGGAAACTTTTTCCGTTAGTTCTGGATAGACTTTACTCATCTGCCCAGTCTATCAACTGATCCATCATGAATAAACTTAAAGCCCTGATATTCGATGTTGACGGAACACTCGCTGATACCGAGAGGAATGGTCACCGCGTGGCTTTTAATCAAGCATTTGAAGAAGCGGGGTTACCCTGGCACTGGGATGTTGAAACATACGTCAGTGTGAATTATTACACCAGGCAACAGTCTTTCACCGGAGCC
>RCND010001284.1_pt1 | contig 14169 bp, 11 predicted proteins | sample 2041351 | NCBI WGS metagenome assembly RCND01 (sample SAMN09708230, study PRJNA481090) | Marine sediment metagenome, whole genome shotgun sequencing project. | biome: marine sediment; feature: ocean; material: sediment; isolation source: Sewage treatment plant 12B marine sediment (STP12B) ...
TTAAACAATAAAATGGTCCTGAAAGAACAACAGCAACTCAGAAAAATCCAAAAGGGAGATATTGCATCCTTTGAGGCTCTTTTTCACCACTATTACAGCGGCTTGTGTGGTTATTCAAAAAGCCTGGTAGGGATGAATGAAGTTGCAGAAGAGGTGGTTCAGGATGTGTTCTTTAATATATGGAAAAACAGGGAAACACTGCGAATCAGGCAAAGCCTGCAAAGCTACTTGTATCGCGCAGCATATAACAACTCCATGATGTACCTGAGAAAAATGAGAAGGGAACATTTCATGGAGGATGTCTCCCAACCGGAACCCCGTGTGGACACTCCGGATCCTTCCCAGGTCATTCAACTGGACGAGGTATCAGCTCTGATCTCTCAAACACTTGAAAGTCTTCCGGAAAGAACCCGTGAAATATTCAGATTAAGCCGCCAGGAAGGAATGAAATACAGGGAGATTGCCAAACAGTTATCCATCTCAGAAAAAACGGTGGAAGCCAATATGGGGAAAGCATTAAAAGCATTAAGAAACAGTATGGAACGATATGAGCAGGAGTAAGGATATACAAATGGCCCGCTACCTGGCCGGGGAGATGACAACGAAAGAGGAGATCGCCTTCTTAAGTGGGTTTGAAGATAGCCAGGAGCAATTATCAGAACTGAATAAAATGGAAAAGAACTGGAAATATTTTGATCAAAATCCTTCACGGGAAGAATGGGATTCCGGGAAGGCCTGGAACCGACTTCATCTGAAGCTGGATTCGGAAGGCCTACTGGAGGATCAGGTGGTCAGCCCGAATCGGAGCAGCTTCACTCCACTTCTCAGAATAGCTGCATCCATTGCACTGATTCTGGCCATTGGGATACCAGCTCTATATTTTGGAGTGATCCGGGAGAACGCGGAACTTACCGTCAAACATTACCTGGCCGAAGAGGGCGTGGCAACCGTAGATCTGCCTGATGGCAGCCGGGTCTATCTCAACAAAGGATCGGAGATTTCCTATTCAAGGGCCTTTAAGAATCAGAGAGCTGTTGAGCTTAAAGGAGAAGCGTTCTTCGAAGTGATGTCAGATCCCCAGAACCCCTTCACAGTTTCTTCAGAAGAGACCTTAGTTACCGTACTGGGAACCTCTTTCAATGTGAAGCAGCTGGATAAGTCCTCAGATGTTGAAGTTTATGTAAAAACCGGGAAGGTAAGGCTAGCTCTGAAAAAATCTGACCAGTTCATTCAACTGGAGCCCGAAGAGTTCGGTTTTGCTGAAAGCAGGAAGCTCAGCAGCTCTGTACAGGATGATCCAAATTACATAAGCTGGAAAACAAAAGATTTTAAATTTGTAAATTCAGCCCTGATAGAAGTTCTTCAGGAACTGGAAGAGTCCTATCATGTGGATATTCATGCAGAAGACCTTGACCTGTCGGCCTTGAGGATTACCACTTCTTATAGTGGCCAATCCATCGATTCCATCCTGGAGACAATTAGTACAGCTTTTGAGATGAGTGTCAGCCACAACGAGAATAGCTATTTTTTGACCAAATAGGATAGACACATGGGAAATAGATCAGGAGGATATCTGTCCGGGCATCTTTGGCCGACACTCCTCCTTTCAGTCTTATCCCTCTTAAGCTCCTTTCCGGTTCGGGCCCAGGACCCCCTTCCCCCTGTTCTTATTACAGTTTCTTCAAAGAGCCAGAACATCAACCAGGTTCTTGATGAGATCACTCTTCAAACCGGCTACCACTTCACCTTCAATGCTGCCATTATAAATGGCAAGCAGAAGGTTCAATACAGGGTTACCGATCTGCTGCTGAGGGAAGCCCTTGACTCCCTGCTTATGGATCCAAATCTGGATTACAGGTCCATCGAAAAGAATATTGTTATCTATAGGAAGAATGATATCGCTCCTACTCCAATCAGTACTACCATTGACCGGACCTTTCTCAAGGGCAGGGTGGTGGACAAACGTTCGGGAAAACCTCTGTCCTATGCTACCATTGCGCTTTTAGAAACAAGACTGGGATCTATCTCCAATCAACAGGGCGAATTTTCTTTTAAAATCCCCCTTGATCTGCCCGATCCCATGATGGTCATTTCCTATATGGGATACAGGAACGTGGTACTTCCTGTGACATATCCTGTGGAAGAGGATATTGAAGTTCGTCTGGAAAAGGAGCTGGTTCCCCTGCAGGAAGTTATCATCAGGTATGTTGATCCGGTTAACTTGCTTCATGAAGCCATAAAAAGAATTCCAGGAAATTATCTTGATAAGCATTCCACCATGACTGCTTTTTACAGAGAGTCGGTCAAGCGAAATGAACACTGCATGGTATACTCAGAGGCGGTCCTTGATATTGCAAAAGGCCCCTATGTATCCTTAACTTCCAGTGATCATATCAGCATTGTTAAAAAAAGAAGGATCACCGATGTCACAGCCGAAGACACAGTCCTGATCAAGCTGCGCTCCGGGATCTCAACCTCCATGAGCCTTGATGTGATTAAAAATCGTCCTGATTTTCTTAAAGATGATTTTCAAAACAGGTACAACCTGGAGTTCAGCGATATGATGACCTACGGGGACCGTCTGGTTTATGTAATCAGTTTTAAGCAGAAAAAGGAAATTCGCGACTTGCTTTTTGTAGGCCAGATCTACCTTGATCAAGAAACCCTGGCTGTGCTGGCTGCCGATTTTGAATTCAATCCGGACCTGCTCCACAAAGAGCCTGAGCTCTTTCTGGTAAGTCGCTCACGAAAAATTCGTATTCGACCCGTGGCCGCCAGATATCATGTAGATTACAGGGCGGTTAATCACCAGTATTACATAAGCCAGGTTCGCGGTGAAGTGGAGTTGAAGGTGCGGAAACGAAAAAAGTGGATCAGTTCCAGATATAAAATCTCCATTGAGATGGCCATTACAGACCTTATACCAGACCAGCGTTTACGAATCAACCAGGCCGATCGGGTGCGGCATAATATAGTCCTCGCTGACGAACCCTTCCAATTTGATCCCGAGTTTTGGGGAGTTCACAATACCATTGAACCGGAAGCATCACTCCAGGAATCGATCCGGAAACTTGAAAACACCAGTCAGGAGATATTTGAATAAATACATAACTCATATTCCTATGAAAAATTTCCTCGCCAAATACCTCAAGCCCTTACCAGGAGTTCATTCGATTTTGTTGTTCATCCCGCTAATGGTGCTGGCATCATGCAATTCATGCTCTTGTGAAGACTCTAGTCTGGATAATATAAAAGCTTTCAAACCGGATGATAAGTACTTTAAGTCGGCACTGGTCTCTTTGCATTTTATGATGGAAACCTCCCCGGTAGGTGAGGTGGATACGATTTTCAATCAGCTTATCCAAATGTATGGACTTCCGCTTAGTGCAGAAGGAGCCAAAGACGGCAGCTTTAAGGGAATATCTCCTTATGATGCTTTTGACTACAGGCATGAGGTTCTTATTGAAATCAAGGATGGTAAAATAATTGCGATTGATTACAATGAGGTGAAGAAGGACGGACATGGCAAGCAGGAGGATGAGGAATATTGCGAAGAAATGAGCGTATCGGGAACAACTCCTGCCATTGCCTACCCGCACATGGAGGAGATGCTCCTGTCCACCCAGAATATGATGCAGGTGGATGGCGTATCTGGAGCCACCTATTCTCTCTACAGGTTCAGATATGCAGTCACTCTTGCTTTGATGCAAGCTTATATCTAAGTATCATTCCCCTTTACCGAAGATCTGGAGTTCCGGTGGAATATGTTATTTTTGATGATGAAGGTCACGGTTTCGTGAAGAAGGAAAACCAGATCAAAGGCTATGGCCAGATCCTGGAGTTCCTGGAAAAATATTTAAAAGGCGTGGAAGAAGAGTAAGACCATATGAGTACAGGCAACGAAAACAGGATAGAGGAACTGGTCCGGGAGAAAATGAGTGGGAAAAGCTATTCCCAGATTCGTGAAGAGTTATCAGAATCCGGGATGGCTGAAGAGGATATTTCCATTCTGATCCGACAGGTGGATGAGCATGTTCTTCGTGAAACTATAAAGCCAGGGGGCCAGGAGCGGGCACAGCAATGGTACCGGATTGGATTAATAATGGCAGTGATTGGCTTGATTCTTACCATCGCTTATAATTCGGGGATTATTCTTCAAACCTTGCCGCCTTTGCTAATGTACTCCCCATTTATTGTCGGAATTCTGGTCATGTTTTACGGTAGGTTCCTGAGAAAAAAACAATCCGCACCCGTCGATGAGGGTACAGGTGAAATCCGGAGAAGGAGACCCTATAAGTAATCCTAAAAAAAACACCATGGAAGAGGAGATCGTAAAGAGACGCTTTCCATTCTTTGAATCGGGACTCAGGTCAGCCATAAGCGAGGCAGGCACATTCAAAGAATTTGAAGCCGAGGAAGAGTTGATACGCGAGGATCAGTTTATCAGATCTTTTCCCATTGTGCTTTCCGGACTGATCAAGGTGTGCCGGACCGATGAAGAAGGAAATGAGTTGCTGCTATATTACTTGCGGCCAGGCGAGGTCTGTACTGTGTCCCTCATCTGTTGCATGGACAGAACCCGCAGCCGGGTAAAGGCCATTGCAGAAGAGGAGACAACTGCCATAGTTGTACCGGTAGAGTTGCTCGATAGCTGGATGACCATGTACCAGACCTGGAAAGAGTATGTGATGCGTTCCATGCAGATGCGTTTTGATGAGCTGCTCAATGCCCTGGATAGTATTGCCTTTTTAAAAATGGACGAACGGCTGGAGAAATTCTTTGTAGACCGCTATCGTTCTACCGGCTCCACAATTTTTGAGGGATCCCACCAGGATGTGGCCATGGCCTTGAACAGCTCCAGGGAGGTCATCTCAAGGCTCTTGAAACAGATGGAAAAAAAAGAACTTATCAGCCTCTCCCGCGGCCGGATCGACTACTCCCCCTTATGTCGCCCGACATAGTAGTCCTTCTTTTTTTTACCTACAATAAGTAATATATTTGCGCTTGAAATCCATACCTAAAATCTATACCGTGAAAAAACATTTGAGTGCCATTTTTGTTGTATTGGCCATAATGACTGCCTGCAGCACACAAACCAGCGAAAACATGAATCCTTTCCTAACTGATTATGATACTCCTTTTGGAGTTCCTCCCTTCGACATCATTGAGAACGAACATTTTTTACCAGCAGCTAAAAAAGGATTCAGTGAACAGGATGCTGAGATTGAAGTCATTGTAAACAATCGTGACCTGCCCACTTTCCAAAATACCATCGAAGCACTTGACCAGAGTGGTGAGCTCATACGAAAGGTCGGTGGGGTGTTTTATAAACTGCTTTCCGCAGAGACCAGCGATGAGATTGATTCCATCGCTATGATCCTGGCCCCCATGTCTGCTTCACACCAGAGTAAAATGATGCTCAATGCCGGTTTGTATGAAAAAGTAAAAAATGTATATGAAAGCCGAGAATCCCTGGACCTTAACCAGGAACAATCCAGGGTGCTTGAGAAAACCTACAAGCGCTTTATCAGAGGCGGCGCCAACCTGGATCAAGGGGGGAAAACAAGAATCAGTGAAATCGATCAGAAATTGGCGGTACTCACCCTCACCTTCGGAAATAATCTGCTGGCTGAGACCAACAATTATCAAATGGTGATCGAGGATGAAGCTGATCTGGCAGGCCTACCTGAATCGGTACGTTCTGCTGCCTCAGATGCTGCCAATGCAGCTGGACAGGAGGGCAAATGGGTCTTTACCCTTCACAAGCCCAGCTGGATCCCCTTCCTGCAGTATTCAGAAAAGCGGGACTTACGTGAGACGCTCTACAAAGCCATGTATATGCGGAGCAACAAGGGGAACGAATTTGACAACAATGCCCTGATAAAGGAAATACTTGAACTGCGTATTGAAAGAGCCAATTTGCTGGGCTATGAGACACACGCAGCATTTGTTCTTGAAGAGCGGATGGCCAAAAAAGCAGAGAATGTCTATGACCTCTTGATGCAGGTTTGGGAACCTGCGCTGGACAAAGCCAGAGATGAGGCAAATATGATGCAGGCGATGATCGACCGTGATGGCGGCAATTTTAAACTGGCTTCTTGGGATTGGTGGTACTATGCAGAAAAGATCCGCAAAGAGAAATATGCATTGGACGAAGAGGAAGTGCGGGCCTACTTCAGCCTGGAAGATGTTAAAAATGGTGTATTTGATGTGGTGAATAAGCTCTACGGCCTCACCTTCGAACCACTGAACGAGCTGCCTGCTTATCATGAAGAAGTACAGCCCTATGTTGTAAAGGAAGCTGATGGATCCCACCTGGGCATCCTGTACATGGATTTCCATCCCAGACCCGGAAAGAAGGGAGGTGCATGGAGCACCAGCATACGCAGGGCCCATCAGAGAAATGGAGAAAAGGTTTCCCCTGTCCACCTGATTGTCATGAACTTTACCAGGCCTACCGGCGACAGACCAGCCCTGATTAGTTTTGATGAGACCCTTACCTTCTTCCATGAATTCGGTCATGCACTCCATTCCATGCTTACCAGGTGTGAGTATTTAACGACTTCCGGAACCTCCGTAGCCACCGATTTCGTTGAGCTTCCTTCTCAGATTATGGAAAACTGGGCAGCTCATCCCGAAGTCTTAAAGACTTATGCAAAGCATTATCAAACTGGTGAGGTGATTCCGGATGAGCTTATTGCAAAGCTGGAAGCTGCAAGCAAGTTTAATCAGGGATTTGTGACCGTTGAATATACTGCCGCATCGATCCTGGATATGGATTATCACACCCAGACGGATGCAAGTAATCTCATGGCAAACACTTTTGAAGATGCCTCCATGAAACGGATCGGACTTATTGATGAGATTATCCCACGCTACAAGTCAAATTATTTCCAGCACATCTTTGCTGGAGGTTATTCTGCCGGCTACTATAGCTATATGTGGTCTGAGGTACTAGACAAGGATGCATTTAACGCTTTCGTGGAAACCAGTCTGTTCGATCAGGCCACTGCTACTTCTTTCAGGGAAAACATTCTTGAAAAAGGAGGTTCCGTGGAAGAGATGGAGATGTATGTTAATTTCAGGGGAGCTGAGCCCACCATTGAACCACTGCTGAAAGGCAGGGGGCTCAATTAGAGCTTATCATACTCCCCTCCCTTTTAGAATGGTTATTACCGTGTAGGCGAGAATCTTCACATCCACAAAAAGGGACATATTTTCGATATAGAGTATATCGTACCTGAGTCGTTTAATCATTTCTTCCACGTTCTCAGCATAGCCATACTTTACCTGGCCCCATGAAGTAATGCCGGGTTTTACCTTCTGAAGGTGAGTATAATGAGGTGCTTTTACTATGATTTTATCAATAAAATATTCTCTTTCGGGCCGTGGTCCAACCAGAGCCATATCGCCTTTTAAGACATTTATAAAATTGGGGATCTCATCGAGCCTGTGTTTCCGCATCAGTTGTCCGAAACGAGTTACTCTTGGATCGTGTTTTGAAGAGAGTTCAGGACCATTTTCTTCGGCGTTGTGATACATGGACCGGAACTTGTAGATTTGAAATTCCCTTCCAAACCTGCCTATCCTATCCTGTTTATATAATACGGGCCCTGACGAAGAGAGCTTCACTCCAATAATCAGGGCAAGGTTTAAAGGGATCAAGAGTGTTAATGCGAAGACGGAGATAATAAGATCCATCAACTGCTTCACATTTTGTTGCCATGTGGGCATTACCTCCTGATTTACTTCAAGCAGAGGAGTCCCGAAAATGGTGGTGCTTTTCACCTTTCCTGTGAGAATGTCAGTTATGCTTGGGATGGCACTTATCCTTATATCAAGCATGGAGAGCCTGTTTACAATATCTCCGATCTTTCCATGCTCCGTTGGCTCCAGGGCAATGATTACTTCTTCTACCTGCTGGTCCAACAAGATGGACTCCATGTTTTCATGCCCCCCCAGGTGGATTAAATGGTCCTGCAACTGGTAATGCTCCTTCCATTGTACATTAATGAAGCCCAGTATTTCATATCCATTGGACCGCTGCTGATTAAAAATGTCCAGATAAACATCCACTGCATTCTCGTTGCTGCCAATCATTACGGTCTTAAAACCTATTTCCCTCCGGTGTACCTTTCTTACCATCCTGGTGGTAAGTATCATCCTTGGTAGCAAAGTAAGAGTGAAGTGTAATAAAAAGAGCGTAATCGCCAGGCTGTAATAATTGGTGTAGTTCAGGATGACATCATCCAGGATAAGCAGAAAGAATATAATCACGACTCCCAACAGGCAACTAAGCATGGTACGGATGAAATCATCCAGCCTTGAGCGGCGAAACATATCCTTATAGAACCCTGCAAAATAATATAAAAGGATCCAGGCAAAAGGAAGTCCGATGGTCCCAATCCAGAATCTGGGGCCAAAGGTGATGGCAACATCTGCACCAAATGCCTGGGGTTCAATATAAATCTTTCGAAAAAGAAAAAAGAGGACCCATGCAGTCATGGCTGCCAGAAAGTCAAATAAGATGTACAGTAATCTCTGTTTTCTCTGGTTCTTCATTCAATTGGTCGACCTCTAGTTTTATAACTATAAGTAGCGGTGGATAATTGCATCAAGTGTCAAAAAAAACTCCATTTATGTTTAAGAATATCCGCTATATTTGTCCATCTGAATGGAACAAGTAGACAGTTTTAGACATAAAGGATTAAGAAAGAAGCTGATAGACTCAGTTAGATCCAAAGGCATTCTGAATGAAGATGTACTGGAGGCCCTGGGACGGATTCCGCGGCATCTCTTTATGGATAGTAGTTTTGTCAATTTTTCATATACTGATAAAGCCTTTCCTATTGCCTCGGGACAAACCATCTCCCAACCTTATACCGTTGCATTTCAGACCGAGTTGCTGGAGGTAAAGAAACACCACAAAGTGCTGGAGATCGGAACCGGTTCGGGCTACCAGACAGCCGTCTTACTTGAACTAGGAGCCCGGGTATATACCATTGAGAGACAAAGGCAGCTTTTCCTGGATGCACAAAAAACACTGGGGCCCTTAAACTATAAACCCATCTTTTTCTATGGTGATGGCTATGAAGGATTGCCTTCCTACCAACCTTTTGACAGAATCCTGATTACTGCAGCAGCTCCTGAAATTCCACAGGTCCTTTTGGATCAGCTAGCCGTTGGAGGTATACTTGTAGTTCCTGAAGGAGACAGGCACGGTCAGAAAATGGTACGTGTGATAAAGGAAAGTGAAGATCACTTTCAGCGCAGCGAACATGGTCATTTCTCTTTTGTTCCTTTATTAAGAGGTAAAAACCAATAATATGCTAAGCATAGAGACACTTGTATTCAATTCCTTCCAGGTCAACACCTACCTGCTCAGGAACGAGAAGGGAGATTGCCTGGTCATTGATCCGGCTTTCTATTCGCCGGAAGAGGTCAGTGCCTTTGACCAGTACATCTCTTCGGCGGGATACAAAATTATGGGGCAACTCAATACCCATTGCCATGTGGATCATGTACTTGGTGTAAAACATATGCAGACAGCTTATAACTGTCCCTTGCGTGCCCACACAAACGAGGCCGGGTTGCTAAATAACGCTCCCCTGATGGGAGAGGTCTTTGGACTTAAGGTGGAGGCACTCAGCGGTATTGATCAGCCGATAGAAGATGACGAACTTATTGCTATTGGCGACTCCTCCCTCAGAGCCATTCTGGTTCCGGGTCACTCCCCCGGAAGCCTGTCATTCCATTCCCCGGAAGCTGGTTTTGTGATCACAGGAGATGCCCTATTTCAGGGAAGCATCGGCCGTACCGATCTGCCTGGTGGCGACTACGATACCCTCATCAGTTCCATACGGAACAGCTTATTGACACTCCCCCCTGAAACTACTGTATATCCGGGACACGGAGATCCTAGCACCATTGGAGAGGAGACTTCGAACAATCCCTTCCTTAGCATGGCTTAACAACATGAATTCCTTCAGCTTTTTTCAAGGAAGGTTTCTTTATATTTGCGCTTCAGTAAGCATTTCTTATTGCTAAATAATTATACTCATTTTATGAAAGCTGATCAGTTTTGTGAGCGTCACCTGGGCCCCCGGCAACCTGAGATTGAACTAATGCTGGACACAATTGGAGTTGGAAGTTTGGACGAATTGGTAGCCCTTACCATTCCTGCTTCTATCTTGAAGGACAACTTCATGAACCTGCCAGAAGCCCTGGATGAACAGACTTACCTGGAAACTATAAAAGAGGTGGCCCGGAAGAATAAAATGTTTAAAAGCTACATAGGCTTAGGATATTACAATACCATTCTCCCTCCGGTCATCCATCGTAATATCCTGGAAAATCCCAACTGGTACACTTCCTATACCCCGTACCAGGCTGAGATTTCCCAGGGCAGGCTAGAAGCACTGCTGAATTTCCAAACCATGGTCATGGAACTTACCGGAATGGAAATAGCAAATGCATCCCTTCTGGATGAAGCCACTGCTGCCGCCGAAGCCATGATCATGTTCTACAATGCACGCTCCAGGGCTGCAACCAGGGAAGGTAAAAACAAGTTCTTCATTGACGAGCAGATCTTCCCTCAAACAAGAGCTGTATTGATTACCCGGGCCGAGCCCCTGGGTATTGAGCTTGAGTTCGGATCCTATCAGGATGCCGGACTGGATTCATCTTTCTTTGGAGCCCTGGTCCAGTACCCTGCAGCTGACGGTGAGATCAGAGACTATGCCGGATTTGTGAAATCGGCTCATGAAAAAGAGATTGCTGTTGCTGTAGCGGCAGACCTAATGAGTCTGGTCCTGCTCACACCCCCAGGCGAATGGGAGGCAGATGTGGTAGTTGGAACTACTCAGCGTTTCGGAATTCCCATGTTTTACGGTGGACCCCATGCAGCCTATTTTGCATGTAGAGAATCCTTTAAAAGACATATTCCGGGCCGGATCATTGGCATCTCCATAGATGTTAATGAGAAACCAGCCCTGCGCATGGCTCTGCAGACCAGAGAACAGCATATCAAGCGGGAACGAGCCACATCCAATATCTGTACTGCCCAGGCACTTCTGGCCAGTATGGCCGGTATGTATGCTGCATATCATGGTCCGGAAGGTTTGCTCAGGATCGCCTCCAATATTCATACAGGTGCAAGCTATCTGGCTTCTCAATTACAAAAGCTTGGGTACTCTCTTGCCCACAAGGACTTTTTTGACACACTCAAAGTGGTACTCCCCGGTGAGTTAACAGCCGAAGATATCCGGAAAATTGCAGAAGAGAGAGAGATCAATTTCTTTTACCCTGAAGATGGAACAGTTCAATTTTCCACTGACGAAACGACGCATGAGGAACAACTTAATGATATCCTCGGAGTCTTTTCTGTGGCCGTAAAGAAGGGGATTCATTTCCAGGAAGAGCTTGAAAATGAAATCGCTTTCAAGCAGGAATTCGCCAGAAAAAATCCAATTCTTCCTCAGCCCACCTTTCACAAGTACCGCTCCGAAACAGAGATGATGCGCTATATCAGGATGCTGGAACGCAAAGATATTTCCCTGACCCAGTCCATGATCTCTCTGGGATCCTGCACCATGAAGCTGAATGCTGCGGCTCAGTTAATGCCCGTTAGCTGGCCCGAATTTGCATCTCTGCATCCCTTTGTTCCCATTGACCAGAGTGAAGGATTTCATCAGATGATCAATGAACTGGAGCAGTCTCTTAAAGAGATCACAGGTTTTGAAACTATTTCCTTTCAGCCCAATTCAGGAGCTGCCGGTGAATATACTGGGCTGATGGTTATCCAGGCCTACCATAAGGACCGTGGAGATTCGGGACGAAATGTGGTACTGATCCCTGCGTCGGCACATGGTACCAATCCGGCCAGTGCTGTAATGGCTGGTCTGGAAGTAAAAGTGGTCAGATGCGACGAACGTGGTAATATTGATACGGCACATTTAAAAGAACTGGCTGAAAGCCATAAGGACGTGCTTTCATCCATTATGATTACCTATCCTTCCACTCACGGTGTTTTTGAAGATAACATCTGTGAAATTATCGGGACCGTGCATGCTTGCGGAGGTCAGGTATATATGGACGGAGCAAATATGAATGCCCAGGTGGGTTTAACCAATCCTGCTCATATAGGAGCCGATGTATGCCACTTGAATCTGCACAAGACCTTCGCCATTCCACATGGCGGTGGAGGACCCGGTGTGGGTCCCATTGGAGTAGCCAACCATCTGGTGGAATACCTGCCCACTCATCCATTGGTAGAGACCGGAGGTATGAAAGGAATTAGCAGTGTGGCAGCTGCACCCTATGGAAGTGCTGGTGTCCTGACTATCTCCCATGCATATATCAGAATGCTTGGTGCTGAGGGACTCACCGAATCGACCCGTATTGCCATCCTCAACGCCAACTATGTGGCATCCTCGCTTGAAGATTACTATGATATACTTTATACCGGCACAGAAGGCAAAGTGGCCCATGAAATGATCCTGGACTGCAGGAAATTTAAAACCATGGCCGATATCACCGAAGCTGATATTGCAAAGCGACTAATGGACTATGGATTCCATGCTCCTACCCTTTCTTTCCCGGTTCATGGTACCCTGATGATGGAACCCACAGAGAGTGAATCTAAAGCAGAATTGGACCGTTTTATCCAGGCTATGATCGATATCCACAAGGACATCATGGAGATCGCCGACGGGAAACTAAATGCAGAAGAAAGTGTACTGAGGGGTGCACCTCACACCGCAGATACACTGCTCATCGAAAACTGGGACCGAACATACAGCAGGGAGAAGGCAGCCTTCCCATTGCCATGGGTGAAAGAAAATAAGTTCTGGCCCTCAGTGAGCCGCATCAATGATAGCTATGGCGACCGTAACCTGGTTTGCTCCTGCGCCCCAATTGAAGCTTACCGGGACTAAAGCTTAGGCCTTTGTCCTAATCTTCCGACTGTCCATTAACCTTAGGTGAAAGGAAGAGGAAGTTATCACAGATGACCTCTGTACTGTAATGCTTGTTTCCTTCCTTATCATCCCAGGAATTGGTTGATATTTTACCCTCAACATACAGGGCATCACCCTTATTCACATGCTGCTTTACTATATCGGCAGCCTTGTTCCACACCACGATCCGGTGCCATTCGGTACGACGAACCTCTTCGCCTTCTTTATCGCGCCACACCTCATTGGTGGCCAATGGAAAATTGGCTACAAAGGCCTCACCTTCCCGTTCTGATACCCTGGGCACCTCACCCACATTTCCAACGAGTGTTACTCTGTTTACTCCGTATTTCATAATAGTAAGATTTGGTTACATGCCTTAATGTGATGAAGGATATGGATATCGCATATGATGGCCTTAAAAGATTCAGAGAAAACAATTTGGAAGTACTGATGTTGTAAATTCAATTAATTAAAGTTCCAAGATGAAACAAATTGAAATTGATGATCTCAGCTTCGACTGTAGAATATCTGGCAATGAAGATGATGAATTGGTAATTCTTCTTCATGGCTTTCCGGAAAGTTCATTCATGTATCATAAATTAATGAAGGATTTAAGTGAATTGGGTTATTACTGTATGGCTCCAAACATGAGAGGATACAGTGAAGGGGCCAGACCAACGGGGATATCCAACTATTCCATTGATAAATTGTCAAAGGATATTATAGATATCGCGCATTACGCTGGCAGAGTTAATTTTCACTTAATAGGACATGATTGGGGTGCTGTGATCGGCTGGCAAATTGCACATGACAATCCAGACGCCATTTTGAGTTGGACTGGATTATCAGTACCACATACTCAAAGTTTCTTTGAAGCTCTTTTAAACGACAAGGATCAAATAAAAAGAAGCAAATACATCAAATTATTTCAAATTCCTGTTGTGCCAGAGCTCAAAATGAAGTCGAAGAACTTTCAGATCCTGAGAGAGATGTGGAACGCTCACAGTAAGGAGGAAGTAGAAGATTATCTTTCAATCATAAATGGAAATAATGCTCTCACAGCTATGCTTAATTATTATCGGGCAAGTTCTGAACTCACAAAAAAAGCAAAGACCAGGAAAATCTTAGGTGACATCCATGTACCGACACTTTTTATCTGGGGGAAAAATGACGTGGCTATCGGAGCAGAATCAGTTAAGAATGGACATAAGTA
>RCND010001906.1_pt1 | contig 14163 bp, 18 predicted proteins | sample 2041351 | NCBI WGS metagenome assembly RCND01 (sample SAMN09708230, study PRJNA481090) | Marine sediment metagenome, whole genome shotgun sequencing project. | biome: marine sediment; feature: ocean; material: sediment; isolation source: Sewage treatment plant 12B marine sediment (STP12B) ...
TGGAAGAATACGCTTTAATATGTTTATCTCAGCAAATGCTGAGATAAAATATTAATAAAGGATTTAGAATGAGTCTTTTATCAATATTTCTACAAAGTACATTATGATCACTATTGAACAACTAAAATTTTCATACAACCAGAACATTGTCATCAATATAGATACATTGAAGATTCAAAAAAATGAACATCTTTTTATAGAGGGTGCAAGTGGTTCAGGTAAAAGTACACTTTTAAGTCTTATGGCAGGGGTATTATCTCCTGATACTGGCACTATAAGAGTTTTAAACACAGAACTCACAAGGCTAAAAGATAGTCAAAAAGACCTTTTCCGTGCTGAGCACATTGGTTTTATCTTTCAACAGTTTAATCTCATACCTTACCTTAGTGTTATTGAAAATGTAACTTTACCTTGTCGTTTTTCTGATACACGTAAAAGAAAAGCTCTAGGGCGTTCAGGTACTTTGGAAAAAGAAGCTATAAGATTACTAAGAAGACTAGGATTAGAAGATACTCACTTACTCTCTCGTTCTGTCAATACACTCAGTGTAGGCCAAGAACAAAGAGTTGCTGCAGCACGTGCGATGATAGGCTCCCCAGAGATCATCATCGCAGATGAACCGACATCGGCACTAGATAACAATCATCGACAGGCTTTCATGCAAACACTGTTTGATGAATGTGTTAATGACGACATCACTCTCATCTTTGTCAGTCATGATACTTCATTGAAATATCTGTTTACTCACTCCATTGATCTAGTAAAACTCAATAATGTTCCTTTTGAAGAGGCACTGTAATGCCTGTCCTTTCTCTTGCATTTAAAAGTCTTCGCAACCGTAAACTCACTTTCTTCCTCACACTTTTTTCGATATCCATATCCGTGATGCTTCTACTGGGAGTGCAGATGGTGAAAAAAGAAGCCAAAAATAGTTTTATGCAAAGTGTATCTGGTACAGACCTCATAGTTGGACCACGTAGTTCTTCTATAGAACTGCTGCTTTACTCGGTTTTTCACATCGGTACACCTACTAATGTGATGCAGCTTGAAAGCTATGAGAACATAGCAAAGATGCCTGGGGTCAAATGGGCTGTGCCTCTTTCCATGGGTGATTCACATCATGGTTTTCCTGTTATGGCTACAACAACAGACTTTTATACACATTTTTCTTATGCCAATGCACAGAAGATCCAACTGAACAATGGCTCTTTGGGTCAAGATATGTTTGATGTAGTTTTAGGTGCAGATGTAGCTAAAAGGTTGAACTATAAAGTAGGAGATAAGCTCATTATAGCCCATGGCGGAGGAGAAGTCAGTTTTGAACATCATGACAACATGCCGTTCCATATAAGCGGTATTTTAAGACCTACCCATACTCCTATAGATAAAACACTTATCATCTCTTTAGTAGGGATGGAAGCAATACATCTAGACTATGAAGATGGTCATGAATCACATGCAGAACATACTACACCTCGTATGGCAAAAGCTATGCAGATTCTACCTGAAACGATCTCTGCTGTGTTTGTGGGCTTAAAATCAAGACACACTATTCTAAGTATGCAACGTACATTAAATACATATAATAGAGAAGCGCTTAGTGCTATCATGCCTACACTTGCTCTTCAGGAACTGTGGGAGTTTTTTTCAGTGGCTGAGACAGCATTGAATATCGTAGCATATTTTGTTGTTTTAGTGGGCTTGCTTGGCATGTTGAGCATCATACTAATGAGTCTCAATGAACGCCGACGAGAGATGGCAATATTACGTTCAGTGGGTGCAAGACCCATACATATTTTTGGTCTTATTGTAGGTGAGGCAGCCTTTGTAAGTACGCTAGGTATCATAATTGGCGTGATATTACTTTATATAGTCATGTTTTTTTTACAAGCACCATTGGCTTCATACTACGGGTTCTATCTGGAACTTCATTGGTTAACTAGCTATGACTTTGGCTTATTAGCACTTATTGAAAGTGCAGCTATACTGATTGGTTTTGTGCCGGGTTATTTTATCTACCGTTATTCGTTACGTGATGGTATGAATATTAAATTTTAAAGGATAATTGTGAAAAATATTTTCATTGTTGTACTACTCTCTTTTGTAGTAGCACATGCAGAGAGCTATACATCTGTAACATTTGCAGATTTACAAGGGAAAGTTGAAGCATATGATGATCCCTTTAAAAAATTGACAGAAGAGCAAATTTATCATCTTTCGATTTATGCAAGAGTGAGTGAAATGCAAAAGAAATCACATAATCGTGTCAATGATGCTATGCGAAAAGAGCTCATAGAATCAGAAAAAATATTAGTTAAAGAAGGTATTGATATTAATGGTCTTTTGGCACAGCGTGAGCACATTCAAAGTTTACGTAAAAAGGCTGCATATGCGCCAAATATAGAGTTAAACAATACTAAAATTAGCATGGGTGGCTATATGTTAAGTCTGGCATTGAATGAGAAAGGAAAAGTTCAGGAATTTTTGCTTGTTCCTACCTTGGGCGCTTGTATACATACACCTCCACCCCCACCAAATCAAATTGTCTACGTTAAAACAGATACACCAATCGAACCGGAAGCACGGTTTTTCCTGTTCGAATTGAAGGACAGATTTTGGTTAAAGTAAGTAGTAATGAACTTTATCTTGTGGATGGAAGTGATGATATCAACAGTGGTTATATTATGAATGCGACTAAGGTAGAGAAATATTCTATAGAATCCAAATAAGAGGAGAAAAAGATATGAATCTTACCAAATTTATTATACCCATCATAGCATTGATAATTCAACCTATTATACTGCAGGCACAAAGCACTAATGAACCGTCTATTAAAAGCCTTCCAACAGGCACTATCACACGTATAGCCTTTGGTTCATGTGCAAAACATTGGCAATATCAACCTATATGGAAAACCGTTATCTCAAAGAACCCAGATTTATTTTTATATGTAGGTGATGCGATCTATGCCGATACGGACGGGAAAACAGCGTGGCAGGTAAGTGAAAAACAGCTTAGAGGTGAATGGGCAAGACTTGCTGATAAACCGGAGTTTAAAGAAGTACGTTCAAAAATCCCATTCATGGCAACATGGGACAATCATGATTATGGTACCCATCAGGGAGGTAGCGAATTTACTCTCAAAGAAGAATCTAAAGAGGCTTTTTTAGATTTTTTTAATGAACCAAAAGAGTCTGATCGCAGAAAACATGCTGGGATTTATGATGCAAAAGTATTTGGGGAAGAAGGACAAAAAGTAGAGATCATTTTACTTGATACACGTTCTTTCAAGGGCAAGTCTATCAAGGATACACGATCAAAGTCTGAGAAAAAAAGTTTAGGTATTGCTGGAAACTATCTTCCAAACGAAGATCCTTCTGTAACACTCTTAGGCAAAGAACAATGGAAATGGTTAGAGCGAGAGTTGAAAAATTCTGTGCAGCTTCGTATCATTGTTTCAAGCACCCAGATCATAGCAGACCAAAAACATATGGATGAGTGGGGTAACTATCCACTTGAGCGAAAAAAACTTTTTGACCTAATAGACAGGAGTACCAGAGGTGCAACACTGTTACTAAGTGGAAATGCTCATTTTTCTGAAATTTCGGAGCTAAATACCAAACATTATAATCTATTGGATTTCACCTCCAGTGGATTAACACACGTAAATAACACCTATGCTCAAAAAGATAACAAGTATCGTGTTAAAGGTCCTTTTGCAGATCTTAACTTTGGGTATATTGAGATAGATTGGGAAAATGCCAATGGTCCGACTATTACCCTTCAATCCATCGGACTAGACGGGACAATAGCCTATTCATTAAAAAGAAAGATCAATGCATTGGACAAGATGCAATAAGCTTCTTATAGCACCTACATTTACGACATTTTTAATGATAGAATTTTGATAGATTGTTTTACTACAATAGAGATGAAGCCTTAAATAATATGAACAAACATATCATAATTTTTAAGTCAATACTTACTCTAAAGGATAAAACAATGACTATGTATAAAAAACTCCTTAGTATCACGGGGACTCTGCTTCTCTCCAGCACTATGTCTCTCTGTGCTACAGAAGATGTCACAGATGCAGTGACAAAAGCAGGTCAAAAGACCCAAACCCAGGCAGGTGTTTCAGCAAAAGAACTGGTTAAAAAATCATATAACTATCTTGGTTTACTCAAACACTACTCTTTTAAGGCAACCATTGTTAATGAAGATGAGTATGCTGACCATATGATGCTCTTGCTTACACACCACTATGAAGTTGCAGTTCAAAGACCAGACAAAGTCCGTATGCAGGTAAGAGGAGATGTTGAGAACAGAAATACCACTATGAATAAGGGTAAAGTCTCTGTTGTTGATCTTGAAACACATAACTATGGGGTCATACAGGTTGAAGATGACATTGATGATGCACTTGATACACTCATTGACGACTATGGTTTTGCTATACCCTTAACACAATTACTTTATTCTGATACCGCTGAAGATCTTGAAGATGATCTGGGTGAAGGTTTTTACTTTGGTACGGTTCTTGTAGATGAGAAACCTTGTTATTATGTAGGATTCCCGGGTAAAGAGTGGGATATACAGCTCTGGATAGAAAAAGGAGACAGACCACTCATTCGAAGAGCAGCGTTTGTTGATAAGATGACGAAAGACCAGCCCCGAAGTATGATCAAAGTAGCATGGAACATTGATGAGATAAAAGATCAGAGTGTCTTTGATTTTACTGTACCTAAAGGTGCAAAAAAAGTAGAAATAACAATAGTAGAAAAAAAGGATGAAAAATGAAAACTAAAAACTTTTTTGTCGTAAAACTTGTAGCTGTTACGATTATGCTCGGATTTTTCTCCCCTACTATAAGCATACAGGAAGTAGAAAGACCAGTCAAATTGGCTTCAGCTGTCACATATGATATGCCGCAAGGCATACTGGAGAAACTCTCAACATCTGAGTTTACCATTACACTCTTTACCCAAGCAGAAGCAAGGAAAAAGAGAAGATATAAAAAACAACGTAGAAAAGCAAGAAGAAGCGCCAATCGTCGTTCCAACTATCGTCACCATAGAAAACGAGAACGTAGACGTGATGTTCTTGGTGCTGTTGTTGTAGGTGCCGTTGTTGGAGCAGTGATCAATGAGGCAACACAAGATTAATTATAATATATAAATTATGTACAGTGGCTCTTTCGTCAGAGTCACTGGGGTTACTTTTACATCTCTTCTATTCGAATGTGTTATTTCGATATTTATATCACTATAAGCCTTTGGCGAAATAGTAATTTTTTTCAAAACCTTATAATCTAACATAGAATATAAGGTTATTCGATATAGCGTTGTTTATGATTATTAAATTGCAAGAGAAAACCTTATAAAATTATATATTTTATAACGTTTTCAAACAGGACATTTTGTCTGTTGTTGCCAAAAATCAACAAATAACAGAACACTTTGTCCAAATAACGGCACATATCGGCCAAAAGGACATTACAAAATGTTATAAATCTCCGATAAAAGTTAAAACCATGCAATATTGAGGGTTTTTTACCGATATCAAGACATATTTGATATACTATTAATACTGAAATATCACAATAGCAGGACATAGTGTTCCGTTAATAACTAGTTAACTACAAAAGGACTAACATGAAAATAATGATTCTTATTTTACTTATATCAATAAGTATATTTGCAGGCGACACCATAAAAGTGACAAATGAAAACTTCGCTCATGCTGAAACTGCTCGCATGTACCGCAACTGGATTGCTGGAGGCCATGCTAACGAACAGTTTGCAATATTACCAACATTGCCACCTCGTGGTAATAAAGCGCCAACGGTTCAAATGAATGATGATACACTTTATGGTATTGCTATTATTAATGCCGTTGATGGTAAGGTGACTTTTGACATCCCTAAAACGAACAATTACTTCTCAGTTCAAGTGGTTACGGAGAATGGTCACGGTGAATACCTGATTGTAGAAGATGGTGTACATACTTTACCTGTTACCGATACTGGAACAACATTCTTAATTTACCGCTCAGGTGTTGAAATTGGTGCTAACACTGACGAAGGTATTACTAACGCAGTCGCTCAACTGAAAAAAGTTGATACGACTAAATTCGACTTTGCGACGGATTACATACTACCTAATTATGATTTTACTGAAGTTGATGCAGAAGTTAGCAAGCGAAAAGCTGATGTTGACACGATAGTAGCTCGTGATGGCGTTTTCACATATACCTTTCCTAGAACACCTGCTGAAGTCACTGACCTTACTCAGTGGAACTTAGAAAATGCTGCGGGCTGGGGCGGAGCCTCTCCTGTTGTGCTAGAAGGTAATAAGTACGTGAACTCACCATACATTAATGGTAAAACGTGTAAAACAACCACCTTTAAAGATCCACAGAACAAGTTTTTCACATCAATAACCGCATACGATTCAGAAAAATACTTGATTGAAGGTGCTGTTGCGATTAACTCATATTCTTGGAAAGTGAATGCTGATAAAACGGTTACGGTATCTTTCAATTGTGGTGATGATGCGGTTAATAACATTGATACCTCGGCTTACGGTAAAGACTTCACTATTACTACTCGTCACTATGGTGCTACACAAGAAGTCATTGATAGTAAGCTTGACCTCATTATTAAAGCACTTAAATAGTTAACCTTATAATATCGTTAATTTTATATGGATGAAAACTAAGCAATATCAAACTACTAAATAGTTAACAAGAACTAGGAGCCAATACTTTACCCTAGCGGGAAAAGTATATGGCTCAAGAGAAACGTTACGAACTTTTTATTACCTAAAAATGAAAACCTTATAATCTAACATATTTTATAACGTTTATCGCTGTAGCGACGTTTGCAACCCATAAATATGTACCCTCCCATAGAAAACGTTATAAAATGTTCTATATTGGCATGTTTTATAAGGAATAGCATAGTTTTTCTCTATCGTGCCATAATGAGATTATATACTTCACGAACAATGTAAAAAGTTAAAACATCATATTCACGTTGCGTAGTAATTTTTTCATTAAAATGATACTTTAATGTCTTATTGATCAGAAGTTTTCCCTTATGGGATTCTATATATGCCAGAACTTCTATCATCGCAGGTTTCCAATATCCATATTTCTCTTTATCAAACTCTCTATAAAATACATCTCTTCGTCCCAAACGTGGATAGATTGACTCCATTTGGCAGACAAACTGTCTCCCGCATGGTTTACATTTGTACCGTTGTGTCCCCACAGGTGATTTACCATTAAAAACAATGTCTTTTCCTGCACAGTGGGGACAATGCTGAAACTGTAATGATATCTCACGGCTGAACCGGCATGAATCGTCATGCTTGAGTGATTGCTCTTTAGAAAGGACGGCTTCGAAATTTACAGAAGTGTCTGGGTGAGAGCCTTGAATGTTTGAATGATTGCATGGTTTGACTTGAGAGATTATGCCACTCATTCTAATCCTCCATATCTTTTATAGAAATTTTTTGTTTGCAGGATCTTAATCTTTCCAGTTGCCAAATCTCTGTACTCTATAAATGAGATACCTCCCTTTCCCTCAAGAATAGTTAGAATTTCAACCTTTGTATTATCATAATTCATTTTTGTCTCCTTCTATTAGAATACTGTGCTGTAAAAAGTTCTCTGCTACTGTCATACCTGTCACCTCTGTCACGAATGACAGGTGTGACATATGTGTCGTCAAATTAAGAAACATATTCTGTCTCCTGCTTGATAATAAATCCACGTTCTTTGCCATTTCTGTAAGTATTGAATCCAAGACTCTTTAGTTCTTTGGAAAAATTCACTTTACTAAGTGGGTGCATACCGCTTTCACTACAGTAGTTTCTATAGATGGGGTATAGCTTTTTATTTGGCATATGATATTCGTGTTCTAAGCTGTAACCGTCTACAAACCCTTCTTCCTCTATCATCATTGCTACACTATTGCTCTCTTTTTTGTAGGTTGAAAGCGTATTGTTAGCTGCTTCACAGTCACTGAACTTTTTCTTTTCAAGAAGTCTATGAAGTCCTTCTATGGCCCAATTTAAAACTCCTGGAAGTTCACTGTTTATGATTTTCGTGTGTAACTCCGGGTCTTTTTCTGAATCTGAAATCGTTACTGTGAATGGGATGATGATAAATCTTCTAAAGTAAGCTTCAGTATGTTCTATTTCTGCAGGCAACTTATTTGCATTAAATATGAACTTGCAGTTGTTTTTGAGGTCAAAAGAAGTTTTGTACTTCTCTCTAGCTGCAACAGGTTCACCCGATACCAGACGCTTAAACATATCGACATCCATACCTCTAGAACTTATCTCTGATCCATAGTTAACAAGTTTGTCTTTGAGTTTGGCACGGTTGTCATTACCGCTGTCACGATCAACTAGATCACCTAAAGACTTAGTGGAGACATTTACTTCACCTAAAAGAGCTGTAATAATTTCAAACAGAACAGATTTGCCATTTTGTCCAGAACCATATAGAATGAGTGCCTTTTCTAGTTTTAAATGTCTTATGAAGATATATCCTATGAATTCCTGAAGCACCAACTGACTACTCTTATCGGGTAATACTCTATTAAGATATTGCATAAATAGGGGAGCACTAGCTTCAGGATTGAAAGAGAAAGTAAGACAGTATGTTAAAAAGTCTTCTTTTTGATGTCTTCTAAGAGTAACACCTTGTGCTGTGATCTCATAAGTGCCATTCTCTAAATTTATCAGTACTGTATTGCCATCTATTGCAGGTGACGGTAAATACAATGATATCTTAAACTGCTTGTAGACTGCATCAGCAAACCCATGGGTCAAAGCATCACTTGGAGAGTAATATCCCAGCTTTATAGCTGCCTCACTAAGAAATCTTTTGATATCATTTTCCTCGACCTTAACCCAGTATTTACCATTATAAATGTAGAGCATTTCATCCTGTTGAGCCATTGCCCAACCATGCTTTACGCCTGCAAGTCTAATCTCTTCAATTTCAGCTACCGCATATAAAGACCTTGGAATTTTGGCTCTTGGATAAAGGAAGATTATTTTCCCATCATCATTCTCTTTAATAATACGATATTTAATTAGATCATCTTTAAGCCGTATTGTAAGCGTATCAATTAAATCCACAGGTTGTAGCACTCCTAGCATGTTGTCAAGTAACTCTGTCACATTTTCCGATGAAGTATTGTCTGTATCCATGTTTTCAGCTATAATTGGTTTGTCAATTACGATAAGCGCACGAGAACTACTACTTCCTTGCTGTGCTTTTTTATCTCCATCACGTTTTATTCTTCTGTTTAGTCCCATTTGTTCTCCATTTTTATATAATTTGTAAAATCTAAACCGCTATCAAAACTCAACAGGTTCGCAATAGGACGGTTAAGCTTGTCATTAACTGCATGAAAAGCTTTTTGTCCAGCGGCATCTCCATCCATCGCACCATAGATTTTTACCCCATCAAGCATAAGAGTATTTACATAGTCAATTAGTTGGGGGTTATTCGTATTTGATGTACTTTCAATACTGATAAAAGGTATCGATCTTATAAGTGCATTCAATACATTCTTGAGACCTTCTCCAAAAATAGCAAAGTTCTCTTTTTTGATCAGTCTTTCCATCTCAACTTGAAAAGGGTAGAGGAATGCATGACCTCTGTCTTTAGGCTTGTCTTTAGATTTTTCCTGCAAATATTTTGGAAGATATTCATAGCCATCTCTAGAAGGTCGATACTGAATAATATCCACGAAATCACTCTCAGTGTCTTTTAAAATAATGCATGGAGACCGAAAATATGGATTAAATCCAACAATGTTATGAAAGATATAGTCTGCAACAGATTTATCTATATCTTTTATGTACGACCCCTCAAAGAGTATAATGCATTCGTCTGGTACCCTTAACATAGAGTCATATTTTTGTATCAGTTCTCCGTATTTATTCTCCTCTTCAAATTCAAAGCATTGATACTTGAAGGTATTCAACCCGGCACGAATATACTTATCTGCTTTCAAGGATAATCTTTTCTTGAGGACATCGTCAGATACTTTATCAACATTGTTGTCATTTCTGTCACCTTTGTCACAAGAATAACTTGTGATAGGTGCATTAAAATCAAGTTGTTTTGCTTCAGGTATTTTACTCATGACTCAACTCCCAGACATGTAGCGATATACTCTACTGCTTCGTGAAAATTCATATCGTGATATTCCATCAGAAGAGTAATTAAGTCTCCACTAAAGTAACCACCAAAGTCTTTGATGTAACCGTCATATCGGATACTTGCTGATGGTGTGTTTTCATCTCTGAGTTTAAATTTGTACCCCCGAAATATCTCGTATCCCATATGCTTTAAAATATGAGAAACTGTTTTGGCATCAAGATGACTTTTGATATCATTCAGCTTAGATTCGGTAATCATTATTCTGATACCCCCTCAGAAAATGGACGATACCCATACTCAGATAAAAAGGTTAAGACTTCTTCAAGTTCACGTTTTAAATACTTGTCCTCGAGTGCTATTTGAAGTAAGTTTTTTGCTGCACGTATGGTTTTGTCGCTACCACTATACTCATGAGATATTTCCTTCTTTATATCTTTAAAAATACGTATTATCATTTTCTTTGCTATTTTATTAGCAAAAGCATCTGAATTCTCTTTAATATCTTCAATGCACTCATACAGCATTGGCATCAGTCCACAGGCAAGAAATAGTGTGTTTTGATCAGAAGTATTCTTCTCCAAGCTTATGTCATCATATTCTCTCATACAATCTTTAATGTATGGGTTTTGTAAATTTATCATTATTTTTATCCTTTTATAGTGTTTGTATTGTTGATCCGGCAAGATAGTTTGCAACATCAATAAGAGAGAACAATACTTTTGAGTTTTTTGCCTCTCCAAGCTTCTTGTAGTTTGGGCACCCATATCCATTACGTATGAAGTTGTCTACACTCGAAGTGCTGCAACCTACAATGTCTGAGTACTCTTTTTTGCTAATTAATAAACTATACCCTTTGGCAGACAGCTCACTGTATATTGCTACGGCTTCATTTGATTGAAGTGCATCAATTGCTGCTTTAGATAAGTTTGTTGAACTTTCCATTTTTATTCCTTTTTTATATGAGGTAACGGAATTATAAACAACATGGCTAGAGATGGATATAGGTGTGTTCCCCAAATATTGGGGAGAGGTTGTATGGTTTTAATAAATAAATAAATTAGAAGGTGGAGGTGAGGGTTGAAACAACAGTATAACTATGTGTCTTCATAAGATATTCCAAATGAGTTCTGTTGAGATTCATTTAGTTCCTTAAGTTCCTCTTCTGTATTTGGTAGAGTAAAAAGCATATCATAGTGTTGCTCAATGTTTTCAATATGCTGTGTTGTAAGCTCTTTTTCATACTTCTCAAAAATTTCTTTTTCAAAGTCTATATATTCTTGAAGAGTAGGATTATTGAAGTAATAACCAAGCGGATAGTGTTCAACGGGACAGTTTACTCTTAACAGCTCATCCCCAAGCTCAATGAAGTTATCACTTAAATGAATCGTGAGTGCTGTAGTTTTTACTTTGATAGAGTTATGATTGTCTGTCTCTTCATCTAAACATAATAAGTCTTTATCGGAGTTGTACAATAGTAAAAGTATTTCTCTAAACTCCTTATTAGAAACCTCACCATTTTTATATTTTAGTGTCAAATCTTTCAATGCAATATACCCTTTCGTGTCGGGCTCAATATTTTTTTCTGATTCTATTGAGTAAAACTCTATATACTTAACGATACTTTGAATGAGTTTACTCATCCTTATTTGACCTGTTCCAAAATTTCCATAGATGTTTTTGAAGAATGAACTTTTATTTTCCAAAAGCTTTCTTTTTGCTTCTGTGGAGATAAATTTAAGCTTTTTAAGTTCATTATAGATCCCTTTGATAGGAGTAGTGTATTTTTCAACCCCCGCTTCGTTTATAGACTGTATAAAATATAAAGGGTTTTCTCGTTCCAATAAATATTCTAATTGTGCGAGCATATTCTGTTTGGCAATATTAAAATTGTATATTCTTCTCTCATAATGGGCTTCTTCTCTATATGGATCAATATACCCATGACTCTGAATAATTGCGAAGGTTAATGCTGCCTCTTCAATGTTTTTAAATCCTTCTGATGTAATCCCAAATGATGTAAATGCTTTAGCAAAAAAATCAATAGTATTTTGTCTCTGCTCCTCTTCAAGTTTGTAGATCTGCTTATCTAACACAACTTTTCGTTTTTGAGTAAGATATTCATAGATGATTTTTTTATCTATTTTAGAAAGCTTCATATATTCGGTAAAGAGTCTATCTTTATTCATCGTTTTTTGGTTATTCCAGTCATATTGGTTTGTAATAGATAATTTATTCATCATATAGCCCTTTTACAACATCAAGCCCACTATCCGGTGCCAGTTTTGCATATCGTTCCGTCATTTCTATCTTGGCATGGTTCATGAGATTCTTTATTTTTATAAGGGGAACACCTTTGATTGCTAGCTGTGATGCAAAGGTATGTCTTAAGGTGTGTATTACAACCCTATGTCTTGCATCCTTAGCATCAAGACCATGATTAAAAAGCCTGTCAAGGATAGGTTTCATTTTTCTTCTCACTGATCTACCAGGATAAGGTTTGTTTCTTCCACCTATATAGTAGTCATTTGGAGAGAGGTCTTGTATTGTCTCTTTAAGCTCCTGTTTAAGAGTGTTATCAACAAAGCCACTATAGGTGTTATCGTTTTTTAGATCCTTAATGGTAATTTTGTTGTGTCTGGTATCAATGTCTTTTCTTTGTATATGAAGTATTCCCTCCAATCTTGCACCAGTTGAGAGTGCTATACGAGTAAACATGTATAAAAGTGGGTCTTCTTTGGTCGCAGCTATCAATATGTGGACTTCTTCTTTACTTAGAAATCTTTCTCTTGCATCATCAACCTTGAGTCGATCTACTTTAGTACAAGGGTTTACAAGATTTAAATCGTACTCTCTAATACTATGGTTTATGATCGCAGAGAGGAGTTGGATGATACTGTTGACGGTCTTGTGTGCTAGTTTCCCTTTTAGCTTTTTTTGTATTTTCTTTATATCCTCTTTGCTGATAGTATGAACATCCATACGACCAATAGGGCTACCACTCTTTTTTGGAAGGTCTCCATACTTATCTGTTACACACCCTAAATGCACATTGTACTTGCCTCTTAACTGTTCATTGGTTTTGTTCTCTGACTTATCTGTAAAGTATTGTTCAGCCAAAGAATCAAGGGTAGTGATATTCTTTTTGATGCGGTTCTCTATCTGTGGAGGTAACTCCCCATTTTTGGCAAGAACAATATACTCATTTCGTTTTGTTTTACAATATGCTTCACGAATGCCTTCACTATATTTTCCTAAGGTGACAAGCCGTTCTTTCCCATTGTCTCTATAGCGAATAACATAAACCTTATCAATGACCTTTGCTCTACTCTTCCCTTTGATGTCGATAGTAGTCTCTTCGATTTCTTTGTAGTAGACACCATCATGTTTTGTAGTGATTCGTTTTGAACGTGTTTTGGTGAAAGTATCACTCATGAAATGCCTTTTCTTCAATATCCTAGTCCGCACACAGTCCACAGCAGACTGAATAACTCTGTATAACTTTACAGAAGATTGTATAAAGGGATGGTTAAGATAAGCCCGTATAATAGGGATATTTAGGCAAATTTGTATAACTTTAAGAAAAGTTGTAAATCATACCTGTAGGTTTCCCCCTCTCCCGGCCACTATTTTAAAATATCCTATTAATTCCTAATACATAGTACTTTGAAACTATTTTCTATTTTTTACTTTCACCGATTCTAATCAGTGCTTATAATCCTTTTTATCTCTTTCTTAGTAGCAATCTTATCATCCTATTTAGTTTGGTTTGCTTTTTTCGCAGTGTTGCATTTCTTATTGAAGTTTTGCTCCAAGCTTATTGCGATCAGCATAACTTAGTACTTTTGTGTTTAAAGCATTGGATTTAACTTAAGTGTGCTCAAAACTAATTTTGCATATATAATGTAAGTAAAAAAAGAATTTTGCTAAATTTGATGATAAACGTAAAAAACCCTTGACAAGGAAGATGATCGGTGC
>RCND010003297.1_pt1 | contig 14159 bp, 14 predicted proteins | sample 2041351 | NCBI WGS metagenome assembly RCND01 (sample SAMN09708230, study PRJNA481090) | Marine sediment metagenome, whole genome shotgun sequencing project. | biome: marine sediment; feature: ocean; material: sediment; isolation source: Sewage treatment plant 12B marine sediment (STP12B) ...
CCATCTTGAGATAGCTTTTGACGGTCTCTTAGAACGACGTCACCTACATCACCAACACCAAGACCATCGACGTAGACTGGTTGATGGTCTATATGACCTGTGATCGCAGCAGATTTGTAATTAATCTCAAAAACATCACCAGGTGCAAGGATGTTTATTTTATCACTCTTCATACCCAAACCTTCAGCAAGTTCAGCATGTTTTTTCATATGTTTATATTCACCATGAATTGGTATAAAATACTTTGGTTTCACCAATGAGTGAATCAATTTCAGCTCTTCTTGGTAAGCATGTCCGGATACATGAGCATCTTCAAAGATAACTTCAGCACCTTTAGAAAAAAGTGTATTAATAACTCTAGAAACACTCTTTTCATTGCCTGGAATTGCTTTTGAACTAAAGATAATCTTATCATCTTTATGAATGCTAATCTGTCTATGGTTGTCATAAGCCATTCTTGATAATGCTGCCAAAGGCTCACCTTGGCTACCCGTTGTAATAAGTACCACTTGACCGTCTCTGTATTGACTAAGTTCATCAAAAGTGATCATCATTTTATCAGGCACTTTGATATAGCCAAGTTCAATCGCTGTCGCAAAAACGTTCTTCATGCTTCTACCTTCAACAAGAACTTTACGCTTATACTTACCAGCTGCATGAACAATCTGTTGTACTCTGTCCACATTAGAGGCAAAAGTAGCTACGATGATTCTCTTACCTTTGAAACTAGAAAAAAGATCATCAAAGGCTTTACCAACTGAACTTTCAGAACTGGTATAACCAGGTCTTTCAGCATTGGTTGAGTCAGCCATAAGTAATAACACGCCTTTTTTACCAAGCTCTGCAAACTTCTGAAGGTCGATCGGCTTACCATTAATTGGTGAGTAATCCACTTTGAAGTCACCTGTATGGATAACAACGCCTACTGGTGTATGTATAGCCAACGCTACAGGGTCTGGAATTGAATGGTTGGTTCTGATGAATTCAACACTGAAAGCGCCTAGGTCAATCTTTTGCCCCGGTGTTACAACATTTCTTGTTACATCATTCAGTATGCGGTGTTCTTTTAACTTGTTCTCAACAAGTCCCAGTGTCATTCTTGTGCCATAGATAGGTACATTGATTTCTTTCAACACATATGGCAGGGCACCGATATGGTCCTCATGACCATGGGTTAATACGATGGCACGGATTTTCTCCCTGTTCAACTTAAGATAATCGATGTCAGGTATTACAAGGTCGATACCAAGCATCTCATCTTCTGGGAATGCAATACCACAGTCAACGATGATAATGTCCTCTTCGTATTCAAAAACTGTAATGTTCATCCCGATTTGTTCTAGACCACCTAAAGGCAGAATTTTTAATTTTGTATTTGTTTGATTGTTCACTTTTTTCCTCCACAACAAAAGTGCCTCTTACAATTAAGAGACATTTTGCCATTGCTCTATTGTTCAGTTTCTACCCATCATTCATAACCTTTATTTCTACACAAATGATTATATGGTCAAAAGAAGCTTTGCACCTTATCCATCCACTACTTGTTCCGGCAGTTTTTACAAACACCGTAGAATTTCGCTACGTGATCTGTTACTTTAAAGCCATACTTGGTATAAAACTCGTCTTCAAGGGCATCAAGCATATCATCTTCAACACCTTGGATGGTACCGCACTCTTCGCAAATCAGATGGTGATGGCGATGTTTTGTGTCCATGTCACCAATCTCATATCGAACAATACCGTCATCCAGGTTCAACTTATCAATAAGTCCCAGCTCTGATAATAGTTGCAAGGTTCTGTAAACCGTTGCAAGGCCAATCTCAGGGTTTACTTCTTTAACTATATGGTGTACTTCTTCAGCTGTTAAATGATCGCCGTCTCTTTTATATAAAGCTTCCAATACCACTCTTCGCTGATTGGTCAGCTTATAACCGTTTTCTTTCAAAGTTTTTTCATAAAGGTCAATAAATTTTATCATTTTTCTATCCCCTAACAGTCTTTAGTACTTAGATTATATGTTAGGTTAAAGATTTTGTCAATCAATCCCAATTACTAATCAATCTCAAAATCAGTTAGGAATTTCTCTAATGCCGGTAAAATCATCTCAATTTCCTCTTCATCGTCAACGATGTCATAGTAAACGTCAATATCATCGGCTACAGTTGCTTTCAGAATATAAGCATCCGGTTCTTCATCGTCAATCTGACGTTCGTCCACCACCAAAATATACCCGAAATCATTGTATTGCGTGTGTCCTAGTATACAAAAAGTTACTTCTTCATTGGTCTCTTCAAAAATAAACTGGATTTTATCCATGTTAATTCTCCTTAAAAACGTAGCCACAACTGGCACTACATTCTCACAACGACCACAACGTGTCATCTACAACTTAAAACATACATCTTCACAGTTACAACATTACCGTTGTGACCGTTGTGCCTTCGTTGTGTACGTTGTGGTTACTCATTATTATTGCTTTGTATCCAAATAGCCTTGCAATATAAATACCGCTGCTAATTTATCAATCACTTTTTTCTGATTACGTTTACGCATGTTTGCTTCATCTAAAACTCGCGCTGCACCAATCGTGCTTAGACGTTCATCCCACATAATCACTTCAAGACCAAACTCTTTGATCAGTCGTCGCTGAAATTTCTCCGTGATCGCCACACGTTCGCCCTCAGTGTTGTTCATGTTCTTAGGTAAACCCAACACAATAGCTTCAACACTATACTGCTCTATAATCTCTGCCAATCGTCCTATGGTTGCAACAAGGTTTGCTTCTTCTTTTCGTTCGACGGTCTCTATTGGCTGTGCTGTCCAACCAAAAGGATCGCTGACAGCAACACCAACTGTTTTACTGCCAAAATCAAGGCCCATATATCTCACTTTGTCACCTGCTTCTACATAACAAAAGACCATGACGGTCTTTTGAAGGATTATTTCAAATTATTGTCTATGTAACTTTCAACCAATTCTTCAAGGAGGGCATCTCTGTCCAACTTGCTAATTTTGGTTCTTGCTCCGTTATGGCTGGTAATGTAAGTGGGGTCACCTGATAGTATGTAACCGACAATCTGATAATTAGGGTTATAACCCTTCTCATTTAAGGCTGCGTATACCTCTGTCAGCACTTTCTTCACTTCATTTTCAGGTTCTTTGTCAAACTTCTTAAAAAACTGTGTATTACCAAATTTCGACATATTCACACCCCTTCCATAACTACAGTATTCGATTATCTACAGTGTAAACTACTTGACGCCAAATTACAATCAAATCTCTATTAAATTTTCCTTAAGACCCTCTTTAAAAAGTTCACCTAAAACCACTGTTTTCAACTGATTCAGAAGATTCTCTCCTTGATCAGGTATGAACACTTTTAAATAGTTCTTTGTATGTCCTACATAATAGTTTTTATCTTCTTTGCTCACCTTATCTTCGACCAACACATCCATGGTTTTACCGATAAACGAACGAAGAAAATCATGATGCATAGACGCTGCTAAAGCCATCGCTTTCTGGCTCCGTCCCTGTTTGATTGAACCATCAATCTGTTGGGTCATCAGGGCGGCTTTTGTTCCATCTCTCACAGAGTATTTGAACACATGAACATCCATAAACCCAATACTTGCCATGAAACTTAATGTGTTGTTGAACAGTTCATCCGTTTCACCAGGGAAACCAACAATCAAGTCGGTTGTAATCCCACAACCAGGTAAGGTTTCTTTAAGAAGCAATACTGCCTTTAAATACTCTTTAGTTGTATACTTCCTATTCATTGATGCCAACACCTCATCATCCCCTGATTGCATGGAAAGATGAAAATGATCACATAAGGTTCTAAGCTTACCTAAGCGCTTTGTGAACGCTTCAGTAATCAACGTAGGCTCAAGAGAGCCTAACCTCACACGGGACAAACCTTCTATCTTATCTAAATCCTCAAGAAGATCAATGAGCCCATAGTTTTCAAATTGAACACCATAAGAAGCCAAATGAATGCCTGATAAAACCACTTCTTTATAGCCATTTTCAACCAATCCCTTCACTTCATTAAGTATACTTTCACTATCTCTAGATCTAATACGACCTCTTGCAAAGGGAATGATGCAATAGGAGCAGAATTGATCACAGCCATCTTGTATCTTAATATGCACTCTGGTATGACCGCTTTCATGGGTCAACCACATATCATCATAGGTTCTGTACTTTGCCAAGTCTTTTACTTTTGGTATCAGATGTGATTCAAGGTAACCCTCTATAACATCAACAATACGCCCTTTATCTGTATTGCCAACAAGAAGATCGACATTTAAAGCTTCATTCAAAGCATCTTGGGCAGCCTGTACATAACAACCAACCGCAACAACCAAAGCGTCTGTATTGGATTTTTTCGCTTTTGACAGCATCTGTCTGGACTTCTTGTCTGCCATATTGGTCACTGTACAAGTGTTCACGATATAAATATCTGCTTTTTCATGAAAACCGACAATATTATACCCTTTTGCTTCAAATTGAGCCATCATACTCTCTGTTTCGTACTGATTCACTTTGCAACCTAAGGTGTTAAAAGCAACATTTGCCATTATTTATCTCTTTCCAGCGTCATAATTTAAGCATTATTATTATTGACACACTATTTATTAACGTGTAATATTATCATGAAGCGTAAAGGCTTACACAATATTATAAGGAGGTTCCGTCCCGATGAAAACAATTAAAGTATCTTTAAACTCAATCGAGAAAGTTAAAGTATTTGTCAATTCAGTAAGTAAATATGACTCTGACTTCGACCTAATCTCAGGACGTTATGTTATAGATGCAAAGTCAATTATGGGTATTTTCTCATTAGACTTAAGCAAACCAATCGAGTTATCTATCCATGACGAAAAAGTTGCTGATGAAGTGATTAATTCACTTAAAGACTTCATTATCGAATAAGCTTCATCACCGTCAGATATTCTGACAAGAAGAAGGAATCCACCCTATGGTGGATTTTTTATTGCGTAAATATGTTAAATATCACGCAATAACCTTCAGCAACAACTCTTCTAAAGCCACTAGATTCTCCAATTGGAGAATGACAAGTTGGGTGTATCCCTCAACTATATTCGCCGCACTTACACCTCTTGCCCCACTCGCTAATTACATTTCTGGCTCAATGTGAATAACTTCTGTATCCGCAATAGCTTGATCAAGCATTGCATCAATGGTGTCATGAATCTTTGTCTCAGAACGTTCAATGGCTTTGATGTTAGGTTTAGTCACAGGATGTTTGGCAACAAATATCGTACAGCAATCTTCATAAGGAAGAATGGACGTCTCGTAAGTATCAATCTTCTCTGAAAGGGTCACGATTTCATGTTTGTCAAACCCAATCAACGGTCTGAATACCGGCATACCACAGACGTCATTTGTTGCTGCAAGGCTTTGAATTGTCTGACTCGCCACCTGTCCAATACTTTCCCCAGTAACAAGGGCTTGACAATTTCTGTCTCTTCCAATGCGTTCAGCAATAATCATCATATAACGACGCATTATAATGGTCAGTTGCTCATGTGGACATCTCTCATAGATATCTAACTGAATATCCGTAAAAGGTACCACATGGAGCTTAAAACTACCGTTGTACCTTGCAAGTATCTTCGCTAGATCAACAACCTTCTGTTTAGCTCTTTCGCTGGTATATGGAGGTGAATGGTAATACACTGCTTCACAATAAACACCACGTTTCGCTACCATAAACCCTGCAACAGGGCTATCTATACCACCGGACAACAACAACATCGCTTTACCGTTGGTCCCTACAGGCATACCTCCAAGACAAGACACAACTTTCGAGAATATATATGTTTTGTTACGTACTTCAATGCGTAATCGAACATCAGGTTTTTTAACATCAACTTTCAATGTATCAATCTGATTAAGTAAGTGTTCACCTAATTCTCTACAGATTTCCATTGACGTCATTGGGTATTTCTTATCTGCTCTTCTAGCTTCGACCTTAAAAGTGAACTTCAAGTCATCATACTGCTCTCTAAGATGCTGTTCAGCCACCTTACAGATGTTTTCATAACTGTTATCTTCAAGAATGTATACAGCACTAACACCAACAATACCAAAAACCATTTTAATACGGTTCATGACTTCTAGATCGTCTACTGGTTCATAAGGCTCACAAATAATACGTCCTTGCTCTTTAATCACATCAAATTTGCCAAAAGGTTTAATGGCATCGATTATATGTTTGACCAACTGATTCTCAAACAGATATCGATTTTTGCCTTTTAGGGCAAGTTCACCATACTTAATCAAATAACCTTGCTTCATACAACTACCTACTTTCTCTTAAACCGTCTCAACATGGGCACCATCTTAACCATTTGTTCTATCAGATAATCAATTTCTTCTCTGGTATTGTCTTTACAAAAGCTCAAACGAATGGCTTGGTCTGTTGCATCTTTGTTCTGTCCCAGTGCTTGTAAAGTGGAACTATGATGTTTCTTATTAGAAGAACAGGCTGAGCCCGTAGACACGTAAATGCCGGCTTCTTCCAGGGTGTGTAGCAATACTTCACTCTTCACACCTACAACGCGAATATTCAAAATGTGATAAGCACCATTCTCTAAATCACTATTTATCTCAATGTTTTCTATCTTACTTAACAATCTTTCAGCGCAATACTGTCGTATGTCACTAATAGTTGATTTACGTTCATCCATTTGATCATAGGCTTCTTTTGCGGCCACACCAAAGCCAACAATACCTGGTACGTTCTCTGTTCCTGATCGCACGCCCTTTTGTTGATCACCACCGTAGACAAGAGGAATAAGTCGCACTTTTGGTGACATATATAAGGCGCCTGCCCCTTTAGGGCCATGAATCTTGTGAGCGCTTACTGTCATTAGATCTATGCCAAGACGACTTGGGTATAAATGAACCTTACCAAAAGACTGTACAGCATCAACATGAAAGACTGTAACAGGGTTCTTATCTTTAACTGCCTTTAGCAATGCTTCCATTGGTTGAATCGTCCCAATCTCATTGTTCACATGCATAATAGAAACCAAAATCGTGTCTTTTCTTACCATGGATGCCAAGGTCTCTGTATCAATATAACCTTGATAATTCACCGGAATACTTTCTACTTCATAGCCCAATTCTTCAAAATGAAAGGCTGAATCTTTCACTGAAGCATGTTCTATGTCCGATATCAGAATATGTTTTCCGGAACGTTTATACGCTTCAGCCACACCATGTAAGACCATATTGTTCGCTTCAGTACCACCGGAGGTAAAGAATAGGTCGTTCTTAGATACTTTCATCACACCCGCAATGATGCTTCTGCTCTCTTCAACAGCTTTTTCTGCTACAAAACCCTTGTTATGTAAAGAAGAAGGGTTCCCATAATCTTCAGTAAGCATTCTCATCATCGCCTGCGCAGCATTCAAAGACACACGTGTTGTCGCTGCATTGTCCAAATATACTTCCATGATTATTACTCCATAGGTTGTTAGATTGTTAGATTGTTAGGTCGCAGTTGTGGGTCGTTCAATGGTCTGCATAGCAAGGTTAATTAGACAACAAAGAAGATAGGTATTCACCTATCTCCCCAGAAAAGGTGTAAGCCATTTATTTCCCGACCTACTACCTGCAACCTACTAATCTAGCCAAGTGCATTCTCAATTGCTTGAACAACTCTTGCTTTTTGGAATGGTTTTACAATAAAGTCTTTAGCGCCCGCTTTAATTGCATCTACAACCATTGATTGTTGGCCCATTGCTGAACACATGATTACTTTAGTTTCTGGTGCCTCTGCAATAATGCCTGGTAATGCCGTGACACCATCCATTTCAGGCATGGTAATGTCTAATGTTACCACGTCAGGTTGGTGTTCTTTGGCCATCTTAATAGCTTCTAACCCATTACCGGCTTCAGCCACTATTTCAAAACCTTCTTCTTCAAGCATTTTTCTTAAAACTGTTCTCATAAAAGCCGAATCATCAACAATTAAAACCCTAGCAGACATGTTCAGTGTCCTCCATATCGATCATCAGATATGACATTAGTGCCAAACCTGCTGTTTCTGTTCTTAAAATCCGTTTACCAAGTGAAATGATTTTTCCGCCAACTTCAGTCAGGTAGTTAATCTCATCAGGATCAAACCCACCTTCAGGTCCAATTACAATGCCTATTCTATCACAATTTTTTACTTCTGACAAAACTTCTCTTGTATAGGGCATGCCAAGAGCATTTTCATAAGGAATCAGCAATAAATCAAAACTTCTTAAGTCTTCTTCTATGGCTTTCATTGAAACAGGTAGTCCAACTTCAGGTTGAATACCACGTTTGGCCTGTTTTGCCGCCGCATCCGCTATACCTTGCCATCTAATCTGTTTCTTCCTTTTTGACTTTTCATCCAATTTAACGATGGACCGTTTCATAGAAAGTGGTATTACTTTAGAAACACCAAGTTCTACGGACTTTTGAATCACCCATTCCATTTTATCTTTTTTGGGAAGCCCCTGATATAAAACAATCTCTACAGGTAACTCCCTTGAGGTCTCCAGACGGTTAACCACCTTAAGTTCAGCGTAACCTTCTGCATAGGATTCAATGATACATAGGAATTCATTGCCATCACCATCACCAGCCAATACTTCTTTACCAGGTTTGAAACGCAACACATTCTTCATATGATTCAAATCACTGCCAGTCACCATAACGGCTGTCTCTGTTATCTGAGATTTCTCAACAAAAAACTTATACATTACATCCTCTATTCAAAACTATCTTTGATTTTATCAAAAATACCTTTTTTCTTCTTGCTCTCAGTCACATTCTCATCAGCTATATCTGCTAATTCCTCAAAAAGTTCTTTCTGACGTTTGGTCAGATTTGATGGTGTAACAATGTTCACAGTAATGTATTGGTCACCTCTGTAGCGGCTGTTGTTCAAATGTGGAACACCTTTGCTGCGAAGACGGAACTTCGTCCCTGTCTGTGTACCTGCTTTGATGTCATAAGATACATTCCCATCAATGGTTGGCACGGATACATTGATACCAAGCGCTGCTTGTGCGAAACTTAGTGGTAATGTATAAAGGATATCTTCACCACGACGCTCAAGGAATTCATGGGGTTTTACACTAACTTGCAGAATGACATCACCTTTTGGTCCACCATTTGTTCCTGGCTCACCTTTGCCTCTGAGGCGCATGCTTTGACCATGATCAATGCCAGCTGGTATGTTCACAGAAAGTTTTTTACGTTTCTTCTGACTACCAGTTCCATGACATTCATTACATCTTTCCTTAATAATCTGACCTGTACCGCCACAATGGTTACAAGTTCTTACGGATTGTACAGTACCGAAAAGTGTTTGTTGGTTATAACGCACTTGACCTTGACCATTACAAGTTTTACATGTTTCTTTTGATGTTCCGGGTTTAGCCCCTGAACCATCACAGGTTTCACAACTTTCGGATACTGTCACTTGGATCTCTTTGTCACAGCCAAAAACTGCTTCTTCGAAAGTCAAAGTTACACCAGCCTGTATGTTTGCACCCTTCGTTGGTGCATTGGCACGACGTCTTGAACCACCACCACCAAACATATCACCAAAGATATCACCGAACATATCACCCATGTCACCAAAACCGCCTTGAAAGCCACCGCCACCGCCGCCTTGACTAAATGCTGCATGACCGAATTGATCGTATTGTTGACGTTTCTGACCATCACTTAAAATTTCATATGCTTCTGATGCTTCTTTAAACATATGATCCGCTTCATCACCGTTCTGGTTCATGTCAGGATGATACTTCTTTGCTAGTTTTCTGTATGCTTTTTTAATTTCTCCGTCTCCTGCGTCTTTTCCGACACCTAAGACATCATAATAATCACGTTTATCTGCCATTTTATTTACACCTTCTTATAGAATTATACGGTTATTGTTACTTACTCCATACATGAAAAATTAGCAGAGAAAATTAGTTCTTTTACGAACTTCCTTTTTCTGCTATACTTATGAATGAAAAATATTGATAGAGGCGGGTCGTACAGTGCGGACTGTACGAAGTAATAAGACATGGATATATGTTTGTTATTGGTTACTCCCACCTCTATCAATATTTTTCATTTTTTATAAACGGGTTGTACCTACTGGTACAACCCGTATTTTGTTTTTAACTGCTTTAAATCACTAACTTCGACTAGAGTTTCTTGTTGTGTGGTTGAAACGTTCCACACATCAATCTCCTAAGTCTCCTTAACAGTATTTATTCCTTTTCCTCGGTAAAGTCTGCATCTATTACATCTTCGTCGTCTTCTTTAGGTGCTTCTTGACCACCCATGTCGCCCATATCTGGACCACCTGCTGCTCCTGCTGCTGCGTACATCTTCTCAGATACTTCTTGGAACACTGCTGTCAAAGCATCTTTACCCGCTTTGATTTCTTCACCGTCTGCATCAGTCATTGACTCAAGTTTAGACTTCTCAAGAATTGCTTTTAGTTTTGCCGCTTCAGCTTCAAGTTTTTCTTTGTCTGCTGCGTCAATCTTATCTGCGATCTCTTCCATTGATTTCTCTACTTGGAATACAAGTGAATCAGCTTCGTTACGTGCATCAATGTTTTCTTTACGTTTCTTATCTTCAGCTTCAAACTTCGCTGCTTCTTCTACTGCTTTGTCGATATCTGCATCAGAAAGGTTTGTGCTTGCTGTAATTGTGATGTGTTGCTCTTTACCAGTACCAAGATCTTTTGCAAGAACTTTTACAATACCGTTAGCATCAATGTCAAAAGTCACTTCGATTTGTGGTGTACCACGTCTAGCCGTTGGAATACCATCAAGTTTGAAAGTACCAAGTGACTTGTTGTCTCTAGCAAACTCACGCTCACCTTGAACAACATTGATATCAACAGCCGGTTGATTGTCTTCTGCTGTTGAGAATACTTGGCTCTTCTTAGTAGGAATTGTTGTGTTTCTCTCAATAAGCTTAGTTGCTACACCACCAAGGGTTTCGATACCAAGTGAAAGAGGTGTTACGTCAAGGAGAAGGATATCGCCAGCCCCTGCTTCACCACCAAGTTTACCACCTTGGATACCTGCACCAACAGCCACACACTCATCAGGGTTAATACCTTTGAATGCGTCTTTACCAGTAAGGCTCTTCACTGCGTCTTGTACGGATGGAATTCTAGTAGAACCACCAACAAGAAGTACTTTATTAAGTTCTGATGCTTCAAGGCTTGCATCACTAAGTGCTTGTTTTACAGGACCGAGTGTTGCTTTTACAAGGTCATTGGTTAATTCATCGAACTTCGCTCTAGTTAATGTTACATCAAGGTGTTTAGGTCCTTCTTGTGTAGCAGTAATAAAAGGAAGGTTGATGTTAGAAGTTATGGATGAAGAAAGCTCAATCTTAGCTTTCTCAGCCGCTTCTTTAAGTCTTTGCATTGCCATCTTATCTGCTGATAAGTCAATGCCTTCAGCACTTTTAAATTCTTTGATCAAGTAATCAATAACTCTCTTGTCAAAGTCATCACCACCAAGGTGATTGTTACCTGATGTAGCAAGAACTTCAAGAACGCCATCACCAATTTCGATAATAGAAACGTCGAAAGTACCACCACCAAGGTCAAATACCATGATGACTTGTTCGTGTTCATTGTCAAGACCGTAAGCAAGTGCTGCTGCTGTTGGCTCGTTGATGATCCGTTTAACCTCAAGACCAGCAATCTTGCCAGCATCTTTAGTTGCTTGTCTTTGACTATCATTGAAGTATGCAGGAACAGTAATAACTGCTTCCGTTACTGAATCACCAAGGTAAGCTTCAGCATCTGCTTTAAGCTTCTGAAGTATCATTGCTGAAATCTCTTGTGGTGAGTATTTCTTATCATCAATGGTTACTTTGTGATCTGTACCCATTTCTCTTTTGATTGACATGATTGTTTTGTCTGGATTAGTGATGGCCTGACGTTTCGCTGGCTCGCCAACAACTCTTTCGCCTGTTTTTGTAAATGCTACAACAGATGGTGTTGTTCTCGCACCCTCTGCATTGGCGATAACCACTGGTTTACCACCTTCCATAACAGCTACACATGAATTGGTTGTACCTAAGTCGATACCTATAATTTTACCCATGATTTTTTCCTCCTAGTTTAGGGGTTAAGCCTTAGGGGTTAGGCGATAAAAGCCTCTGTCCTATACTCACCTCTATAAATTAATGTTTTATTGTTTGCTTTACTAAGTTCTTCTAACGCCTATCGCTTAACGCTTAAACGCTTGTACTTCTAACACCTAGTTCACTACCTTAACCATGCTATAACGAAGCACATTGTCTTTGTAGGTGTAACCTTTTTGATAAACCGCTACAATGGTGTTGTCGTCATAGTCTTCTGACTCTTCGTGCATGACTGCATGGTGCAGATCCGGATCAAATGGTTGATTCAATGCTTCAATCTCTTCAACACCTAAATCATCCAACAGTGCAAGCATTTGCTTGTAAATCATGTCAATCCCTTTAACAAAAGGATCTTCTTTATGATCATCGGTTGCGACGTCAAAGGCTCTTTCAAAGTTATCAATTGCCGGTAGCAGTTTTTCCAACACCTCTTTAGCACCGTTTTCATACATTTGACCTTTTTCTTTAATGGTTCTTTTTCGGAAATTGTCAAATTCAGCCATGGTTCTCTGATGACGCTCTGCTGCTGCTTTAACCTCTTCATCTTTTGCTATATACAGTTCCACTACGGTTGGTTCCTCGATTACTTCAACTTCGGCTTCAGCGGCTTCAACTGCTTCTGTTGCGTCAACAACTTCAGTTTCTATCACTTCATCCATCAGCTCTTCATCTTTAATTCCCTTTTTTTTGGACATCTGTTCCCATTCCTTTCGAAAATAATTCTATAATAAACGGCCTAATTAACTGCCATCAATCTTTTGTTCAATTTCTTTGATTAGACACTGTAACGATGTGATGGCATTCTTATAATCCATCCGCTTAGGTCCAATAACACCTATAACACCTAGTGCTTTACCGCCTATATGGTAGGTGGTTGTAATCAAGCTACAGTCTTCCATCTCTTTAATACCTGTCTCAGCACCTATTCTTACAGACACACCGTCATGCATAAATGCACTTTCGTCGTAATCATTTAAAAGTAATTGACGAATCTGATCCTTCTTCTCTAAGGTCTCCATCAAGGTGGTTGCCTTCTCCAAATCGCTAAATTCAGGGAGCTTCAACATATTCAATGTCCCCGAAGTATAAACATCTGTGATGTCGTTGTTCTGTACTGATTGAAAGATGACTTCCAGTACCTTTGTGACAATCTCATCATAGTCACCGGCAAATGCTTTTAACTTCTCAATCAGAGGTAAATTAATCTCTTCGACGTTAAGACCGTGTAACTGCTCATTCAGTATAAATGATAATTTATTCAATCCTTGCTGTTTAACTTGTTTATTCACTTCAAAAACATAGTTATTTGCCATATTACCATCTGTTACAATCACAGACAAGACTTTATTCGAATCCAACTCGATCAGTTGTACATTCTTCACTGCGCATTTCTTGTATTGAGGTGTTGAAACCACGGCTGTTAAATTGGTTTTTCTAGCAATAACACCAGCGATCTCTTTCAGTAACTTTTCAATACGTCCAGCCGATACCACAAGCTGATTCACATACTCAGTATGTTTGTCCGATTGTTTATCAGCACTCATCAGCATATCCACATAGAGTCGATAACCTTTATCTGATGGTATACGTCCTGCTGATGTATGAGGCTGCATAATGAATCCAAGATCTTCTAAGTCAGACATTTCATTACGAATGGTTGCTGGTGAAATACCTAAATCAAAGTTCTTTGAGATCGTTCTAGACCCTACCGGTTCTGCAGTATCCAAATAATTGGCAATGATTGCTTCTAAAATTTTGAGTTTACGTTCATTAAGCTCCAAACAATCACCTCCGGCTCTTTGTTAGCACTCAATTGGGTGGAGTGCTAATATGTAAATTCATAATAATCTCTTTTGGTGTTAATGTCAACATATTTTGTATAGAAATTTTATAAAAAAACTATAAAAGTGGTGGTTGTGACTTGGTGTGGGGTCAGCCTTCGGGGAGAGGTACCTTGCCAGAAGCCTCGGACATTA
>RCND010001287.1_pt1 | contig 14142 bp, 12 predicted proteins | sample 2041351 | NCBI WGS metagenome assembly RCND01 (sample SAMN09708230, study PRJNA481090) | Marine sediment metagenome, whole genome shotgun sequencing project. | biome: marine sediment; feature: ocean; material: sediment; isolation source: Sewage treatment plant 12B marine sediment (STP12B) ...
GCCCAACCCCCCGAGAAAATATTAAAGCCAGTAGCCAAAGTATCTGCCATCGCACTAATATAGTTACTGGGTCCGGGGACAAATGAAAATGATTTCGGATGTGAGACGATAGCACTTTTAGAAAGTACTTTTTCCACAACAAAATTTAATACTTTATGAGCCTCTGTTGGGTTTTCAGGCGCTCGCTCCAAGAAAAGTTGATCCATCTCAGCTCTTGATCCAATAACTACAGGTAGCTTCTCATTTTGAGTGTCAAAATGTTCCACAATTGCGTCCACAACTTCATAACCGTAAACTTTCATCGCTTCTTTTGAAAGTTCTAATGTGGCATCGTTCTTTTTCATATTGATATTTAAAATATGATTGCAAAATTACCCATTTTAGAATCAACGCGGCATAAAACTTATTAAAGTCAAATCCTTTTAGAACTAGATGATTCGATTTCTTTATATTGTACATATTAAATGAACAATGCAGCCTCTTTTAAATGTTGAATCGTTTATTCGTGTAAGCGTTTAATCGTAATAAAGTTTCAGAGTTTTAATAAATAAAAATGAAACACATACTTTTAATTATAACAATATGTCTAATTCACGTTCTATCTTTCGGTCAAGCCAGAGAGATCTACTTGAATGATGAATTCATAAATATCTCCAAAGAAGAGTTTGATAAAAAAACTGATAAATACCTTTTTTTTGATTTGCGATTTGAATCTGATACTTTAATAGCTAACATTAAGGTTCAAAGAGTAAAAAAGGGTAAGATTTCTAAAGTAAAACTCGATTCTATCCGAATTCAATTATCAGCTGCAAGACATCAAAAAATTGAAGAGCAAACTATTTTGGTGATTAATTATTATCCAGGATTAGATCCATGCAATTCTACCGGATTGAAATATTTAAGGAAAGAACATTATGAACGCTATGTAAAAAGAATGAATAGATTTAAAAATGTGAATCAGTTCTTTATTTATAAATCCCCAGAAGGAACCAAAGATTATGGCGAACAATTAAAGTGGTTTCCGGACAAATCAAATATCATAGAAAATACTTTTTTCCCAATCCACTATCCTTGCGGGAGCTTTGTTCTTATTGATTCCACAGGAAATTTTTATATCCAGAAGGGAGAATATAATACGAATACCACTGTTGATCTAATAAAGGATGAAGAATCGACTTTTGTGAACTGAGCAGAGGGCTGCAAGAAGATTAATTGATTGTTGTTGAATCCTTAAATCGTTGAATCGTTTATTCGTATAAGCGTTGAATCACTTTGAACTTTTCACTTTACTCTAATTTTTAACAACATAAGACAATCAATCCAATTTTTACTATCTTGGTTATTCTTATAAAAGGCTAGCCATGAAAAAAAATGAAAGTCGGAGAACAGCCATTAAAAAAATGGTAGCAGGATTGGGTGGCATTCCACTTATAACTTCATTATCGGGTTTTGACACTTCCAAGCAAGGGAAACCTATCCCTGTTAAATCCTATGGAAACAAAGACATAGATAAACCCATCACTGCTATAACTCTTGGTGCCGGCTCCCGGGGTAATGTTTACGGAAATTATGGAGGTGCATTTCCAAATGAGCTAAACATTATTGGTGTGGCAGAACCTATTGCGATTCGGAATGAACGCTATGCTGCAAAACACAACATTCCCGAGCAAAACCGCTTTTCGACTTGGGAACATGTTTTTGATCGTCCAAAATTCGCGGATGCTATTATCATTACTACCCCGGATAATCTCCATTATGGGCCCTGTATGAAAGCTCTTGAAATGGGATACGATGTGTTGCTAGAAAAACCCATTGCTCCTACCGAAAAAGAATGCAGAGACATCCTTGCCCTTGCTAAAAAGACAGGTAGAATCGTAGGCGTTTGCCATGTCTTACGCTATGCGCCATACTTTATTAAACTAAAGGCCATGATTGACTCGGGTGTGCTTGGCGAGTTAATAAGCATTCAACATATGGAACCCATTCAACATATTCATATGTCCCACTCCTATGTTAGAGGAAACTGGCATAATTCGAAAGAGACAACCCCCATTATTCTGGCAAAATCCTGTCACGACCTCGATATTCTGCGATGGTTGATAGGGAAAGAATGTAAAAATATCTCTGCTTTTGGGAATTTAAAATGGTTTACCGCTGCGAATGCCCCACAAGGCAGTACTAATCGATGTGCTGATGGTTGTGCTGTAGAATCCAGCTGTCCATATTCGGCCTTAAAAATTTATCATCGGGACCGGGATTATACGTATGTCTTTGATTTTCCTGAAGACATAGCAACTCATAGTGATTTCATTTTGGAACAATTAAGAACGACCAACTACGGTCGCTGTGTCTATAAGATGGACAATGACCAACCAGACCATTATGTGACCTCTATGGAGTTTGAAGATGGGGTTACCGCCAGTTTTTCAATGGAAGCATTTACCTCATATCACGGACGAAGAACCCGTGTTATGGGATCACTAGGAGACATAACAGGAGACATGACGGAGTTTGTACATACCGACTTTTTAACTATGAAAGAAACAAAATGGGACATCACCGTTGAAGATGTAAAAGACCATCAAAAAAGCGGACATGGAGGAGGCGATTGGGCCTTAGCTACTGATTGGGTGAGAGCAGTGAAAAATCAAGATGCAAGTCTACTCACATCAACAATTGACGCATCTATCGAAAGTCATATCATGGGTTTTATGGCTGAAAAGAGTAGGCTTTCAAAACAAACTGTTCCGATTGTCTTGAAATAACATCGATCTAAAAACTTTGTGAATACTACTTTGCGTTTTATTGATGAATATCGACAAGTTAGCTTGTCCGTTAAATTGTTGAATCGTGTAAGCGTTTGGAATTTTAGTAAAGAAAATGATTAGGCCTAAAATAGGTTTCCTTTTTCAGTTTTAATCTGACGCCGGGACGTATGCTTTTTATTTTGAACTTCTTTATGACAGCAGGCCATATAAATACCTATTTAACGTCTCTTTCTTTTTAATATTACGCCAAAACTTTCCTGTAGTCTCACTAAAATTCTTCTTACAGCCATTACAAACATAACGTTGAATACCTTTAAGCCTACCTTAAGCTCGAATACGCTTGTCTGAACAATGAGAACAAGTAACTGCTTTATCCTTATTATTATCTTTTACAGAATTCTATTGTAATAATAACGACAGTGAAGATGACACTTTCTCTAGTCGAGTTACGGAATCAATATTGATAAAAAATCCCTTGAATTTGATGGAATCATAAATAAATACTTTTAATAAAGGTAATGAACATCTATCTTAGAACTTATGTTTATCTATATTTGCATTTCTCTATAATTCACAATACTTCGACGATGTATCTCAAATATTTCGCAATCTTTTTAATTTGTTTATTTACTTTAAGTTGTTCAAAAAATGACAATCCCGAGGGAGAACCTTCGGTTACTATTTCAACCAAGGTCACACTCTTTATACAAGATTTGGCCAGTGTTTATTTGATTGATATCGTGAATGGAACTATGGCTACTAATATTGATATTGGAACAGAACTGGGTGTTCCAATAAATGCACATGCTTATGGTCAGAATCACAATCCGAATGTTTCTTTTTATGAAACTGGTGGTATTGGTGGAGGATATAGGTTATGGGAGAAAAATTTAGATACGGGAGCGAATTTTCAACTTGATGGTATTTGTGATTTCGATCCATTAGAAATCCCGTTTTCATTAAGTAGTACCCCTGACTATTTTTTTGTTTTGACAACAGATTCTGATACTACGGGAGCCTACCTAAATTTAAGAGTTTATAATCGGGGCACAAATGTCTGTGAAAAAGTAGTAATTACCGCGATCAACTTCGCCCCCTATTCTTCTCAAAGACCAATAAAAGTTGGAAACTATTTATATATATATCACGACGGCGTAATGGGGCAAGGGGTTGTTTCAAAGTTAAACTTAACAAACTTTACGTTTGAGAATCAATTGACGCTAGAAAGTGCCGGGAGTGTCACGGTAATTAACAACGTGCTTCACGTCTTTATTAATGATCCTGACATTGATCATTATGAATATAATCTAAATACTTTTGAATTACTGAGATCAAATAAACTTGCCATACCAAATTCTTTGGGCGTTGGTATGTTCGACCCTATCGTAACAGGTGAATCTATGTTATTGTCAAATGATCAGGCTCAACCTAGCCCAATTTCAGTTAACCCGACCTTAGTAAATTTAAATTCAGGACTTGTTACCCTTGACATTGATATGAATAATGTAAAGGCAAATTTAGATGAATTGTATCCAAATTCTTTTGTATTGCTTGAGAGTCAAACACAATTGGACGTTATTAATGAAATATTAGTTGGTGTCTTTTCTGTAAATAGTGGTCAAAACGATCTAACTTATGCTGTTTATTATGTAGATTATAACGGCAATATATTAAATCTTGTTCCACTCGACTTTAAACCTTATACCCTTTCGATAAGGTAATTAATAGTAGTCCTTTCCATTTTTAATATTCCTCTTCTTTGAGTTAACTATTTGAATTCATGAGTTATGGCTGTTGAATCGTGAAATTGGATTATTGAATACTGGATTGTTGAAACTTGCAGCTTTTAACCCTGCACTTAGAACCCGGCGCCCAGAACTACAAGTCCACAGAAGCTTAGGCGTAGAAGGACCAAATTTCAGCTATCTTTACTAAATCAATTTCCAAAGCATCATTTTGAAAGACCTTTTACTTATTACACCTCCTTTCACCCAACTAAATACGCCTTACCCGGCAACGGCTTATTTAAAGGGATTTCTGCTCACGAAAGGGATGAGTGCCTTTCAAATGGATTTGGGAATAGAGGTAATTCTTAAGCTTTTTTCAAAGAAAACATTTCAGGAATTATTCACCCTTGCTTTTGAAAATGACCGTATTGTTTCCGAAAATTGCCAACGCATCTATGCTCTAAAAGAAGCCTACCTTCAACCACTGGACGAGGTGATTCTCTTTCTGCAAGGAAAAAATGAAACTTTTGCACGGCAAATTTGTATGCCCGACTTCTTACCACAAGCTTCCCGTTTCGATCAACTCGATGATCTTGATTGGGCTTTTGGTGCCATGGGTATGCAGGACAAAGCCAAGCATTTAGCAACATTATATCTGGAAGATTTGTCAGATTTTATTATTGAATGTATTGACGAAAATTTTGGTTTCAGTCGCTATGCAGAACGACTTGGGCAAAGTGCGAACTCGTTTGACGAACTGTATAAGCAACTTCAGCAAGAACCTACCTATATTGATGCCATAAGTATTCAAATTCTAGAGGCTCAGTTAGTCGAGACGCAGCCAAAATTGGTTTGCTTTTCAGTTCCTTTTCCAGGCAATTTATACAGTGCTTTTCGCTGCGCAAAACATATCAGGAACCAGCATCCAACTATTAAAATTGCAATGGGAGGCGGCTTCCCTAACACTGAATTACGTTCCATTTCCGACACGCGAGTGTTCGAATTCTTTGATTATATCACTTTGGATGACGGGGAACTCCCTATTGAATTGCTGGCATCGAACGTCTTAAATCCTTCTTGGGAAAACCCCGATTATGGACTTCTGAAACGTACCTTTTTAATACAAGATGGGCAGGTAGTTTATAATAATAAGTCAGGTAGAAACGACTATAAGCAAGTGGATGTGGGTACTCCCGATTATTCAGACTTGCTACTAAAGGAATATATTTCGGTGATTGAGATTGCCAATCCGATGCATAGCCTGTGGAGTGACGGTCGGTGGCTGAAACTAACCATGGCTCATGGCTGTTATTGGGGGAAATGCACTTTCTGTGATATTTCTCTGGATTATATTAAACTCTATGAACCTGTCGCTGCCAAAATACTGGTAGACAGGATGGAGCTACTTATAGAACAAACTGGAGAAACTGGATTTCACTTCGTTGATGAAGCCGCACCGCCGGCTCTTATGAAGGCCTTAGCACTAGAAATTTTAAGACGTAAACTAACTGTTACCTGGTGGACGAATATTCGTTTTGAAAATAATTTCACTAAAGATCTCTGTTTTTTGCTGAAAGAATCAGGATGTATTGCCGTTTCGGGAGGTTTGGAAGTTGCTTCAGACCGATTGCTGAAACTTATAGACAAGGGAGTGACCGTGGCCCAAGTAGCCCAGGTCACCCGAAATTTCACCGATGCCGGAACAATGGTGCATTCATATTTAATGTACGGTTATCCCACACAAACGGTTCAGGAAACCGTGGATAGTTTGGAAATGACAAGACAACTTTTTGAACAGGGCATCATTCAATCGGGCTTTTGGCACCAGTTTGCTTTAACTGCTCACAGCCCTATTGGCTTAGATCCTTCAGAATATGGCATTACTCCAACTTATCAGGACATTAGCTTCGCCAACAATGATATAGATTTTGTTGATTCGACAGGTATTGATCATTCAAAATTCAGCTTCGGATTACGGAAATCACTTTTCAATTATATGCACGGGATTGGTTTTGAACTTCCTTTAAAAGAATGGTTCGAGTTTAAAATTCCGAAGACACAGATAAAACCTGATTTTATTTCGCAATGCCTTGTAATTGAACCTGATTTCAACATAAAACCTAGTGCGAAAATTGTATGGTTAGGCACGATCCCTATTACTACTAAAATTACAAAAACTAAAAGAGGGATCAGCTGGGAATTACTTCAACTTACATTTCACGATAAAACCGAAACTTTCACCATTTCTTTAGATAAAAACGAAGGAGCATGGCTGTTAAAAATGATTCAGAAATTAAGTCCGCACCAAGACAAAGCGCTAAGCTTTTCAGCCTTGAAAACCGATTTTGAAACTCAGTTTGAAAATTTCGAACTATTTTGGTTCTCTAAACCGATGCAGCAATTGAAGGGAAAAGGTTTGTTGGTATTGTAGTTACTTTGTAGAAACTAGATTTTCCGTCAAAACCCCTTTATAACTGTCGTATTTTAATTCCTTTTCGCAGAACCCCTCTTCCGAAGGATCAAATACCTGACAATAGTCTATAGGAGAAATATACAAATGAAGAGACATTGCGTTTTCGCTCGATTTGTTCTCTATAGAATGAAAGCCCATGTTGTCTTCCATATAAGTCAACCTTCCAGGTCTCAATGACATTTCATTACAAGAAACTAATTCTCCATCTTCCTCTTGAAACCGCTCCTCATGCATGGTTCCATCCACTTGATAGATCCAACATTTCTGATCATCGTGTCCATGAACAGGTGTTTTATCACCTGGTTTCCAGCATATTAGAATGAGTTCGTAAACCTCTGTTCTCTCAATACAATTCCTCGCATAGCAATCGTCATTGTAGAAAACGTAGTTCTCAAAATCCTCTTTTGGAATATTCATATTTGCGGCAACCTTGACATAGTCCTGGGGGTCGCATTCGTCTAAAGTTTCAGTAAGCTGTTGAAGAGATGTTATTGGGTCCATTTCTACAAAGATACTATTTCTAAGCTCCACAGGCTAATTTTAGCACTATCCATACTGTAAAAAAATCAGTAATTCATTAGTGTATTTACATTTCAATCAATTATTTAGCCTTCTTTAGTTATAATAAACTGCTCTACCAACACTCAACGAAATGTCTGGAGTTTCCCTACCTTCGCCCCATGGAAAAAACGGAGTTTTTAGAGAAACATATTTTTAACGATTTAGAGAATTTAAAAGAGGACACGAATACTGAAGGAACGCACTATTTTTCAGAAGAAGATTTTGCAAAGGTATTGGCGCGGGCAGAACATTTTGGGATTGGAATCTATAAAATTGAACCCATGCATGAAGGAAAGCCATATGCTTTTAAAGAGCACGAAACCTACCGCAAAAAAGCGACGGATCCTAGATGGTTTAAAAATGCCTTTATTGAATTCAAAAAAACTAAACTAGACCTTAAGTACTCTGCTACTTACCGGGTTTCAAAAAGATTATTGGCGAAGTAACCTGCGTTCGATAAAAGTGAAGTTAAAATGATCAACGAGACTTATTTTACTACTTTTCCACGTTTAGAAACTGAACGGCTAGTATTAAGAGCTGCGACGCTCGAAGATGCAACTGCGCTCCAACATATTAGAACGAACCCAGAGGTAATGCAGTATATGGATACCTTTTACCATGACACCTTACAGGTCTCTAAAGATTTTATCTCTTACAACCTAGAGGGCTTCACCAACAAGAAAGTGATATACTGGATGATCGAAGAAAAAGCCAGCGGCAACACCATTGGAGATTTTTCTTTTTGGAAAATCGATTCAAAACATCACAGAGCAGAAATTGGCTATACCCTAGATCCAAACTATTGGCGGAAGGGTTATATGAAGGAAGCGATGCTCGCTTTGTTTTCCTTTGGTTTTAAAGACCTCAACCTCCACAGCTTTGAGGCGAATATCAATCCTAAGAATGGTAACTCTAAAGGAATACTCCTAAAACTTGGATTTCAGAAAGAAGCCTATTTTCGAGAGAGCTTTTTTTATAAGGGTGAGTATCTGGACAGCGAAATTTACTGTTTATTAGAGAAGGATTTTACTACCTAATGAGCTAGTGCGGGGTGTGGGATTCTTCGATTCTTGGATTCTTGTTTTGGGTTTTGGTTCAGGTTCTTACTTTTCACTTTGAACTTCTTTATTCTTACTTCTTGCTGACTAAAAAATAATTATTCCTTTTGAGTAACTCTTTTGTAGGTTATCCGTCTCATGTTTAATAACTAATCAATCACGTATATGGAAATTTCAATCGAAAACCTTTCAAAAAAATACAAGGGCAACAAATTCGGATTAAAAAATGTAAACCTCAAATTGACAAATGGAGTTGTCGGACTCATTGGTCCCAATGGTGCTGGAAAGTCAACATTAATGAGAATTTTAGCCACTATTTCTAGACCTTCGGAAGGGAATGTGCTATTGAATGGTGTCGATATTGTTAAATCACCAGAAAGTGTACGAAGCCAACTGGGGTACCTACCTCAAGATTTTGGAGTGTACGATAATCTTTCCGCGGTAGAATTTCTTGAATACATTGCAGCCATTAAAGGGTTTAGTGGCAAAAAAATGAAGGTTCGAATCAAAGTGCTTCTTGAAGAACTCAATTTGGGTCCAGTGCAAAACCGGGCCATTGGAACCTATTCAGGTGGTATGAAACAGCGGGTTGGTATTGCACAGGTATTGCTTGGCGACCCAAAACTGATCATCCTCGATGAGCCAACTGTTGGACTAGATCCAGAAGAACGTGTTAGGTTTAGAAACTTGCTCACCGATCTCTCTGGAGAGCGGATCATTATTCTCTCCTCGCATATTGTTTCAGATATAGAAACCATTGCAAACGATATTGTAATTATGCGTGATGGTGAAATATTGGCGCACGACACGCCGGATGTAATTATTAGCAGCGTCGAGAACAAGACCTTTGAAGCGATGATTCCTAATGACGCCTTTGATGATTTCCGAAAGAACTATCTGGTAAGTAATTCAATGAGAAAAGCAGATGGCTGGTTGGTCCGTTTTGTACTGAACGGTGGAAAGGAACTCCCTGCCTTTGCTGCGCAATCCATTCAAGGAACCCTTGAAGATGCCTATTTACATTGTATTGATATTTCTAAAAAAGAAGCTCAATATGTCTAATAACTATACCCTAAATAGCATTTATCATATCGCAAAGGCAGATTTTCTGCAACGCGTACGTAGCAATAATTTCTTAATAGCTATTGGCGTATGTATATTCTTGATCTATTCATTTGTCCCAGAAATTGGCGCTTCTTATTCGATTATTACGCTGGGTAATTATCGAGGATTTTACAATTCAGCTTGGATTGGTGGAATGGTTGCCACGTGCATTCCTTTTTTCGCACTTATTGGATTTTACGTGGTGAACTATGCCGTACAAAGAGATTATGATACTGGCGTTGGTCAAATAATAGCCACCACTCGAATTACCAAAATACAATACCTATTTGGGAAGCTCAGCAGTAATTTCGCTGTATTATTCTTTATGTTACTAGTTATTGCTGTAATGACTGTAGTTATGTTTTACGTAAGAGGTGAAACCACACAGCTTGAACTAGACAAATTACTTACCCCTTTAATGTTCTTAGGCATTCCTGCCATGTTTATTGTTTCGGCAATTGCCGTATTTATGGATTCAATCACTAGTTTAGGAAGAGGTGCCATCAATGTGCTCTATTTTTTTCTGTTTGTTGCCTTAGTAGGCGGCAGCATAGCAAGCCCTTATTTGGATGTATTTAGTGTCAACGCCGCAATGGCAGACATCAGCAAATCCTTGGCTGAGCTACATCCAGACTGGAATGGCAACAAGGGATCTGGATTAATCTTTAGAGAATGGCCAGCTAAAATCGCAGTTTTTGAATGGGAAGGGATGCATTGGAATTTGTCAATTTTGGCTCAGCGGCTGTTTTTTATGGGTGGCTCTGTCATTCTAGTCCTTTTAGCAGCTCTTGGCTTTAATCGCTTCGACACGACAAAAACTAGAGGGCAGAAAGCTAAGAAGTCTAAGTTACAAGGGCCACGAAAAACAACTAAAGAGCCTAGCTATATCCCTTCAGGAATAAGATTAAAAGATGCGTTGTTACCTAAAAGTCGTTTCAGTTTTCTGGCACTTTTTAAAGCAGAACTTAAAATGATGCTCAAAGGAAATACCAACCTTTGGAAGTTATTTACAGTGGTATTTTTTGTCCTTTCAGCTTTTACAGCTATGAGTTTTGCATATAAAGTTGCACTTCCGCTATTGTGGTTCTTTCAAACCTTGCTTCTATCAAAATTGGGGTCGAGAGAAATTACTACCCGTTGTGATGATTATATTTTTTCATCTCCTTTCCCACTTTTACGGCAATTGCCTGCAACATTAACTGCCTCTTCCCTATTTATGAGCATCCTTGCACTACCAGTGATAATACGTTTAGCAATTCTGGGGGATTTTTATGGTGTGGTCGCCGTATTAGTCGGTGCTCTTTTTATACCCGTTGCAGCGATCACCTTAGGCATAGTGACAAGAGGCTCAAAACTCTTTGAAGTATTATTTGCGATGACGATATACGCCAGTTTCAATAAAATTCCTTTCTTAGATCTTATTGGTTCAATAGAGGCCTCTCGAAGTTTAGGGATGGTATATTATTTCTTCGGAATTAGTTTAGGATTAATTGTCCTCGCATTTATGATGAGAAAGAGACAACTTATACGCATATAAGGCTTTTACCTAGGGCAAAAACAGGGAAAACCCCCTTTTATATTTTTCTTTTATTTGGTAAATTTGATATTCAAATCACTATTTTGATAACATTTGATTACATAACGGCCACCTTAGAAAGACCACTACTTAAATGGGGTTTAATCGCACTAATTATGAGTATTCTATTTTTGAATTTCTACTTATTGCTTTAAGTTTTTGATAGCCACCCTTGTCTGGCATTCTATTCCAGGTCCTGGTATTTGAAGATAATTGTAAAGATCGAGAAGGTTAATATTCAAATTGGGCCAACAAAAAAGCCTCTCGTTTAAGAGAAGCTTTTTTAGCCTGCACTGAGCGCAGTCGAAGTGTGCGGGCCCTTCAACTGCGCTCAGGACAGGCGGGGAAACTTCCTCCTTCGCCTCGCTTCGGCGGATAAACCCTGCCTATCGGCAGGCAGGTTCTCGTCTCCCAAAGTTCTAAGTAACTTTCTTGTATAAAAAAACCTCTCGTTTCCAAGAGGTTCATTTTTCTGTGCGGGCGGGGAGACTCGAACTCCCACGCCGTGAAGCACTAGATCCTAAGTCTAGCATGTCTACCAATTCCATCACGCCCGCTGGTAGTTTTATTAATCTTCGTCTAAGTTCGGGGCTTGCGCTCCGAAGCTTTTTCAGCGAAGGAGTGCAAATATACATAAGATTTATATTTTACAAAGTATCTTTCATTTAAAAATACTTCTTTTTGTACCTTTACTTTCCGAATAAAATTTGATCCATGAAAAGTGCTAAAAATTACATTGAAGAACACAAACATCGCTTTCTTAACGAACTCCTTGAAATACTTAAAATTCCTTCTATAAGTGCCAACATTGAATACAAAGATGATATAGCAGTTATGGCGGAAGCGGTAAAAAGCAGCTTGGAGAAAGCCGGTTGCGATATCGTCGAAATTTGTGAAACACCTGGTAATCCGATAGTTTACGGTGAAATATTAGTTGACAAGAATCTTCCCACTATTTTAGTCTATGGTCATTATGATGTGCAACCACCAGATCCTCTAGACTTATGGCACAGCCCACCGTTTGAACCGATTATCAAAAAAACGGAGCTACATCCAGAAGGAGCCATTTTTGCCCGCGGAAGTTGCGATGATAAAGGACAAATGTATATGCACGTGAAAGCACTGGAGTACATGACTACAACAGGTCAACTTCCGTGTAACGTGAAATTTATGATCGAAGGAGAAGAAGAAATAGGAAGCGAAAGCCTTGGGTGGTTTGTTGAAAGAAATCGTGAGAAACTTGCAAATGATGTCATTTTAATTAGTGATACTGGTATGATTTCCCCCGATGTGCCTTCAATTACTACTGGATTGCGAGGACTAAGTTATGTTGAAGTAGAAGTAACAGGGCCTAATAGGGATTTGCATAGTGGCTTGTATGGAGGTGCGGTAGCGAATCCTATAAATGTTCTGACAAAAATGATTGCCTCCCTTCACGATGAGAATAATCATATCACGATCCCTGGATTTTATGATGATGTGGAAGAACTTTCTTTGGAAGAAAGAGCCAAAATGGGGGAAGCACCTTTCAGTAAAGAAGCATATTTAAAAGCTCTTGATATCGAAGATACATACGGTGAAGACGGATATACTACCAATGAACGCAACTCGATTCGTCCAACTCTAGATGTTAATGGAATCTGGGGCGGCTATATCGGTGAAGGAGCCAAAACAGTAATTGCGAGTCAGGCATTTGCTAAAATAAGCATGCGTTTGGTTCCTGATCAAGATTGGAAAAAAATCACCGACTTGTTTGCAAAACATTTCGAAAGTATTGCACCAAAAGGAGTTAGTGTAAAGGTGACTCCTCACCACGGCGGACAAGCATATGTTACTCCAATCGATAGCTTAGGGTATAAAGCGGCAGAAAAAGCTTACGAAGCAACCTTTGGAAAAACGCCAATACCGCAACGAAGTGGTGGAAGTATTCCTATAGTTGCTCTATTCGAAAAAGAACTGAAAAGTAAGACAATTTTAATGGGCTTCGGACTGGATAGTGACGCAATTCACTCCCCTAATGAGCATTTCGGAATTTGGAATTACTTGAAAGGGATTGAAACCATTCCGCAGTTTTATCATTATTTTACTCAAATGAGTAAATAAGAAACATTACACCCAGCCTGCCTGAACCTAAAGGTGGGCTGGGTCTAATAAAGTAATTATAATTTCTTCACGTATTCGGTGATAAGTACAATCTGTATCCCATCTACTTTACCTTCGATAAAAGTGGCATTTTCATGATCCAGAGATATGCGTCTCACTGCTGTTCCCTGCTTGGCTATCATACTCGACCCTTTGACCCTTAGATCTTTTATAAGAACTACATTGTCTCCTTTTTGAAGTATAACACCGTTTGCATCTCTATGCACTAGAGCATCGCTTTTATCTTCGGCATCACCAGCTGCAGCAGCCCATTCCAATTGCTGCTCTTCCATGTACATCATATCAAGTAAATCTTGCGACCAGCCTCCGCTTTTCAATCTATGTAACATTCTCCAAGCCATAACTTGTACTGGCGCAGCAGTACTCCACATGCTGTCATTTAAACAGCGCCAGTGATTAAGATCACGTTCATCCGATTCAAATTGAGAAGTACAGGTGGTACAGGCATAGATAGCAAAATCTTCGCCTTCTATATACTCAGGAGTTTTAGGTACTTCATAAATCGCTAGATTCTCAGGTTCTGAATAACCGCATAACTCACATTTATCTTCTGCTCTTTTTTTTACTTCTCTTTCAAAACTCATAAAATTTCCTGCGAAAGCAGGAATCTCATCCCACAAACGTCTTTAATTAATTATAGTGCGGCAAATATAACCGAAACTTTTAAATCTAGAAGACAATGCCTACGGCCTATGATTAATTATTTTTTATT
>RCND010001288.1_pt1 | contig 14132 bp, 8 predicted proteins | sample 2041351 | NCBI WGS metagenome assembly RCND01 (sample SAMN09708230, study PRJNA481090) | Marine sediment metagenome, whole genome shotgun sequencing project. | biome: marine sediment; feature: ocean; material: sediment; isolation source: Sewage treatment plant 12B marine sediment (STP12B) ...
TGGCAGTTTGATGAATTCAGTGAAAAACACATATGGAAACAAAAAAGAAGCGACTTCAGTGCCATCCAGAGGAACCGCAGCATTGTAGAAGAAGACGTTCATCTGACCGATGCTTTTGCCCGGGAAGCTGTCGCGAGGGTCCGGGAGGCGGCGGCCGATGACGAACCTTTTTTTCTTTATGTACCATTTTCGGCGCCGCATACCCCGTTTCAAGCTCTCACCGAATATACCGAACGATTCTCTCACATCGAAGACCCTCGAAAACGTATCTATTACGCCATGATCGCTCAACTCGACGATGCCGTAGGCCGGATACTCGGCAGCCTGGAGGCCGCCGGAGTTGCAGATAACACTCTTGTTATTTTTTCGAGCGATAATGGTGGTGCCACATATACCGGAGCAACGGGCAATGATCCTCTGAGAGGGGGGAAAATGTCCCATTTCGAAGGGGGCATCTCGGTACCTCTCATGATGAAATGGCCGGGGAAAATCAACCCCGGCGGCAGTTCGGATCTCCCGGTAATACAGCTGGACTTGTTTACGACGATATTGAGTTCTGCCGGACTGCCTCTTCCTGATGACAGAGTTGTCGATGGTTTTAATTTATTGTTGCCGAAATCAGAGCACAGACCGATTTCCCGTCCTCTGTTCTGGCGCAGTGACTACAACAGGATTGTGCAATACGGCGAATGGAAGCTGATGATGAATGACAAGGATGGCAGACTATGGCTCTACAACCTGGAAACCGACCGGGAAGAAAATCTTAATCTTGCTGATGAGCATCCCGATATTGTCCGGGAGCTCAAATCCCTGTTCGATAATTGGAATGAGGAAATGGCCGATCCCTCATGGCCGAGAGTCATGGACTACTGGTACAACGAAGACGGTGAAGGGTATTGGTTCGCAACCTGAGCCTACCTGAATAAGCCGTTTCTCAATGTTGCCGACCGATATCCCCTACGTCCCCAGAGCAGACGGCCGAGCATCGCTTCCCGGGGATCTGTTGATTTGTCAAAATAGATGGTCTGCCAGTTTTCAAGACCTGCAAGCTCCGCAGCAGAATTCCGGGCATCCGAAAGACCCCCGCTTTTATCTGCTAATCCACTATCCAGCGCACGACTTCCGGACCAGGGAATACCGCCGGCCAGTGCAGCCACCTCTTTTTCCGTCAAACCGCGTTTCTCAGCTACGAGATTGCGGAACATTCCATCTATATCTGCAACACCGGCGGCATAGAGTGACGCCGTTCGGTCATCCAGAGATCTGCCGGGATGGCCCGCGCCGGACCAGGGAGTTGTTCCAATTCCATCAATTCGAATACCCAACCATTGAGACAGTGCTTTTTCGAAAGTAAGGGACATGCTGTATACACCGATAGAACCTGTTATCGTTTCCGGTCTGGTAACGATGAGGTCAGATTCAACTGCTATCCAATAACCGCCTGAAGCCGCGAGATTCCCCATCGACGCCACCACCGGCAGACCCCATAGTCTTCTTGTTTCTTCCAGGGCTCTGCGAACTTCTTCCCCGGCCCGCACATCCCCGCCGGGACTGTCAATTCGTATAACAAGCGCCTCTACGCCTGGAGTATCTCTGGCGGTGTTGATTGCATTCACAATGTCGGCGCTGCCGGCCATGCCGGTACCGCCCTCTCCATATACAAGCGTACCCACCACCGGAATCACCGCGATAAGCGCTCCCCTGTTCCGTCGGGGATATTGGCCCATCACATAATCAATAGCATCTATGCTCTCTGTACTTTCATTGTCGAAATGTTCTTCTAGAGCAGCTGTAAGAACTCCTCCAGACTCAATCAGATCAACAAAACCGGCATCCAATGCAGCCCGCGATCCGTCTCCCCCGGCCTCTAGAAGATATTGATCATAATTATTAATCCAGTCTGAAAGATACCCGGTTTCTACACCGCGTTTTACGGCGACGTCTTCAAGCCATGTATCCCAGAGGTCTGTAAGAAGGCGCTGCTCATCACGGCGAGCGGCCTCAGACATTCCGTCTAATACAAAATTCTCAGCACCGGTTTTAGACTCACCGGATCGGAACAATTCAGCCTCAACACCGAATTTTTCCAATCCTTCAGCATAATACGATCTCCAATACCCATAACCGACAGGGAAAACCTCGCCAAGGCGGTCTACGACGATGTAATCCGAGGACGAGGCTATTCGGTAACGAGCATTGTCGTAGGTGTCGGCACTGGTAATAACCGTTTTGCCACTGTCACGGAACCGTTGTACGGCGTCCGACAACTCTCCGACAGCTGCGGTCCCGCCTCCGATTAAATCATTGAGGTTCACCCAGGCTCCGATTATTCGCGGATCCTCCGATGCCATATCCAGGGCGGTAACCAGATCGTCGAGCAGTGTTTCATTCATATTACCGCTGACCGGTACTCCACGGTAACTCATCGGAGCTGTATAAGTGTCAACGAGGTTGCCTTGTGGATTTACGGCAAGATAACTGCCGCTCTTTACACCCGGGGGGCGATTACCAAATAGAGATATTATAAGAAATATGAAAATTCCCCAGAAAATAACGGACAGGATTACCCTGCGTATAACGTCCATTACATGGGCGAAACCAAAGAGTTGTTGGCGGAGATGATATCGCATTGCAGCCGTTTTTTATTTGTCGTCCAGAGCCAGAAGCCGGGAGGCGTTTCGCGACCAGCCGCCGGAAAGGTCGTAAACCTCGTTGAATCCCAGACTTTCCATCAATCTCAAAGTCTGCCCGCTTCTGCTGCCTGAACGGCAGTAGATGAAGTAAGTTTCATCCTTATCTAAACCATCAATTGTGTTTTTGAATTCCGAACCGTAGAAATCGATATTCTCGGATCCCGGAGCTGTTCCGTCCGCCACCTCTCCTGCAGTTCGGACATCGAGGATGATGCCTTTTCCTTCATCCTGCCGTTCTTCAAGAAGACTGAAAAATTCGTCGGCCCTCACAGTTTCAAGAGTTCCGGTTTCTCCGAATAAAGGAGTGACGGAAATCCCAAGAAGAATAAACAATATGATAATCGCGAAACGTGTTGTATTTCTCTTATTAAAATCTTTCATTAAACAAATATAAGAAATCAGCAGAAAAAATCCACTATTCGTTTTGATGAGTACCTCAAAGCATGTGTTCCACACGGTCCAGAAGTTTTTTCATACGGCTCTCCGACACTTTTCCTGCAGCTCGAACTTCACCGGCAGCGAAAAGAGATACGCGAAGTTCCTGTATCAACACCTCAGCTTCATCGAGAGCTTCTCTTTTTTCATCAGTGGCCATCGGTGAAAGGTTTTCGATCATTCCGGAGAGGCGAATTCTCAGAGGATCCCAGATTTCCAATGACTTCCTGTCCTTTCCGGGGTCGGCTGCACCTTTCCTCGCTCTGGAAACTACAGCGTTGAGCCATCGGGGCAGAGCTTTCCATGTATCCGGATCGTATCTGCTGACAAAGTCACCGGGGACAAGTTCCTCGATATCCTTCATGCGTTCAGCGACAAAACCGGACCTGTGGCTTTTTGTCGCAAGGTCGGAAATAATCCGGCGTACATCGCCGTAGGTTTCCAATACCGCAGAAACAATTTTTCTATATTCCTCACCAAGACTGAATAGTTGCTTCCCGCCATCAGAAAGAGCGGTCAACCAATCCGATTCCTGCCGTATCAGATTCCGGGAATATGTTTCAAGCAGCACTTTGTCCCAGATTTCCTGTTCTAATGAGGAGGCTCCACCAAGATAGGCGGCGTTCACTCTAGCCTTGCCTTCAAGGTGTAAGTTCTTCTGGAAGTCCCGTATTTCACGGCTCCAGAACAAACGGGCCAGTCTGGCCTGGCCATTCCTTTGAGACTGTTCGGCATCCTTCCTGTTGTCAAAGTAACGGAGGGAAACTGTATCTCCGTCATCAGACAGAGCCGGCCAGAGCAGCGCACCTCCGGGGATGCTTACCGACTCAGGTATATCCCCTCCAAGCCAGGCCGTAAGGCCTATCCGTTCATTCTCCCTGCGGTATTTCCCCGAGCGTCCCTTATCTGCTGCGGCCGGCTTCGCCGCCGCCAAATCTGAGGGATCCCTGCCCGACGCCATTTCCTGGCCTGAATCGTCCAGAAGGCTGAATCTTACCTTAAGATGTACCGGCAGATCGTCGGGACTCCAGGCATTCAGCGGTATATCGATATTCCGTTCTCTGTAGAGCCAGGCGCTGAGGGAACGGACCATATCCGTTTCATCCTGTTTCATATCAGATAAGGCCGCTGAAGCCGTTTCAGGAATAGGAATCAGGCGCCGCCGATACTGCTTCGGCAGGCCTCTCATCAACGCCTCAATTTTCTCTGCCAGCAGACCGGGTACAAGCCAGTCAGTCTTCCCCGGTTTGAGATCTGACAGCCGCCCGGAGGGAATCTTCAGCGTAACACCGTCCTGATCCGAGTCCTTATCGAAAACGTAGGAAAGTTTCCATTTCTCACCGGCAACTGCAACTGAGTCAGGAAATGCTCCAAGCTGAGCTGAATCGGCGGTCCCGGTTAAAAGGTCCTCTTCCCTCATCTGAAGCCTGTTGTCACTCAATTCACGAATATGATGATTCAGCGTTCCCAGGTCGAGTACCGATTTCGGGAGTTTCTCTGCATAGAATGACGCCACCGCGTCATCCCCGGCCACCAGATCGCGGCGCCGCAATTTCTCTTCCATGTCAGATAATCGCCGGATAAGCCTTGCATTGGCTCTGAGGAAGGCATACGAAGATGTATCAGCGATATCTCCTTCCACCAATGCTGATTTTATAAATATTTCCCTGGCCTCCAGGGGTTTAGCGGCGCCGTAGGGCACTGTCTTGTCACCGGAAATGAGAAAACCATACAGGCGCATTTGCTCGGTGGCCAAAACGGCCCCGGCTTTACGGCTCCAATGGGGATCGATCCAATTCCTGGCGGCCAGATCGGATCCAAGATCGATGAGCCAATCAGGGTCAATTGCCGCAACTGAGCGGGCATATAGACGGCTGGTCCGTACAATCTCTGCAGCCATAATCCATGATGACGCGCCCTTATGCAGTGCAGAACCGGGATGGATTCGGGCCATTCGATTCCGGGTGGCTTCGTATAGGCCCTTATCCTCCCGGCGTGCGATGTGGGAGAGAAAGCCGCTGAGTAGAGCACGGTGTATGACGGCGTAACGCTCGGAAAAATTACCTTTTTTATCAAGAGATGGCTCGGTATCCCTTCTTTTTGGTCTGTAGCCATTTTCTTCCATTACCAGTGCCAGCTGACGGTGAATATCCATCCACTCCCGCATACGCCGGAAGGACAGATAGTTCTCCGAGCAGAATTTCTTGAGCTTACCGCTGTAGGAACCCTTTCTTTTGTAGGTCCGAAAGCCGTCCCAGATATTGAGCCAGCCGATAAAATCGGACTGATCATCAATAAATGCTCTGTGCGCCAGATCTGCACTCCCGGCTTTTTCCGGCGGCCGTTCCCGGGGATCAGGCAAGGTGAGTGCTGCTGCAATCGGAAGAACATCTCCGAGACACCCTTCACGGTCAGCCTGAAGCAGAACTTTGGCCAATCGTGGATCGAGAGGCAGCCGGGCCATAAGGCGGCCGTCCTTGCTCAGCCGCCGGGATGCCGCAGAACTGCCCATACCGTCCAATGCGCCGATTTCTTTCAGCGTTCTCAGACCGTCCCTGATTCCCGCGGAGTCCGGGGGATCCACAAAAGGGAACGACTCAATATCTCGAATACCGATATCAATGAGGCTCAGGATAACTTCAGCCAGATTCGTCCGTCGTATTTCAGGGAGCGTAAACTTCGGGCGGGAATTGTAGTCTTCCTCGGAATACATACGGATGCAGATTCCGTTCTCCACCCGTCCGCATCGCCCCGCCCTCTGGTCGGCACTGGCCTTTGAAATCGGGTCCACCGGAAGCCCATGGGTGCCTGTTCCGGGATTATATCGGCTGATCCTTGCAAGACCACTGTCCACCACATAACGTACCCCCGGGATTGTCAGTGAAGTCTCCGCCACGTTGGTGGCCACCACCAGTTTGCGTTTTCCTCCCAGCTGAAATGCCTTTTTCTGCTCAGAGGCCGGCAGTCTGGCGTAGAGAGGAACAATATCCAGACGGTCGGGGAACTCCCGGGACGCCAGGTCTATGGTGTCTCGAATGTCCTGTTCTGTCGGCAGGAATGCCAGGATGTCACCCTTATGGCTCTCTCTAACCAGTCGGAAAACGGCGGCTGCAGTTCGTTCGGCAAGGCTTAACGCTGCATCTTCTTCAGTAGGAACTTCATATCGGATATCCACCGGGAATGTACGTCCCGTTACTTCGATGATGGGGGCATCCCGGAAATGTCTGGAAAACTTCTCTGTGTCCAGTGTGGCCGAGGTGATAATCACTTTCAGGTTTCGCCGCTTGTCAATGAGACGCCGCACCATACCCAGAAGCACATCAATATTTAATGACCGTTCATGGGCCTCATCTATGATTAACGTGTCATAGGCGTTAAGTGCGGGATGCCCCTGAGCCTCGGCAAGCAGCATTCCGTCGGTCATGATGCGGATGTAGTTTGTCGCTGAACTGGCATCGTGAAAACGGATTTTACAGCCCACCAGGTCTTCTCTTCCCAGTTCCTCGGCAATTCGTGCCGCGACAGTAATTGCGGCGATACGCCGGGGCTGTGTGCATCCGATGAGCCCATCCACACCACGACCTGCTTCGATGCACATTTTCGGTATCTGAGTCGTTTTCCCGCTTCCGGTTTCACCTGAAAGGACGATTACCTGATGTTTTTTTATAGCTTCAACAATCTCCTGCCTTCTTGTTGTAATGGGTAATGCCTCAGGGTAATGAGGAACCGGAGCCTTTTCCCGTCGTTTGCGTCGTTCTGATGCGGATGCGCGTATATCTGTTAACAACTTCACGGCTGCGAGCTCATCTGCGCCGTGGCCCTTCCTTTTCAACTTGTCGAAATCTCGGCGGAGGCGTCCCTTATCACAACCACGGACCCGGCTCAGAAGCTTCCCCGCTTCGACTATCGGGTCTGTGGATTCCAATTTGCTCATCAATCGGGTTTACCCGCTGGAGCCGGGAGGGTCAAGTATGATCGCCAGAGCTGAATAAAATCTTGCAGTAATAACTCCACAGATGTATAGTTGATTATGACCCTCGACGTATCCCGCAAAATTATTCATGTGGATATGGACGCTTTTTATGCCTCCGTTGAGCAGAGAAATAATCCCGAACTCAAGGGCAAACCCGTTGTAGTCGGGGGACGTCCTGACAGCCGGGGTGTTGTATCCACCTGTTCGTATGAGGCTCGTGTATTCGGAATCCACTCTGCAATGCCTACCTCAGAGGCATACAGACGATGCCCCCACGCGGTATTCATCACCAATGCTGATTTCAGTGAATATCAGAAGGTTTCAACTCAAGTCCGGGAAATATTCCGGGAAGTTACAGAACTTATCGAACCTCTATCTCTGGACGAAGCTTATCTGGATGTGAGTGACAACAAACTCAATGAACCATCAGCAACCCGCCTGGCTGAGTGGATTCGTAGAAGGATTCTGGAAATAACCTCCCTGACGGCCTCAGCGGGAGTTTCCTATAACAAATCCCTGGCTAAAATCGCATCGGACTGGAACAAACCGGACGGTTTAACTGTCATAACTCCTGATATGGCGGAGTCATTCATCACCGATCTGCCTGTTTCCAGGTTTTGGGGTGTCGGTCCGGTTACCGCCGGCCGTATGAAAGAACTTGGCATTCATACCGGCGGCGACCTGCGTTCCTGGCCTCTGTGGAAGCTTAGTGATGTCTTCGGAAAGGCCGGCCCCTGGTATTACGATCTCTGCCGCGGAATTGATGACAGAAAAGTTGAATCCGTAAGGATTCGGAAATCCCTGGGGAAAGAACGTACATTCGGTGAAGATATTGAAGATTTTGATAAACTTGCGGAGTTCCTGGAGAATCTGTGCTCGTCTGTCTGGAAAGAGCTTGAAGAAAAGAATCTTCGCGGACGGACGGTAACAATTAAAGTGAAGTATGGAGATTTCAGGCAGGTTACCCGAAGCCGGTCATTTCTCTCGGCGGTTCAAAATCAGGAGCTTTTCAAGCAGACAATCCTTGAGCTCCTGAAAGAAACCGAAGCCGGAAAGAGGCCTGTCCGCCTGGTTGGAGCTTCTGTCTCTTCATTTCTCAGAGAGGAAATGGAGGATGAGGTTTGTCAGCTTTCGCTGGATTTTAAAACAGAGATCCCAGATCTCCCAGGAGGCTTGAAGCTTCTTCGGGAACCGGAAGCTCTACTCCAGACTTCTTTGTCCATTCACTAATCTGTTTCTTAAGATCCGATTCATCTGCGGTCAGCCGGGAGGACAGATTATCGAGCAGCGATTCCTGACCGTCCCAGTTCGCCATCAGAGAATCGAGCCCGTCCAGATCGGCATCAACATTTGCCAGTAACGCCTCCCGGGCCTTCTCTTTACCCATAGAAAGAGCTGAATCGGCGATCATGCCCCCCCATTCTCTGAGGTACGCATTTTCGACATTGATGGATAAATCAGGCTGGCCTTCTCTGAAAATCATTGTGTAAAGAAAACCAAGGGCCGGGGAATCCTCGTTTATGAAAGAAACCGGACCGGCTGAAATACTTCCTTTCCAATTGGATAGTTCGACACGGCCTTCGGAGATTATTGGACCGTTATGAAAATCCTGTATCGAAAAAACTGCGTCCAGAGCAAGATTGCCCCCGAGACCGTTTTGTTCTGCCAACCATGGCCAGCCGTCTGTATCCAGTGTTCCGAAAAGCAGATTGTCTGCAGCATCCCGGCCGTCGATGGTTATATCAGCGTTCAGCCGGCTATCCGTGCCGGAGAGGTTGTCCAACTGCAGAGCGACATGAGACGGTGCTCCGGCTAATTTGTGGTCGATTCCCACATTTTCACCGGTGACGGTGATACCCTCGCCGGAGAACATCAGTTTTTTAATGGAAAATCTCGGCGGCAGACTGATAGGGAATGGCACTATTCGTCCGATTGTCATACGCCGCCTTCGTAACTCGGATTTTTCTGCCGATTTCGGTTTTCTTTCCACACGATCGGCCAAATCAATGGCACGTTTGTAGAATTCTCCCAGACGGGGACCGGCATACCCGCTAATCAGGGACGCTACCCAGTTATTCACCTGATTTGAGTCCAGCGCCAATGTCGATTCAATTTTTGCCAGATCATTTTCGACTGCGGCCCGAGCCTGTCTGACCGCAAGGGATGTTTCGGCCGATACCTGTTTGATTTCCGATTGATATTCTTCGATTAAGTTCCGCTTCCCCTCAACTTCGTTAACAAGCCGATTGCCCTCTTCAACTTTTTTCAGCCAGCCGCCGACATCAGACGTATCCGGAAGGGGTTCCGATAGAAATGATGAAACACTCTCACTCATTTTTATCGCGGCTTCATAATCATCGTTCAAATTGTTGGACCATGTTTGATATTCAGACCAGGAATCCGCACTGATCTTTTTCACCAAATCTATGGACTCATTGGGGACAACCGAATCGCTAAGAATATCAAAAAAAGGAGCCAGATTATTTTCTTTTACTGCAATATCCCCGTCCGTACGCCTATCTCCAGAAACCTTTTTCGGATATTCGGCGGGTGTATCCCTCGGGACAGCAAAAGCAATCTCGGCCCCGAGCTCGTCCACAACGGCCCGTCGGTAAAACAGTGACGACCAGCTGATATCAGCCGTCAGATCACTGATTTTCAAATCATCTATCATAGGATCGGACAAAGATGCAAAAGCCAGTTGTTGAAGGCTGACTCTACCAACGAGCACTTTTATTTCAAGATCCACAATATTAACGTCGGTTTCCGTTAAAGCTTCCAATCCGGTCTCAAGGTATTTCGCTGCAATTTTATCGAGAAATACTATATTGAAAATTATTGGAGCAGCGACAATTACCAGAAGGAACACAAGCCGAACGGTCCGGGGCCCGGTTCGCACCTTGTGTACTTTTTTCAGAATCCCGGCGATTTCTACAGCATCCTTTTCTTTTTGTGGTTTTGTAAAACGATGTTTACCGTCATCACCGAGAGGAAAACATTTTCGGATATTTTTTTCCTCTGATCTGTCGGAGAGCGTTTTTAACATTGCCGCAAATTTTCTTTCAGAAATCGGGCGGCGGTAAGGTCGAGGAATTTTCTTGCCGGACTTCCCACTCATGATTTCAGTCCCATGTTACGTGATGCAGACACGGCTTTTCCAAGTTTTCCCATTATCGGTACTTTTTTTCCAATCCGCTGAAAGACAGATTTGATCTTAGCCGCCAGAAATTTCCTGTAGAGTATTACCAATGCAAGGCAAAAAACAAACCAGAACGGGTATCCTGCAATGCCGAGAGTGGTACTTCCGAATATAAAAGAATCATCCAGGCGGAGCCATCCAACCATGGGAAGACTCAAGAAACCTCCCATCGGGTTGTATAAAACCGGCCTGTTAAGCAGGAAGAACCCCAGTTTCTCTGAAAATGGATCCACAAAGGGCATAATCAACCTGCTAACAGCCATCATACCGATAAGTGCGGCTTGATTGATTCTAAAAAGCATCATTGGAATAAACAAAATAAACCAGATAACAATTCCTCCGGGAATAAATGCCAATGTAAGTCCTATCGCCATTGCAAAGGCAATCTGACCTGGTTTTCCGTAGGATGACAAAGCTCCAATCAATCGGGCAAAAATTAGTACCATAACCGGCTCCTTTTTTGCTGACACTTAACGGCAAATCGTCAATATACTTGCCCCATCGGGCTAAGTTGAATAGGATTACCATAACCTATTTGCAAGGAAAAAATCATGTCCAGGGAACTTTCTGTTCGAGGATTGATAATCGGTGCCCTCGGATCAGTAGTGATCACAGCCAGTTCGATGTATGTAGCTCTGAAACTCGGAGCCCTGCCATGGCCAACCATATTTGTTGCCATACTCAGTATGGCCATATTGAAGGTTCTCGGAGGAACCAACCTAAAAGAAATCAATGTAACTCACACAGCCATGAGTGCCGGTGCCATGGTGGCCGGTGGTTTGGCTTTCACCATCCCGGCGATATGGATATTGAATCGGCAGGCTGAGTTCAGCTTCTGGAAGATTCTTATCCTGACGGTCTGCGGTACATTGCTCGGCCTTGCGGCTACCGCGATTTTCCGGCGTTATTTTATTGAAACAGAAAAAGAAACCTATACATTCCCAATGGGGGTGGCAGCATATGAAACTGTCAGTGCCGGAGACGAAGGAGGAAAACATGCCGTTTGGTTATTCTCTTCACTCACTCTTGCAGTAGTTTTTACAGTTCTGAGAGACTGGTTTGGCAAAATACCCGCTTTACTCAATGCCGACAAACTTTCACAAAAGAACATATTTGCCGGGTTCTGGCTTTCACCAATGGCGGTGGGAATAGGCTATATCGTGGGTCCGGTATTCACCGGTGTCTGGGCGTTGGGAGCGGTAATCGGTTTCGGTGTAATCATTCCTGTTGGAATCTCGACAGGATTGTTTGGTGACCTGACGGCAGCCGATGCCTTCAGGAGCAGTCTGGGAATCGGATTGATGGTTGGTACCGGTGTTGGAGTTCTGGTAAAAGGAATACTGCCTCGTATCAAAAGCCTGATAGGGAATGCCTTCGGAAAGGACAGCGGCGGTCTGACATCCCGCTGGTTTCCGATAGCGGTGGTGGCAATCGTAATTATAGCCCTCCCGCTGGGTACAGATTTCAGGTCGATTGGAGCCCTGAGTATTATCGCCGTCATTATAACTATCGTCGGTGCGACCCTGGCGGCAACAATGGCTGCCGTACTCACCGGGCAGACGGGTATCAACCCGATGGAAATACTCGGGATTCTGGTTCTCCTTGCAGTTAAAATGATCGCCCCGGCCTCCGCCACCCTATTGGTTTCGGCAGCAGCAGTTACGGCTGTTGCCGCCGGGCTGGCCGGAGATATGATGAACGACTATAGGGCCGGTTATCTGTTCGGTACCAACCCACGGGCGCAAAGAGTCGCCGAGACAATGGGTGCTTTGATTGGAGCAGTAGTGTCAGTAATAGTTCTGTATGTTCTGGTTAAAGCTTACGGTACCGAGGGTCTTGGAAATCCGGAAATATTTCCAGCACCCCAGGCCCGGGCCGTGGCAGCCATGGCCGGCGGTATTCCTCACATCTGGGCATTCTGGACCGGGGTTGTTCTTGGAACAGTGTTCTTTGTTATCAAACTACCCTCTATGACCCTGGGACTGGGAATGTATCTCCCGGTATTCATCACAGCTCCGATCTTCCTCGGCGGACTCATTTCTCTTGCAGATAAAAGGTTCAATAAGAGGGCCGGCAGTAAAAACGGAACCGTCATTGCCTCCGGTCTTCTCGGAGGCGAGGCCGTTACAGGAGTCGTTATCGCAGCAATTCAGGCTGCAAAGGCGTTTATCTGATTGTGAGTCCGATATTGAATTTATATTCCACATCCTCCAGGCGCCGGGAGCTGCTGGACCGTCTGGGGATACCTCATATAGTGATACCGGTTGATGTAGATGAAAGTATTACAGAACGGATTCCGGCGCAGGAAGTTGTGGTTGAAATTGCGGTAAGGAAACTAGAAGCTGGACTGGCCGGAGATTCCTCCCGCAGTACCGTCTGGGGGCTGGCGGCAGATACACTGGTAGAAGGCCCCTCGGGACTCCTGGGCAAACCCGAAAATTCAGCGGCTGCCGCTGCCATGCTGCGAAGCCTGTCAGGTATCACCCACGAAGTTCATACCGGACTTGCAGTGTTTACACCCCTTTCGACAGATTCAATAAGAGGCAGCGCCAAAAAAGGTATATGCAGCCTGGTGCACAGTACCAAAGTGACATTCAGGCAACTCTCGGAACAGGATATTGCTGCTTACATACGCTGTGGTGAATGGCTGGGTGTCGCCGGAGCATACAGAATACAAGAACGGGGAGCATCCCTTGTAGAAAGAATCGATGGTCTCTGGTCCACTGTCGTGGGCTTGCCTTTAAGCCCCCTTTATGGCATTTTATCGGCGATGTCATATCCATTTGGATAAGTCTCCGGTCTGACGTGTTACGTCGGGTCGTAATTTTCCGGTATCTCTTGCAGATACTGAGAATCAAGGGAAGGGCCGCGTTTACCACCTGTACAGGTGAGGTACGCGGACAATATGAGGAGGCTTCATGGCCGTTGTAACCATGAAAAACCTGCTGGAATCCGGTGTCCATTTCGGTCATCAGACCCGGCGTTGGGATCCCCGTATGAAGAAGTATATCTTCGCTCAGCGGAACGGAATTCACATTATCGATCTTCAGAAGACCATCGTATCAATCAAAGATGCATACGACGTGGTCCGTCAAAGTGTCCTGGCCGGCAAATCGGTTCTCTTTGTGGGAACTAAAAAGCAGGCTCAGGCGTCAGTTAAGCGCGAAGCTGAACGCTGCGATATGTTCTTTGTGAACAATCGCTGGCTCGGTGGAATGCTTACCAATTTCTCCACGATAAAGAAATCTCTTCTGCGTCTCAAAAAAATTGAGAAAATGGAGATTGATGGTACTTTCGAGCAGCTCACAAAAAAAGAAGTGGCTCGCTTGATGAAAGAAAAAGGCCGCCTGGAAAAGAACCTTGGCGGTATTAAGAACATGAACGACCTTCCCGGCGTTATGTTCGTAATCGATACCCGTAAGGAAGCCATTGCAGTCGCTGAGGCTCAGCGCATGGGTATCCCCATCATCGCAGTCGTTGATACCAACTGTAATCCCGAAGGAATCGACTACCCCATTCCCGGCAATGACGACGCAATTCGTGCCATTAACCTGTTTACCCAGGTAATCGCCAATGCAGTCATCGAAGCTGACAATGAAACGGGTCTCAAAGTTATCGAGACTCTTCAGGATGAGGATGAGGAAGGAAAAAGACCAGCAGTCGCTGAAACACCAGCTGTTGAAGCACCTGCCGAAGAGTCTGTAGCTGAAGCACCCGTTGTTGAGGCAGCTGTTGAAGAGCCTGTAGCCGAAGCACCAGTTGTTGAGGCAGCTGTTGAAGAGCCTGTCGCCGAAGCTCCTGCTGTTGAAGCCCCTGTCGAAGAGTCTGTAGC